>Ga0247842_10003998_pt1 | contig 18979 bp, 19 predicted proteins | sample LaCruzMarch2015__3_FD_192411 | JGI IMG/M metagenome (GOLD analysis project Ga0247842, IMG submission 192411) | Freshwater microbial communities from meromictic Lake La Cruz, Castile-La Mancha, Spain - LaCruzMarch2015_19m | ecosystem: Environmental > Aquatic > Freshwater > Lake | place: Spain...
TAAGCATGATGGATATTGACGAGATGATAAAAGTCATCAGCCAGGCAGGATACTTGGTGGAGAAAGATTTGAAGGAGGGATGCGGTTGAACCGCAGCATCTTGTTTTTTTAAGTTTTTCATGTGAAGGCACAAAGACGCCGATGAGGAATTTTCGTACCAAACAAACTATCTGAGTTTTATACATCGCACAATATTTTATTACTTAACAAGAAAATTTAAATTCTAATAATAACTCAGTACTAAAAATAGGTACATTGGTGATATGAATGTCGTTTACTCTGATCAAGGGAACCTTCCACGTGCTGGGCTACAGTCCTGATGGCGATTCCATCCGATTCAAGGCCAAAGATTCTGCTCTTTGGAAGAAGCTCTCCGGCCCGGCTGTGGAGTGCAATGCGCGCGGGCATGCACAACTGCGCATCGAGGCCGTCGATGCTCTGGAAACGCACTACCAGGGCTTCTGCCAGCCGGAGCGGCCCGCGCGCGCAGCCGCACGCTTCCTTCTCTCCCAACTGGGAATCGATGAGGTCGTCTGGAATGAGACGCATAGCACTGTGATCAAGGCCCAGGACGGGACGAACGGTTACATCCTGGCCCGCAGCACAGAGAGCAACCGCCGCCCGGTAGCCTTCGTCTTCGCCGGTGAGACGGAGGAGAGAGACGGAGCAGAGATCACACTCAATGAGTCGATTCTCAAAGAGAGCTTTAACTACCGGCTCCTGGCCCGGGGCCTGGCCTATCCCATGTACTACAACGGCCTCTTCTCAGATCTGCGCCTTCCATTAACCGAGGCCATGACAAACGCCAGAGCGGAAGGTAAGGGACTATGGCCTCACGATAAGACCACCAAAGGATTCTCCGTCTCCGACCTGAAGGCCATCACAGAAGAGGTGGCCATCCTCCCCAAGCTCTTCCGTCGCATTGTGGATTACATGGGTGCCGGAGGGAGGATCGACGGCTTTAAAGAGCACCTCCAGAAAGGCTGCGAGCCCCTGGTTAGGATACAGCAGGTCCACTTCACCAGGCTCGATGCCATCGTTGATGTCCGGGGAGAAAAGGTGAGGCTGGCCGAGGCGCCTGAGAATCTGATATTCATGGACAAGGTGCTGTGCAAAAAGAGCTGATGCTGCCTGCAGATGGACAAACGACAATGCGAGAGCGCCGGGCAAGAGTGCAGATCAATAATTCAGAATAAGTTCAACTATTTATTCCATGAAAGCCCATGTACTTCTCATGCCCATTCTTCGCGAAGATTTGGACCTGAGAGAAGCCCTGCAGAGCTGCCGCACCATCTGCGTGGTCGGCATCTCCCCAGATCCCTACAAGCCCAGCTACTTCGTCTCCGATGTCCTGCAAAGCCACGGCTTCAAGCTCTATCTCGTCAATCCCAATTATGCCGGTCAAATCATTCTGGGCGAGAAGGTCTACTCCTGCATGCAGGACATACCGGATGAGATCGATATTGTGAATGTTTTTCGAAGGCCCTCTGCCGTGCCGGCTCTGGCGGAAGAGGCCAAGAAGAAAGGCTTCAAGGTCTTCTGGATGCAACCGGGCACGGAGAGCCCGGAGGCCATAAAGCAGTTGGATAAAGAAGGATATCGCGTAGTAGCAGGAAGATGCGCCAAAATAGAATCCAACCGATTGCTCTGAATTATTATTTTATTAAATTTTCAGAATGAATTTATAATCCTTAGCCGTCAGGACCTTGTTTAATATTGTCTCCAGAGACCGACATAGCTTCTCACGGCGTTGTTGGTCGGTGTTGATATCCGGCTGGTGGAAGATATAGACCAGGGCAGTACTGAGAAACAGAACCGTCTCCGTAGGATTTTCGATATCGAAACGACCATTAGCATTTCCTTTGGCCACAAGCTCGGAAAGAATAGGAACTATTCGCTCCACAGTTGCCCTTTCCAGCTTGGCATGCATTACCGCATTTATGTCTTGATGGAGAAAGTCAATAAAGTCATTGCGCTGAGATACGAATCTGAGAATTTCATTAATTGCCTCATTGAGCTGGGCTACCTCATCAGCGTTTTCATCTTGAATGAGCCGCTTTACACTCTGCTCCAGGTCGGCGATGCTCTTCTCCACAACTGCTTCCAATATCTCTTCTTTAGAGCGAAAGTAGTAGTAGAGAGTTCCCTGGGCAATATTGAGCTCTTTGACAATGTCGCTAATTGCGGTATGCTCATATCCCTTTTCCATGAAGAGACGTTCAGCCGCATCGATCAATTCTTGTCTTCTTTCTTGGGGGCCTTTTGTAATTCTTTTCATTTTTTTTACTCAGTTGCAGGCACAACTAGAACCGGCACATGGGAGTGGCGCACTACTTTCTCGGCTACGCTGCCCAAAAGGAACCTCGTGAGACCGCTGCGCCCAATAGTGCCCAGCACAATCAGGTCAAACCCCGAATCGCGGCAAAGCTTGAGCAGCTCATCACCCGGATCTCCCTCGGCTACTGCTTTTTCATAAGCAACACCGGCATCCCGGGCCATATCCTCGATTTCCGCCATGGCCTGGTCGCCTTCCTTAAGCATGAGTTCCATCAGATTATCTTTAATACCGGGCAACGCCGCATAGCCGGGCAGTTGAGCCAGTCTTTGCACATCCACAACATAGACCGCCGTTACCTTAGCACCTGAAATCTTGCCGATGCCTACGGCAATCATTGCAGCACGCATGCTGGTCTCCGATCCATCCGTGGCTATCAATATCTTTTTTTGCATATGGTCATACCTCGCAATTCGTTTTCAGCTCTTTTTTCTCTTGCTCACTGAGCAGGCAGCCGCAAGTGCCTTCTTTGGCCATGGTGCAATTGCAGGGCTCGATATGAATGGTAACTGTAGTTCCAGGATAGTGCTGTTTGATAGAGCAGGTTATCATGTCGGCGATGCGATGTGATTCATCCACGGACATTGATGCATCGACTCTGATATGAAATTCCACGAAGCGAATAGCTCCAGCTTTACGCGTGCGTAGGCGATGAAATCCTCTAATGGTTGGAGCGAAAGCCCTTATGTGCTTGCGTACTTCATCCACCTCTTCGGAAGGCAGACCCACATCCACCAGGTCGCGGGCCGATTCAACCGTCAAATGATAGGCAGCTCTTATGATCAGCAGAGCGACTCCTATCGCAGCCACTGGATCCACCCATCGCAGATCTACACCGGGAAGGACAAATCCGCCGGCAAAGATGACGACCAGGCCGCCGAAAACACCAAGCGAAGTGTATACATCTGTTCTTAGATGCCATGCATCCGCCATCAGAGCTATGGAGTCCGTTTCTTTGCCTACCAAAAAGAGGTTCTTGGAAACAATGATATTTGCCATGGCGGAAATCAGCATGACGGCAATGCCCAGCCAGGCTTCATCCAGAGGCCCGGGATTTCTCAGCTTTTTTATTGCCTCAAAGATGATCCAGCCTGCCGCAAGGAAGATAAGCAAAGCCTCGACTGTTCCCGATATATTCTCGACCTTGCCGTGTCCGAAGGGATGGTCCTCATCGGCTGGTTTGCCGGATTTTCTCACGGCAAACAATGCAATGACGGCCGCCAACAGGTCCACACCGGAATGGATGGCCTCGGATATCACAGAGACCGAGCCGATCATCGTTCCTACAACAAGTTTGAGAATAACAAGGCTGGTATTGGAGATTACGGAAAGCAGAGCCACGTTTGACTTTCGCTTATTTCTTTCTGCATCACTCATTTCCATATTTCTTTCCCTTACATTATGACTGACTGTCAGTCATCATAATAGTATATATTGGTTATGCCTGGGACGGCTTTGCATCTAAAGGCGGTTCTGCGCCTAAAGTCGGAGACTTGCAGCTAAAGTCTGATAGTTGAGGTAAAAATGAACTCTAAAATTGATATTCCCAACACGCACAAGATAAATATACTGCGGATACTACATCAAATACTAATGCGAGCCAAGCAGATCCTGTATGTAGTATTTACTATATAATATTTTTTGTTATCTTACTTGCACCTAAAGTCTGATGTCTGCACTTAAAGTCCCGATCTAAAGGGACTTTAGATGCAAAGCCGCCTGGGACAAAAAAGAAGATAAGTGGCTATTCTCTTAGTTTCTTCGCCGGAATAAGCCAACCGCGGCCAAGGTGGCCAATATGGCTAAAGCGGCATCAAATCCCGGTTGCTTTTTAATCTGTTCGCTTAGCTGCTTCTTCAGCTCCTCAGTTGCCTTCTGTTGAAGCTGCGCGGGGCTCAGGTTCTGACTTATCTGGTTGATTTTTGCTGTTGCTTGCGCCGTCAGGTTATCTTTGGTGGCATTGAGATCCTGGGCGATGTGCTCTTGGGTTAGATTTCCTTCGAGAACGTGCTTTGTAGCTTTCTCCTGAAGCTGTTGTCCGGCAGTATTCATCTGTTCCTGGAGGGAACTGGCTGCCGCCTCAAAGGGATTTTGGGCAGCAGCCGTTGAGACCATTGCCAAAATATACGCCATTAAAATTAAATGTAAAATCTTCATGTCTCTTATCACCAATTTTTCAAGCTTTTTTCAATACCCCCGCAATAACTATTGTTAACCTAAAAGGCTTTCGCTTCAAATGCGGTGATGATCTGGTAGATCCTAAAATATTCGCATTAGCAAAAGCTAAATAGCCAGGCCGGCAGTACCCCATTCGATGTTCTCCGGCTGGGATGAATACAACCTTATAAACAAGCAACTCGCCGAACTGGTGAGAAGCCTGCCGAATTCTCCCCTGGGAGAGATAATCAGCTATGTGCTCTCCGCCCCGGGAAAGAGGGTTCGGCCCCTTATCCTGATTTTCTCTGCACAGGCAATGGGTGGCAGCGCGCCTTTCGCCGTGAACGCGGCTCTGGCCATTGAACTGGTGCATGCCGCCTCCCTGGTGCATGACGACATTCTCGACCAGGGGTTAGAGAGAAGAGGCTCAGAAAGCGCGTTGCAACGTTTTGGTCCGGAAGCCTCTCTTCTCGCCGGAGACTGGCTCATCTCTCGATCTATAGAGTTGATATCTCATTATAGCCAGCCGGTAATAAGCACTTTTGCCTCCGCCTGCATGGACATGTCTGAGGGAGAGCTGATGGATTTGTCTTCCGCCTCAACCCCTGATGATTACTACCAATGCATCTCTAAGAAAACCGCCTCTCTCTTTTCCGCATCTGCCAAGATAGGCGGACTCATCGCCGGGGCTGATGCAAAGGATGTGGCCGGGCTGGAGAGCTATGGCACGCACCTGGGCTTAAGCTATCAGGTACTCGATGACCTGGAGGAATTTCTGGGGCTGGATCAAGGAAAATCGTCCCAGAAGACCTCGGTTACCCTTCCCATAATCTACAGCAAGCAGTATCCGGATGATGTCGTGGGGCAGATGTGCATTAAGGTCATTGATGATCACAGCGGCCTCGCAAAAAAAGCTCTTTTTCTCTCATCAGGGCGCGATGATATGAAATTGCGTCTGGAGAGCATTGTGGACGAGATGACGCAGCGGGGACTGGAAAGATGCAGATCGCAAAAAAGCCTCTGCTGAGAATTGAGGCTTCCGCCGAGGGAAGAGGCATCGCGCTTTCTGCGCGGGGCGCGCTCGCGCCTTTGGCAAGACCAGTCATGGACAGGATCAATAAGATCTTTGCCGATGAGAAGCCCATTAGCTCCGGCCCGGACAGGTTCATCTTCTCCACCTGGATTCCGCCCGCCCCCAGCCAGGCCTTCGATCGCATGCTCTCTGCCCAGGTGGCGGCTTTAACCCGTCGACCTGTACCTGATCAGTTTTCCATAGCCGTCATGAGGGCCTGTCCCAATGACTGCATCCATTGCAGCGCCCCCTCTCGCCAGGGAGAGCTACTGGAGAGCGCAGTTGTAAAAATGGCGATCTCCCAGGCCCTGGATATGGGTTCTTACCTCATAACCTTTGACGGGGGCGAGCCCATGCTGAGAAAAGATCTGCCCGATCTGGTCTCCTCCGTGGGCGATCGGGCCATTGCCACAACATTCACCAGCGGCTATCATCTCACGATCGATCTGGCGCGCAGGCTCAAACAGGCCGGGCTTTATGCCGTACGAATCAGCATCGACAGCCCCTTTGAAAAAGAGCACGACCGGGTACGTGGCCGCAGCGGTGCTTACCGCGATGCGCTTGACGGCGTCAAAAACGCGCTGGAAGCGGGCCTGCTGGTGGACTTGTTCATGGTGACTTCCCCCCACAACATCGACCATTTGGAGGATGCCTTTTCTCTGGCCGCTGATCTGGGGGTGCACGAGCTCTCCTTTTACGAGATTGTGGCCGTGGGCCGCTGGGCGGCACATGAGGATGAGGTGCTGACAAACGATGATGTCCTGCGCCTGGAACGCTTCCATAAAGAGAAGAACCGGGCACCAGGCCCCAGGGTCTCAGCTCTGCCCTATCTCCTCGGCCCGGAGATGTTCGGATGCTTTGCCGGACGCCGGTGGATTCATGTGGATGGAGCAGGCGAGGCCCTGCCCTGCGCATACATGCCCTTAGGCTTTGGAAACATCAAAGAAAAGAGCCTGAAAGAGATCTGGAAGGAGATGACTCGCTATCAATGGTTCCAGGGGCGGTGCTCCTGTCAGATGAGAGATGCAAAGTTCAGAGAAGCACACCGCAGGATACTGGAAAAATAACCTGGAAAATCAGAATGGAACGAATTTTTGAGGAGGTTTGGTTAATGCTCAATTCGAGAAACATATTGCTGATGCTGGCCGCCATGGCCTGCATTATAGTAGCTTTCGCTGCACCGACGCCAAGAGTCATAGAGCCGGAGGGCATGGACCTGTCCCTGGATGGAATGCAGATATCAGATCCGGAGCACACGGCAGAATACCTCGAAATGACGGGCGGCACAGCGAAGCCAGGCCTGCAGGCATATGGCCGGAATCTGGCCGGCAATTGGAGCTTTGCGCTAAGAAACCAGAAATCCGTGCCCATCGGCGACATTGAGCTGCGACTCTACCAGTCGGAAGCGGCCCTTTTTGGCACGGGAGTCTTCAAGCAGGGCTTAAACCGGCAAATGGCAACAGCCGAGGGCTCTCTTCTGGAAGGAAACGCCATGATCCTGAATGTCGTATCCCTGGACAACGTCTTCCTCTACCGCATGACCCTCAATAGCGCTGACGGCAACAGCACATCGGGAGACTTCACCCTCTACCTGCCTACGGGCGAGGCGCCGGTGAAAGGGACGATCTCCGGCGGCAGGAGCGATGAGCGAAGGATCAGCTGAAAAAGATAAATTTAAAGTTCAGGGAGCGTTCCGCTTCCCCATGAATTTTTTTTGTCTCTTGTTTTTTTTGGCTCTTCGCCTATGCTTACGGGATTACTACAGTTCTCCGTCCGTTCGTCCTCTGTGCGCTCTGTGGCTCTGTGGTTTTTTTTCATATTCCCAGGGCCAGACGCAGCGTATTTCTCACCGCCGGTGCCAGGCCCAGGGTGATCAAGGTCAGTTTGGTGAGATTTCGCAGGGATGGCTCCTGCATAGATTTGTCGATCATGTAGAGCACGGGCAGGAGGATGGCTAGCTTGAGTGGAAACATAATAGCTGCGGAGCCGGTCAGGTCTATGAGAAATGTAGGAACCACATGCTTCTCGTAGTAACCAAACCAATCCACTCCATAGTAAGTTGAGCTGGCGTCCAGCATATGAGCGTAGATTATCATTTGATTGAATCTATCATCCAAAAACTTCAAAGCGGACAGATGACGCCCGCAAAAGAGAACGCCCCCAGCGAGGAGCGAGCCCAGCAGGAAGACGGCAGCTATGACCCAGGTGTTCTTAAATCCGAGTGTGGAAAGAACGGCCAGATTGAAAAGTGTCCAGAGAAAGCCGATGGCGGCATATCTCGCATGAAACTTCTCGCCCCAGATCTTCCGGGTGATGATCAAACAGGCAGCCGTGATTAGAAAGACCAGGAAGAATATGAGCGGCGTGATTAAAAGATATCTCCAGGGCGCTGCCACCAGATTTGCATCCTCGATCACCCTCAGGCTTGAGCCCGCCAGGATGTAAGGCAGGGAGGAGAGCAGCAGCCTCTCATCCATTAAAATATCCCAGCGCCTAAGCAGTTTTATCAGGCCAAGTATGGCCAGGCCCAGGATTATCGCCCAGGTGATGGTATCCACGGGATTGTAGCTGGTATCGTAGACTATGGGATCGATGTAGTATTTTTGGACAAAGACGGCAAGGCCGGCAAGGTCGTTCACATTAAGACGTTGTACGGCCTCATATTTCTTATTTCCTCAATTTGATTCCCGCGGCATTTTTCCTCAACCCCCGCCTATGACCGACGGCGGAAAGTATTTATATAGCAGAAGTAAAAAGGATTTTGTCCGTTTTCTGATTTTAGTTGAGGTAATTAGATGGTCGAGGTGTTCAAAGGTACAACTACGGTAGGTGTACTCTGCGATGGAGGTGTAGTCCTTGCATCGGAGAGCCGTGCTACCATGGGCAGCTTCATAGCCAGCAGCAGCGCCAAGAAAATTTATCAGATCGACGACCTGGTGGGTCTGACTACGGCAGGTGCGGTAGGAGATGCTCAATCACTGGTTAGAATGGTTCAGGTGGAAGCAAGGCTCTACAAAATGCAAAGGGGCGAGAGCATGACCGTCAAAGCTGTAACTTCCATGCTGGCCAATATACTCTCTTCTCGTCGCTACTATCCCTTCATGGTGCAACTCGTCATGGGCGGTGTGGACAGATACGGCCCCAGGATCTATTCTCTTGATGCACTCGGCGGGCAGATCGAAGAGCGTGAGGTTGTGGCCACCGGTTCAGGATCTCCCATAGCCTACGGCGTGCTGGAAGCCATGTACAAGCCCGGCATAAGCATTGAGAATGGAACGGTGCTGGCCGCCCGGGCAATTCATAATGCCATGAAGCGCGACTCTGCTTCCGGCGATAAAATCGAGCTCGTCAGAATCACAGATAAATACCAGGAGGTAGGCGAGCCGGAGTTTTCGGAGATTATGAAGCTCCTTTAATCTTTTTTGGATGTGTTCTATTGTCTGTAGAAGAAGTACTTTTTGAGCTCAAACGCAAGGTGCAGAGCAAGCTGCCTCCTGATATCAATGTCACGGGGCTGGAATTCGAGGGTCCGGAGCTGGTCATTTATACCGACGACCCCAAGAAGCTGGCGGACGATGGCGATATCATACGTAACCTGGCCAAGGAGCTTAGGAAACGTGTGGTGGTGCGTCCAGACCTGAAGGTATTGGCAGAACCTGAAATTTCCATAATCAAGATTCAGGAGGTTGTGCCCAAGGAAGCGGTTCTCACTAACTATTACTTTGACGGCGAGACCGGAGAAGTGCAGATCGAGGCGGAAAAGCCGGGCCTGGTCATAGGTCGCCACGGTGCGACGCTGCGCGAGATTACCAAGCTGATCGGCTGGACCCCAAAAGTGGTCCGAACTCCACCGGTGCGCTCGACGACCATCACCAACATTAAGGATTATCTGCGCAGTGTGCAAACAGAGCGAAAGAGCATCTTGCGTACAGTGGGCCGGAAGATCCACCGAGATACAGCTTCCAAGGATCAGTGGATTCGCATCACCACACTGGGAGGCTGTCGCGAAGTAGGCAGAAGCTGCATGCTCCTCTCCACACCCGAGTCGCGCATCATCATCGACTGCGGCGTAAACGTGGGATCGGACGACTCAGCTACGCCATATCTCTATGTGCCCGAGGTCTATCCACTCAATCAGATCGATGCCGTGGTCTTGACACATGCTCACCTGGACCATGCAGGTCTTGTTCCCATGCTCTACAAATACGGCTACGAAGGACCTATTTACTGCACTCCGCCCACCAGAGATTTGGCTGTGCTTTTGCAGCTCGACTACATCGAAATTGCCGGGCGCGAGGGAAAAAGGCTGCCATATGACTCTGCCATGGTTCGCGAGGCTCTCAAGCATACTATCACCCTCAACTACGGAGATGTAACCGACATTGCACCCGACACCAAATTGACCATGCACAATGCCGGCCACATCCTGGGCTCCTCCATTGCCCATTTCCACATTGGAGACGGCCTTTACAATGTAGCTTTTACCGGAGACCAAAAGTTCGAACGAACCCGGCTCTTCGATCCGGCAGTATGCAATTTTCCGAGATTGGAAACGCTGGTGACAGAGGCCACCTACGGAGGGACCAACAGCATTCAACCCTCCAGGAAAGAAGCAGAAGTCACTTTGATAAACGTGGTCAAGGAAACCATCAGCAAGGGCGGCAAAGTCATCATTCCCGCCTTCTCTGTGGGCCGCAGCCAGGAGGTCATGGTTGTCCTGGAGGAGGCCATCCGAAAGAAGGTCATCGATGAGGTGCCTGTCTGTCTGGACGGAATGATCTACGAGGCTACCGCCATTCATACCACATATCCCGAGTACCTCAATAACGACCTCCGTGATCTCATATTCCACAAGGGAATCAATCCCTTCCTGGCCCAGTGTTTTGTGAAGGTGGAGAGCCCCAAGCAGAGGACGGAGATAATTGAAGGGCCGCCCTGTGTGATACTGGCGACAAGCGGCATGCTCAACGGTGGGCCGGTAATCGAGTATCTCAAGCGCCTGGGCCCGGATGAGAAGAATACGCTGGTAATTGTAGGATACCAGGCCGAGGGGACTCTAGGGCGGCGCATTCAGAAAGGATGGAAGGAATTGCCCCTCTCCGTAGAGGGCAAGACTCAGACGGTGAAGATAAACCTGGAGGTAACCACGGTAGACGGCTTTTCCGGGCACTCCGATCGCCAGCAGCTCATGGAATACATGCGCCGCATCTATCCCAAGCCCGGCCGGGTCATCACCAACCACGGTGATGAGGGCAACTGCCTCGATTTAGCCAGCTCCATTTACAAGAGGTACAGGATACCGACCATGGCGCCCATGAATCTGGAGACGATCAGGCTGATTTGATGATCTTCAAAAGCTTTATCAAACTAGAGAGATAATACCAATGCGAGGTTCTTTGTGACGGGAAAGAGAACGCGGATCATCAACGATCCTTCAGATCTGGTCCCATTGTTGCAGGCCTTCGGCTCTGATGTTCATAAGAAGATCTTTGATGAATTGAGTCGAGAATGGCATACTGAGCGTGAGCTGACAACGCTCATCGGCGACGAAGCAAGCGTTCATCGGAGCGTGGCATTGCTGCGCAAGAGCGGCCTCATCGAGACCAAGTGGAGGGTGCCAGAACCAGGAGCAAGTCCGGAGAAGGAGTATCACTCCACTTACTCCCGCGTGCAGGCCAGCTTCGGGGCTACCATGGAGGATCTCAGTGAGCTGATCAGCCTTACCTTCATGTCCGACGAGGAGCTGCGTACAGTGATCGAGAAGTTGCAGACTATGGTCAATGGCGGCAATAATAGTCTATCCAACCTTTCTCGGGAGCTGGGGCTCAGCCAGATATTCATTCGCGGCGTGGCCAAGAGAGCGGAGGGCCTCGCGGTGAGGGGACAGCGCATTGAGCCTTACGTTGAGGACTTTTGATGGCCAATGTCCTGCAGAGCAAGCGGGAAAGCTCTCGTTTTCAGATTCTTGTGGAAATCGCCGCCCATCAGCCTAACCTTCGGCAAAAGGAGGTGGCTGAGAGTCTGGGCGTCACTCCCCAGGCCATATCCGAGTACATCAAGGAGCTGGTAGCGGATGGACTGGTGACCACGGACGGGCGGATGCGTTACCGCATCACCAAAGAGGGAGTGGAGTGGCTGCTGGAGAGTGCCGCCGAGCTGAAGCGCTATGCACGTGTTGTGATGGAAGAGATCATCAGCCACGTCTCGGTCTGGGCGGCCCTGGCCGAAGCAGATCTGGCGGAGGGCGAGCACGTATCCCTGGAGATGCGCTGCGGCCTTCTCTATGCCAATAAGAAGGAAGGAATAGAGGCAGGCGGAGTTGTCATTGCCGATGCCGGGGCAGGAGAGGATGTGGGTGTATCAGACCTGCGGGGACTGATAAGCCTTGATGAAGGAAGGATTCTTCTTTGCAAGGTGCCGCGAGTGCAGAATGGAGGCTCCCGCAAGGTCGATTTGGCGGCCCTCCGCGATCAGCTCTCCAGAGTGAAAAAGGTGGGCTGCCTTGGCATCGAGGCACTGGCGGCGCTGCGAAAAGTGGGGCGCGAGCCGGACATCATCTTCGGGGCCAAGGAGTTCGCAGTAGAGGCGGCATATCACGGCATCAGTTCTGTGATCGTCAGTGTGGATGAGCAGATTCCGGGGCTTCTTACCCGCCTGGAGTCAGAGGGCCTGAAGTACGAGCTTATTGACCTCACTTTAGGATAATGACTTTTCAGGTTCTGGCTCAGGCGGACCGGTCCCGCATACTATTACTGCCTCAGAGCGGCAGCAAGGTTCTTTTTGAGGGATATCTGCGTTTGAAGGATATGCCCCAGGGGCCGAGGGTCTTCAAATTCCTGGTGAAAAAGGGTGAGGAGGCAGAGAGATTTCTTCCTCCCGTTGACGCTTTGCGAATGCTGCGCAAAGCCAGTGCCATTTATCTTGCCCGGGGCGACGGCGCAATGGAAAAGAAGTTCATCGAGCTTCTGGCGTCCTACCAGCTCGGCTACAGGTTCGTGCAGGTCTGCAATCATTGTCTGGGCCTGAGAAAAGTCACTTACGTCGAGCAGGATGCCATAACCTACAAGGGCAGGCGCATCTGCGAAAACTGCGCCGCGGCCGAGCTGCTTCGCGAGGCTGACTTTCGGGGCCTGGGCCGGGCTGCCAAGGCTCATCTGGCCAGGATCCTGAAGACCAGGAGGAGCCTGGACGATGTGGTGGGCCTGCTATCTTTGCAGAGGCTGGAGCCGGAGCTGACCCGCTTTGACACCATCCCTGCCAGCAAGGAGGAGCCGACTCTGCCGCTGGAGTCCATTGCTCTACCTAAATCCCTTATGGAGCTCTTGAAGAAGAGGCTGACCAGGCTTTTGCCCGTACAATCCAGGTCGGTGCAGGCGGGCCTTTTGGAAGGACGAAATCAGCTCGTCGTCTCGGCCACGGCCACCGGTAAGAGCCTCATCGGTGAGATGGCCGGGGTCAAGAATCTGCTGGAGAACAGGGGAAAGCTGCTCTTTTTGGTGCCGCTCGTGGCATTGGCCAATCAGAAGTTCGATCAGCTCTCTGCCTACCGGGAGCTGGGCTTTCAAACATCCATCCGCGTCGGGGTCAGCCGCATCCGTTTGGGAAAGGGGCGCAATATTCCCCAGAGCCTCAACGCGGACATCATTTCCGGAACTTACGAGGGCATAGACCAGGTAATTCGCACCAAGAAGAGCCTGGGGCGCGTGGGCACAGTCGTCATCGACGAGGTGCACATGCTGGAGGACGCCGAGCGGGGGCACAGGCTGGCAGGCATGATCGCCCGGCTGAAGAATGCCGCTCCCAAAGCCCAGTTCATCTTCCTCTCCGCTACTGTAGGAAACCCGGCAGCTCTGGCCAAGCGACTGGGGGCGACGCTGGTGGAATATTCACTGCGACCGGTGCCAATCGAGCGGCACCTCATATTCACCTCCGGGCCGGAGAAGCGCAAGCTTTTGCGGGAGCTGTCCAAAGAGGCGCAGGCCCTGACTTCGTCCACCGGTTATCGTGGCCAGACCATCATCTTCACCAATTCCAGGAAGAACTGCTACAATCTGGCCGATGCCATTCCCGGTGCCTCTGCTTATCATGCGGGTCTACAGTACCCGGAGAGAAAGAAGGTTGAGGAGCTGTTTGGCCAGGGCAAGATTCATACCGTGGTCACCACGGCGGCCCTGGCGGCAGGCGTGGACTTTCCCGCCTCGCAGGTGGTCTTCGAATCTCTGGCCATGGGCATCGAGTGGCTGAATGTGCACGAGTTCAATCAGATGCTGGGCCGCGCCGGCCGCCCGGGCTACCACGACAAGGGCCTGGTCTACATTCTGGCCGAGCCGGGCCGGCGCTTCTCTTCCGGGCGAAGCGAGTCTGAGGACGAGATGGCCCTCGCTTTGCTAAACGGCCAGATGGAGGACGTGGCACCGGAATTTGAGGAATCGCAGCAACAAGAAGAGGTGCTGGCCAATGCCGTGGCGGCTCGCTCCCGAGCGGAATTGGAAAAGCTGCACGACCTTACGGTTGGCCTGGACGACCTGAACAGCGCTCTTGCTGCGCTGGAGAAGGCGGGGCTGGTGAAGGGCATCGTGCCCACCCGCCTAGGCGAAGCGGCAGCGGCTCATTTCCTGGCTCCGGAGCAGGTAGCCACCATTGTCCGCTTGCTTGGCAAGGGCAAGAGCCCCCTGGAGGTAGCGGTGGCGCTGGAGAGCTTTGAGGCTCTCTACCTCAAATTCGCAGAACGCATCTCCATTAAATTGCACATGCAGATCTCCCAGAGGGCGCTGCACGGCTCTTTCTTGGATCTGCTCAGCAGCTCCGACCTGCGGGAGCTGGATAACAAGCTGCAAAGGTACTGCATGGACTTCTCACGGGACTTTTTACGCTGCATCTGCAAGGAGTCGCCCTACTGCGGCTGTGTCCAGAAGAGCATATCGCTGCGCATACTGGATCTGCGGGCGGAGGGCAAGAGCCCGGATGGGATCATCGAGAACTTCTCTGACCGGTACGGCATGTACGCCTACCAGGGAGATCTCATCAACTGGCTGGATCAGATGGTGCGCTACCTGGAGGCCATCGAGTCGGTGGCGCGGGTGTTGGGCAAGGAGGCGGCCGCGAAAGAGGCGGGGGAGAGGAAGAAGAGGGTGGAGGGGGAGTGAAAATATGGGGTCTCCTGCAAAAGATCGAGATGAAACGCTATTTCAGAGAGTGCTTGGCACCAAAAGTCCAGCTTTGAGGATACTGGACTTCTTGATGGATAACAAGGCTTAAGATGTACAAAATAGACCTCAGGAATCCGGTAGTCAAGAAATTGGTAGAGCTGGATAATGCTATCTGCGACCAATACGCATCTCAATTGGAAAAGCAAGAGGCCATAAAAGATCCGCGAGATAACGACGCCTGCTTGCGACCACTTCTTGCCTGAATTTTTTTGGACTTGCTCGGCAGCGCGGAAATCCTGAGAACAATCTGCTTGCAGCAAAGGCCAATAAACTTCATCATTGCCTTCTTCGCGCTCGTCAAAGCTTCGCGTGAGATCCGGGGTATCACGCGAAGGCACGAAGCCGCGAAGTACTTCATGGGGACATCACGTATGGCAATCGGTGAACGAGGCCCAACAGATACAAATAATCGTGATGATATTACTGAAATGGCTGAGGGGCTTAGCCAGGAATCTGAGATGCACCGCTTTGTTTTTACCTGTTTAGTGCTCGCCCTAATGGCGCAGGGAGCTGTAGCTGAATCTGACGATCATGCAAGACTGGTTGAAGCGATAAACGAATTTGAACAAGCCGTCATAGATTCTATTGATATAAATGCCAGACAGGCAGCCGAATCATATGCACTGTTAGCAACTGCCGCAGATTTGACCCCTTGGTGGAGAGAACTTGGGAGGCTTGCTCTTGATACTATCAACTCCGTTGTGGGTTTGGTCTGTGATTTAGATGATTTCTTAACTTCAGAAGGTGGCACAAAGGCCCTGGAGGATCCTCTAACATTTAAGAAAATTTTAAAAGAAGTGTGGATGAGCAAGGACCCACTCGCATTCTTATCTTCTGAAGTAGCGTTCCTTGGATTAGTCAATAGTCCCGAATCATATAAAATATCATTCCAGGCAATTAGTGATGTAGAGGAGTTGGCAAGAGATGTATACAGTGTTGATAATGACTTTTCAAGCGCATCCAATGCTGCTTGGATTGAGCTATGGAATCCTAGTACGCAAAATGGATTACTGATTCCTTTAATAAATGGTCCTCGATTTAAAGAAGGTGGACGAAAAAGTGCTACACAATGGGAAAATGGAATTGGACCAGTAAGACAGGAGATCAAGAGCTCTATTGATAACTTTATTCTTGGAATTCCTGACCCCCTTCCAGATGGATATCCATTGGAGGAGAATATTGCCTATCTTAATGACTTATCTTCCCAAATTAGGGGAAGCGGGTTCCATATGGTAAATGTCAAAAGTATTGAGGCAGATGAATTAAAGACACTCCATGTAAGTTTGGGAATGATTAAGGAGGATCGTGACGCGGCATCATTTCTTTATGATGCGTGGTTAAATGATTTAGATGTTCAATATAAATCTACGATTGATGACACCTTTGAGACGATCACCGATGTCACTTCTTACTCAACGACAGGGAGGATAAAAGAGATAAGCAGCGTATTCTCTGACTACTATGATATCAAAGGCATAATTCAAGTTCCTGAAGAATTCGTGGAGATCATAGACAAGACAATGCCACCTCTTGATGCTCTTCAGGACCACACAATCAAGACGAACATAGATTTAATTCATGAAACATCCAACCTTTGGACGCTATCTGCATTAACGCTTGACTATTTATCAAAGTCTGCGGAATCCCGTATGCTACGAAATAGCGCGGTTCCTACAGTCCTTGCCTTTGATGTTTCACCACTGAGCTTGATCTCAGGGGAGTCTTTTGCAATCAACTACAATGTATCTTCAAACGATGGCTCGGGTCTAAAGCAAGTAGAGCTATGGCGCAAGGATGAAACGAGCGATTGGCAGCAGATAAACACAAACACACTCGATGGCGAGAACGGCCCCCTCTACGGCTCGTTCACTGATACTCCTGCCGCCCTGGGCAAGTACTGGTACGGCGTGCATGTTGTCGATAACGCGGGCAACTGGAATGATGAAGGGAATTCCAACACTAATGGGCAGCCGAGCAGTCTCGAGCCGGCGGAGGTAGAGGTTAAGGCAGTTGCGACTGTCAGAGAAGCTTCTCAGGCCCCTTCCGAAGAATGGAACAAGACTTTCGGTGGGCAGTTCTGGGATAAGGCCTATTCAATCGAATCCACGTCGGATGACTGCTATATCCTTTTAGGCGAGACGCAGCTAGATGGTGGAGGGGGATACGCCTGGCTGATCAAGACCGATTCCCAAGGAAATGAGATTTGGAAGAAGAACATCGGCAGGGCAGACGTTGATTGGGTCAAATCAATCCAGCCGACATCCGATGGCGGTTACATCCTGGTAGGCTTTTCCGTGGACATTGATACTGAGCAGGCTAATAGTGACGCCTTGCTAATAAAGACCGATTCCCAAGGAAATGAGATCTGGAGCAAGACTTTTGGTGGACTGAATGCGGATTCAGCCAATTCAGTCCAGCCCACAACCGACGGCGGATACATCATAGCAGGCGAGACGGAATCATTCAGCTATTGGGGCAAGGATGCCTTGAAAGCCCTGAAGCAGATGCAGGCAGAAGGATCGTCTTGGCCCACGCCGATACATATACATCCATGGGATGGTCGTCGTACTATCGACTGTGATGCCTGGTTAATCAAAACCGATGCCAATGGAAATGAACTCTGGAATAGAACCTTTGGCGTAACTGACTCTGATCTCTCTTTCGAGTGGCCTAGTGAAGTGGCTCATTCAGTCAAGATCGCCTCTAATGGAGGTTACATCCTGGCAGGGGCAGGTTGGGAAGGATACGATGCATGGATGATCAAGACCGACTCGGAGGGCCGCGAACTCTGGAACAGGACTTTCTGCAGAGGGTTTTGGGATGGGACAAATTTAGTCCAGCCAACGCTCGATGGGGGCTACATTCTGACAGGGGGGCAGGGCCCAGATGACTCTGGCGCCTGGCTTATCAAGACCGATGACGACGGAAATGAGATTTGGAAGAAGACCATCGGCAGTAATCATAGTGGCGATCGGATCAATTCAATCCAGCCAACGATCGACGGTGGTTTCATCTTGGCAGGCTCGACTGCGTCCTACGGCAGCGGCGCCTGGCTGATTAAGACCGATGACCACGGAAATGAGATTTGGAATGAGACCTTCACTTTTGGCAGAGCGAGTAACGAGGAAGGAGCAAATTCAGTCCAGCTCACGCCTGATGGCGGCTACATCTTGGCAGGCTTGACGACCACCGATACAGGGAATTGGGAGGATGCCTGGCTAATCAAGGTCGCCCCTGCCTGACCCCAGGCGTCCTTTGCTAGCCTTGCGTCCCGCTCCCGCCCGCGGGCCTGGGGCCGCCTGGCCATGAGGCTGCCCAGGGCCGTCCCACGTGCGAGTGGGCCCGGCCGGGCGGGGCAGGCGAGAGCGTGTTTGGCTGTGGGATACTCGACAGGTCAACTGGAGGCAAGGGCGATCAGTAGTTGCGATAGATCTTGCTCCTATCGCCCACGTCAATAACGTAGATGGCGAGAACCTCTTCATTGACACTCAAAATGACTCGGTAGTCTCCCACTCGATAAGAGTAAATGGGGACCCCGAATGAGCCTTTCAATTTTTTTATATAACGCTTGGGATCGTCAACTTGGGAGAGGGTCTCAATAGATTCGACGACACGTTTTGCTGTTCCCTTGGGCATCTTCTGGAGGGCTTTCCCGGCTCCTGGCGAGTAGAGCACCAGGAACATCAGGATGACTCCAGCATCATCCGAATTTCCTGGCTGGTTAAATATCGGCCTTCTTTGAGATCATTCAAAGCCTCAGCTATGCTATCTTGGGTCTCCGGATCTAAGATCTCTTCGTCAAGGGCAATGCCGGCAAGGCGATCAATTACGTCGCTGTAGCTCTCTTCTGGGTGGAGCTTGAGATGATCCAGCCTATCCTTGACCTTGGGATTTATCTCAACCAGCAATGAAGCAGTTGACATATTACTATCATTTGTATTCAAGTTTAAAAATGTAGTGAAATTTGTGCAGGAAGGCCTAGACTGGCCTGGAGGATACTGATCGCCACTCCTAAATCCCGGCTGCCTTGCAGCATAGCGACCGGCTCCCGACCGCGGACCTGGGGCCGCCTGGCCGAGAGGCTGCCCAAGGACGCCACGCACGCGCGAGCGGGCCCGGCCGGGCGTGCTGGAGGTGCAGATCCCGCGATTGATTTTTCATTTCGTTTTTCCAATGGACTTCACGAAGTGAATGTATTCTTCGGCC
>Ga0247842_10004002_pt1 | contig 18971 bp, 16 predicted proteins | sample LaCruzMarch2015__3_FD_192411 | JGI IMG/M metagenome (GOLD analysis project Ga0247842, IMG submission 192411) | Freshwater microbial communities from meromictic Lake La Cruz, Castile-La Mancha, Spain - LaCruzMarch2015_19m | ecosystem: Environmental > Aquatic > Freshwater > Lake | place: Spain...
CTCGCCGCGGCCATGGTCCACCATGCGGCGCAGGAACGGGATGTTCGGATTCGACGAGATGCCGATTGCCGAGAGCGTGATGTCGGGGTGCTCGTCGAGCTTCCGGAGAAGCCCCGGATAGTCCCGCCCGACCTCCGTGGTCTGGCCGTCGGAAATAAGGAGGATCTGCTTGACGCGGGAGTCCGTTCGGATGAGACGATCGACCGCGTCGTCGAGCGGATAGTAGACATCGGTGCCGCCGTACGCGCCGATCGAGGCGATCGCTCGGTAGGCGTCGACCCCGTCCCCAAGGCGCTGCAGGGGGAACACCCAGTCGTACCGGTCGTAGAAGCCGATGATGCCGACGAGCGTCTCGCTCGGCAGCAGGAGCACGCTGGCCGCGGTGGCCTCTCGCAGGGTACGAATCTTCGTCTTCGGTCCCGCGAGCTCGTTCATGCTGCTCGATCGATCGAGAAGGTAGACGATCGCCAGACTGGGTTCACGCCCGACCTCCGGGACGGTGAACGAGATCGGAAGGAGGTCGTCGATGGAGCCCGTGGAGAAGCCCCGCACTTCCTGCTCGCCAAGGATGACAAGAAGGCCGCCGCCGAGATGGCGGACGAACTGCTCGAGATCCTGCGACTCGCGTTCGTTCAGGTCGGCCAGCGGCTGTCCGGCAAGGATGACTTGTCGATAGTCCGCCAACGCTGTCAGCTGCGGGACGCGCGGTGCAGCGACGAAGGCAAGGCCGATTGCGCGGAGGAGGGCGGGGACGGCCGAATCGCCGCGAGGATCGACCACGAGGACGGAAGGATGATTCACGGTCCGCAACGAGACCGATCGTCCGTCGTTCTCAAGGACGGGGTCGTCGGCCCTCTTGACGATCACCTTGTACTCGAAGAATCCTGCGTCCGGCGGCGAGTCGACGAATCGATGCGCCGACCAGCCCTCAGCCAACTCCACAGCGCGCACCTCGACGAGATCGCCATTGCGATAGACGACGAGGGAGGCCGCGCCAGGCGAGGCGGATTCGATCTCCACGTCGATCGCGATCGGACGTCCCACAGCGGACTCTGCGGGCGCGACGACCGCGGCGACCCGGGCATCGCCCGGAAGCGGGGAGCCGATCGGCACAACGGAGATGGGGACGCAGGCGAGCTGGGCCTCGGGGACGGCGGCCGCAACATCGGACGTGAAACGGCCGTCCGAGAGAAGGACGATCTGGTTCGCCTCGCCGGCGGGCAGCGCGGCAAGCGCGAGTTCGACGGCGTCCGCCAGGTTGGATCCGGAATCGCGCAGGGGAGGCGGGGGCAGCGCCGGGGCGGAGCCGAGCGGCGACTCTACGTCCGCGGACTCGGCGAATCCGACGACGCCATAGCTCCAGCGCGGCTGCGTCGCCGCGAGCGCCTCCATGGCAACGACGGCGTCGCGATCCTCGACGCTGCGCGTCACGCTCGCCGAGCGATCGACCAGGAAGAGGACGTTGTTCGTCGAGTCTTCGGTGACGATGTGCGGATCCGAAATGGCCACGACGAAGAGGAGCGCGACGAGCGCACGAACGAGCGGGTAGCTCGATCCGCGTCGGGCGAATCGGAAGAGGAGCCCGAGCACCACGGGGGCGGCAAGCAGCGCGAGTGGCGTCCCGAACCGGATCATTGCGTCCTCCCACGTTCGCTCAGGCTGCGCCGGTAGAGGAAGGACTCGGCGAGAAGCAGCGAGAGGCCGGCGCCGGCGAGAAGAGGCCACAGGCGCGATGATCTGTCGCGGAGCTGGGAGGACAAGGGCGGGAGCGATGCCTCTGTCGTCGCAGCAGGTTCCACAGCGGCGAAGCTCGGAGTCTCACCTGGATCGACGTTGACGGAGATGACGCGCGTCTCGCCCCCGATCCGGATCGTGTACTGGCCAGGACGGTCGGGGAAGAAGGTCCGCTGTTCAGGCAAGAGTTCGAGAGCTCGCCCGTCGGGTCCGAGCAGTTCGACGGACTGCCCTCCGGATCCGAGAGACACGGGGCCACCGACGAGCGTCCACTGAGACGCCGCCGCAGGCCGCGCGGGCATGACGCGGGCGACGAGGTTGCGAATGAGAATGGGGAAGTCGACGGTGATCGGGAGGTTCGTCGCGACGAGGTCCGACGGGAGGACCACGATGAGCCGGTCGGGATCAGGAATTCTGAGCGCGAAGGGGTTGTCGCCGACGGACAGGAGAGAGAGGGACGGGAGGAGGATGTCCACCAAGGGCAACCGCTCCGCGTAGATATCGCTCGGGTGGATGCCACTGAGGAGGGGGTCGGCGGCGACCGCTACGACAACGCCCGATACTGTGCGGTCGCCGATCGTGATGACGTCGCGGACTGCGCTGTGGACCAGGAGCACGTTCCCATCGGGCAAGGCGTCGATGTCCGTATCGTAGACGACAGTGAGGTCGGCCGGCGGGACCTCTACGAGGCGGATCGGCGCGGCGGCATCGAATGCGGCCATGAGGTAGCGGTTGCTCTTGCCAATCCAGCGAACCTGCAGGCCGCCGGAACGCTCCAGCGAGGCGTATCGAACGTTGTCGTAAGGGGACGCATCGTTGGCGTTGACGGACGCTACGAAGCGCGAGCCGCGCGACGTGGGAAACGGGATGACGTACGCGGCCTCCTCGCCGGGTTCGAGGGAGGCCTCGATGGTCGTACGGCTCCTGTCGTCGGCGATCTCAAGCCGCAAGGACTGCGATTCGTCCGACCCATTGATGAGCTCGGCGAAGGCAGAGACCCCGGCGCCGTCGGGGTTCTCGCGGACCGAGAACGCGGTGATGCCGATGTCGCTGCCCTCCGAGAACGTCTCGACGCGCAACGGGAAAGGCACGGCGTCCGGGGCATGATCGCTGAGGAGGATGATCTGCTCGTAGGCCGATGCCCCCCCCACGGCCGCGAGCCCGCTCGTGAGGTCGGCGGGTCGGCCATCTCCTTCCCATCCGGGGGACGTGGCGGCAAGAGCTCTGCTGACAGTGGTTTTGTTCGTCTCGTTGGCGACGAGCGCTCGTGGATCTTCCGAGAAGAGAACGACGGAAGTCGAAGACGACGGGTACGTGGCGAGAATCTCGTCAACCCGCCGGACGGCGGCCTCATAGCGTGTGATCCCCGAGTTCATGCGCGTCGACATGCTCGCGCTCGCGTCGACGACGATGGCGAGGCTCGCGAAGCCTGAGTGCTTCGACGTCCACAGAGGCTGCGCGATGGCGAACACCGCAACAATGAGGGTTACGAGTTGGAGGATGACAAGCGGGTCGAGGAGGGAACGAAGCCGCTGGGTGCGCGCCGACACCGAGTCGCGGAGCTCACGCCAGATGAAGAACGTTGCGACCTCTCGTCGCCGCTGCCGCGAACGAAGGAGGGCGAGGAGGACCACGATGAGCGCAGTGGCCAGCAGGGAGAGCGCCGCAGGGAGAACGAAGCTCATCGGAGAATCCCTCCGGCGCGAAGATCCTCGTGGATGAATCTCTCCAGCGGGCGGTCCGTTGTGACGACGAAGAGCGGAGCCTTGCGGCTCTCGAGTTGACGGCGCAACGCGGCCTCGAAGTCGGCGAACCGCGTCCGATACGTCTCGAGGGTGCCCGGGCCGACGGAGAGCAGCGTCTGTTCGTCGGTCTCGATGTCCTGAAACCGAAAGGGGCCCGTGTGCGTTGGCGCGATGTCATCGCGATCGAGGACCTGGATGGCCACGATATCGTCGCCCCGATAGGACAGGCGGGCGAGCGGTTCCCCGAGGTCGTCGGATGTGAGGAAGTCACTGATCAGGACGACGATGCCCGTCTCCCGCGTCTGAGAAAGGAAGTCCTCGACGCTCCGCGCCAGGGAGGTCCGCCCTTGCGGGTCGATGCCGGAGAGGGCACGCAGAAACCGGCTGAACTGCGCCATGCCATGACGCGGCGGGACCGACTCGGCGAGCCGTTCCGCGAAGGGAAACAGCCCTACCCGATCGAGGTTGCGCAGAGCGAGGTACCCCAGCGCGAGAGCGAGTTGCGACGCGTAGACGGCCTTTGGCGGCCGCCCTAGGCGCATCGAGGCGCTCGTGTCGACGAGGAAGTAGACGGGGACGTCGAGCTCTTGGACGAACGTCTTGACGAGGAGCCGTTCGAGGCGCCCGTAGATGTTCCAGTCCACGTAGCGCAGGTCGTCCCCCGGGACGTAGTCACGGTAGTCGGCGAACTCGATGCTCATTCCGGCTCGAGGGGAGACGTGCCCCCCGGAGAAGCGGCCTCCCTGACGGCGATGCGACATGAAACGCAGGTTCGCCAGACGGCGAAGGAAATCCTCGTCGATGAGCTGCTGCACTAGAGCACCGGCACCTTCTGCCAGACGTCCCGGAGGATCGTCGACGACGACGCACCTTCCGCCTCGCCTTTGAAGTTCAGGATCATTCGATGGTTGAGCGCGGGCAGGAACACGGCTTCGATGTCGGAAGGTCGGACGTGGACTTCGCCGCACAGAAACGCGTGGGCCTTGGCGGCCCGGATCATGGCGATGGCAGCGCGCGGGCTGGCACCGTACTGCACGAAGTCACGGACCATCGCCGGCGCTTGCGCGCTGCCCGGGTGCGTGGCGAGGACGAGTCGGGCGACGTACTCCCGCAGACCCTCGGCGATCGGGACATCGCGGACGACGGATCGCGCGTCGAGGATGTCCTGCGCGGTGGCCACGGGGGCGGGGAAGGCGATGTCCGCGGCCTCCGTGTTGAGAGTCGTAATGCGCACCAGCTCGTCGAGAGAGGGGTACTCGACGCTGATCTTGAGCATGAAGCGGTCCAGCTGCGCCTCGGGAAGCGGATATGTCCCCTCCATCTCGATGGGGTTCTGGGTCGCCAGGACAATGAACGGCTCGGCCAACGCATAGGTCGTCCCCGCGACGGTGATGGTGCGCTCTTCCATGGCCTCGAGTAGGGCGGATTGGGTCTTCGGCGTCGCGCGGTTGATCTCATCGGCCAGAACGATGTTGGCAAAAAGCGGGCCGCGAGAAAACTCGAACCGCCTGTCGCCCCCCGTCTCGCGGATGATGTTCGTCCCGATGATGTCCGTCGGCATGAGATCGGGCGTGAATTGGATTCGCGAGAACGGAAGGCCAAGTGCGTGGGACAGCGTCCGGACGAGCAGCGTCTTTCCGAGACCGGGCACGCCTTCGAGGAGGACATTGCCGCGGGACAGGAGAGCGATCAGCGTGCGGCGGGTAACGTCCTTCTGACCGACGATCACCTCGCCGAGCGCCTTTTCCAGGCGCGAAAACGCGTCGAACGCTCTCGTCAGGCTGACTTCGGTGGTCATGGGGTTTCCTCCGTGATGCGCTGGAAGTAGTCGCGGATGATCTCGGCGGCGCCTGCAGGCAGATCCCGCGCCGAGAGCAGGGATTTAACTTGGCCGGGATTGAGCGTCCACGTCGCGGCCTCGCCGGTTGTATCGGGCGCCTGTTCGACGGGGACGCCGCGCGTGATGTACGAGGAGAGGTCCCCGGACTCGCCAAGGACGACGGGAGCAGCAACAGGGGCAACGTCCCCGACGCCGGCCTCATCAAAGACGGGAGTCTCGTTGGGCATCGCAGCGGAGGGGCTCGTCTCCCCCTTTGCGCCCGCGGAGGCACCGGATGACGCGCCGTTCTCCGGAGTGCTCGGCGATGGAAGCGAGCCCGCCGTCGCGTCAGCCGCATCGGAGGGCTCCTCGTTGGATCGGACGTCCGACCGGGTCTCATCGCTCGCCGGCGCCCCCTGCGATGCCGATGGGCTGAGAAGCTGCGTAATCGTCCGCCGCAAGGCTTCGACGTCCGAGGCCGCCGCCGCCTCATCGACCGCCTTGGCAAGACCGGGCGACGCGGCCGCGGCGGCATCCCGCAGCGTCTGGATCTCCTTCGCAGACGGAGGCTCACCGTCCGCCTCCAGTCGACTCCGGAGCCTCTCGAGTTCCTCGTGCAGCGCCGCGCCGGCATCCTCACTTTCGGAGCCTGTCGCTGCGTCCGATCCTGGAGCCCAGGCCGCGGAGCTGCTGGCGAGCGCTGGGCGGAGCTCGGAGAGAATCTCGCTCAGCGTGCGTTGGTTCATGCTGGCTGCGGACCTAGCGGGGGCCGGCGAACCGGCAGCCGCGTGCCCGGAGGTCACCTCCTCGTCGTCGTTGCGGGCCTCGGGAGCGCCGCCGGAATCCAGAGCGGTGGGCGCGATCGCGGCGGAGAGCGCGGGCCGCAGGCCTAGGGCATCCGAGCGCGCCGGGTGCGGAGAGAAGAGGGGAAGAGCCAGCGCCAGCGCCACGACCGCAAGGGGTACAACGGCGAGGAACGGAAGACGCCTCGGGATAGGAAGGGCTCGTTTCCACTCTGGCGCGATGCGCACGACGTCTCGGAAGAGACGTTCAGAGAAGACTTTCGGACCCCGATGCTCCTCGATTTCGAGGAGCGTGCTGAGGCGGGCGTCGAGTCCAAGGCGGATGTCCACCTCCAGGAGAAGCCGAGAACGCGGCCGTGTCGCGTGGGCACCCACGAAGAAAGTCGCCGTGGCGGCAAGGAGACCGGTGCCCGCCAGCAGAGGCATCGTCCATGTGGGGAGAGGGCGCCTGAGGAACGTGAAGGTCAACGCGAGCACGAACGCGAGACACGCGGTGGCGGCGACGGTCCAGCCCGCGGACACCATTCCGCGGAGGCGACCGTCGCGGCGCTCCAGGGCATCCACAACCTCACGGAAGCTGTGCATGAATACTCCTTGCCGTCTGACGTACTCCCCTCAAGAAGAGCACCGTGCCCAGTCCGCCAGGGACGAGGAAAGCGAACCACAACTCTGCACCATGGAGCCCCGTCGTGATCATGGAGAAGATCGCGTACGGCGGGCACAGAAGGGCGACCGGACGCAGCGGGGCGAAGACGAGCCCGGCCGCAAGGGGAATCCCGAACACTGCACCGGCAACAGCAAAGAGGGGGGAAAACACGCCCACTCCGCGCCGAACGCTGTGGCAGCCAACGTGAAAGGCGGCGGCGGAGAGCGCGAAATCGACCACCGCGGTGTACGCCCAAGCTAGCCACAGCGTCGAGACGTGGGTCCCGGCCGTAAGGACGATGCAGGTAACGACGTAGGGCACGACAAGCAGTTGCGCGAAGACTATCTGCAAGGGAAGGGATAGGAGCTGCCGGCGCTGCAATCTGGGGAGAAGCTCCACCGTCCCGCCTCGATTCAGTGCGTGGACCGCGGCGAAGAACCCCATGGCGATCAGGAAGCCAAGCGGAGTCGGACGCCACGGGAAACGAAAGAAGTCGGCGACCCTCCCAGCCCACGGCATCGAGAGGATGAGGACAGCACCCGACCCAGCAGCCAATGCGATGAGGGACGCCAGACCCCCGCGGGAGAAGAAGATGTCATGCAGCCTCACCCAGCCACCCCCTCGACGAGGTCGACGTCAACAACTCTCACTTTTTCCGGGATCTCCGTGCTTCGGGTCAGCTCGCCCGTCTCGGACAGGGTGAGAAGCCAGGTGCCCGGGAGGGAAGGCATCCAACGGCTCACGCACGAGTACATCGCGGTCTCCGGCGCCGTCATGGCCGACGTGCCGAGCCGTGTCAGATCGTCCAGCCTCACGGTGGCCCCGACGCGGTCCAGCGGGAACCGATGGAAGTAGCCGTCCGAGAAGATCATCGCGGCCACCAACTGCCGTTCTTCGATCGGCTCAACGCGGATCGATCGAACCGAGTCGTTCACCGCTAGCCGGAACCCCGCGCCTCGTGTATCGCAGCCCCGGATGAACCGGCGCATACGCGCCGGGACGTCGAGCGTCGTCGACGTGGTCTCGCTGCGCATCGAGAAGACGCTCTTTGCCGACGGGACCTCTTGAGCTTGAGCGGGGAAGGCACCCTTCTCCTGGGGAATCGTGATCTGCGTCGGCTCGAGAGAAAAGAAAGCGTACGAGACCGTGCTGCATCCGAATGATGTAGCGACGTGTAATGTCGTATTTATTGTGTATGTATATGCCATCCGTCCGAGCCGGTTTAGGTACAAACCGGACGCAACGGCGACAACGGCGATCGAGGCGACGAAGAGGACGGCCGCTGATCTGGCGTGGCGCGCGGACCTTCGTCGCGCCACAAGCAGCGCGGCAAGAACCGCTACGACGACCAGCGGCGCGAACGCATACATCGGCCGCAGTACGGGGGTTTCGTTGAGCAGGTCCTCCGAAAGAGCGTCGACAGATATCAGTCGCCGGGACGTCGGAATCCGAGGCTCGATGCGGCGAAGATCCATCTCGTCAACGTCCCGGAATCGTCCCGTGACGAGAGACACAACCCCCGCTCCGTAGGGAATCCGGACGAGGAAGGGTTGGTCCTGTTTCGTCAGCAACACCTGTGCGCCGGCGCGCGGCCCGCCGATGAGGAGGGAAGCGCTGTCTGCATCATCGCGAAGCGAAGGATCGGTGAACGGCAAGAGTTCGCGCGCGAGCGGATGATCCCACTGGTAGAAGTCCGAGCCGGAGAAGAGCACCAAGGAGCCTCCGGCCGAGACCCAGGCACCCAGTCCGAGCCAAACCGCGTGGGCGGTCAGCGGCGATGTCAGCCACAGCACCGACACCGGGTCGTAGGCCCACCAATCCGCGGGAAGCTCAGACGGATCCACGATCGCCTCGGTGTCATCCACGTGGAAGGGCGCACCGGCGACCACGGCGAACGGAAGCCCACGTGCGGATTGGCGAACGCTCTCGGACGTCGACGCGACGAGGTCTCCCTGCTCGTCAGTCAATTGGACAATCACCGGCAGGATGGGATCGAAGGCCGGGAGAGTGCTTCGATACACTCCGTTCTGTATGCGTCCGGAGGCAATCTCCTGTTCGACCGCAACCGGCGTCGACGGGTCAGGCCCAACGAATTGCCGCACGACGAGATGTCCCACGATGGGCTCCGGCAGGCCTCTGAGGGTAACTTGAATGGGGGCGAAACGGTACCGCACGAGCTGGTGATCGAAGCCGAACTCCGCCGAGATCTCAGGCTGAGCGGAAGCCCAGGGCGCAAAGCCAAACACTAAAAGCGCGCAGACGATGAGCGCGCCGCATCGTCCCCGCCGCATCCGCATGACGAACCCCCCTCCATCAATCCGACGTGATCGGTTCGCGTGCGAGAGGGACCGCAATTGTCTTTGTGCGTGCCGTGGAATGCAAGTCCAGGTGTGAAGACCCTGTGGGGAGCCGAGGAGAAGCTCGGGCCGTTTCTACTGGGGGAGGTTCTCCACGGCGACGACGGCGTCCTCGTCGAGGACATCGGCATAGATTTGTGTGGTCTGGATGGATCGGTGGCCGAGCTGCTTCTGGACGAGCCGGAGGTTGTAGTTCGACGCCCTGTACAACATGGACGCGTACGTGTGTCGGCACGAATGAATGGAGAAGCGCTTCGGGATCGCGACGGCATCGGCGTAGGTGCGGAAGATGCGATAGACGGCGGTGCGGGTCAAGGCGCCACCGCGCAACGAGACGAACAGGGGAGCGTCAGCCGCAAGCGTCTCTTCCTTCTCATGCTTCCACGCGACGAACGCGACGAGGTGTTCGCGCAGAGCGGTCCCCAGCTTCACGCCACGCTTCTTCCCGCCCTTGCCGTCGCGCACGATGAGTGAAGCGTGTCCACCATCCAAGATGACGTCCCGCAATGTGAGTGCGCAGATCTCCGACACGCGCAGTCCCGTGTCGAGCGCCACGTGGAGGATGGCCCAATCGCGAACCGGATGAGAGCGATCCTCGGTGTCCGACGCCTCGGCCCGCTGTCGGCAGTAGTCCTTGAGGTGGCGAACCTGACTCGGCGTCAAGAAGTCCTCGTAGGTTATTTCTAGCGGCATGCGGTCCTTTCCCTCAAGCGGCGGATCCTGCCGGAAAGGTATCGCCGGCACGCCTCGAAGGGCGAGACAGCTGTCGCAACAAAAGGGTACTTTTGTTGCGAGAGACACCAGATCGGGCGCGCATGCCCTACAGTACGGCACTCCGTGAGCCATGCGCCGTCCGCGCCCCGATACGCGATCGCGCCACGCCCCTCTCTCGGGGCGCGCCGCACCCGTCCGAGGCGACTCTAGGGCCGTTTTACTCGATCGAATAGTGCTCGACGATGCGCTCTTCCTCGCCAGCGATCTCCGCGATCACCTCGACGTAGGGAGCGAGCGTCGAGTTCTTCAGCTTCTCGCGGAGCAGATTGTCGAGCTGATAGATACCGGCGGAGTTCGTCATCTGGATGGCGATGCGAATCGGCTTCTTCTCGCCGGCCGAGAGGCGGACTTTCCGGATGGCCATGGCGGACACGGAGTGGATCGTTGGCCCTCCCGTCGTGAAGGGGATGCGTGCGCGCCCGGCCTCCATGTCGAGCGCGTCGGCCACCTTGACGACACCAGCCTCCAGGGTGAGCGGCGGGATGTCGCGCTGGTGCGTCAGGACAGCGTGAAGCGTCTCCGCCTTGAGGAGGGTTGCTGTGTGCTCGTCATACAACCCGGCGAGGAAGCCGTCGATCAGCGGCGCGGCGAGCACGACGGAAAGCACCTCGTGGTCGAGCCGATGGACGGCGTGTCCAACGTCGTGGAGACACGAGGCAAGGACGACGACGACCTCGGCATCCGCGGATTCGAGGGCGTAGTCCGCCACGATGCTCGGCGTCACCTGAGCGTCCGCGAGGAGGCGAAGGAGCTTGAGCGCGATGTTGGTCATGATCTTGATGTGGACCGGACCGTGATCGTTGATCCGCAGCCTGCCGATGGCCGTGACGTTGGAGGCCTCCCAGTAGGCCTGGAGCGTCTCGGACGCATTGATGCGATCGAGGAGCTGCTGGAGTTTTGCATTGCCGCGGACAGGCAGGTTAAGCGGCATCGAGATCCTCCCGCAGGGGCGCCCACCAGGGCGTTGCCCCCGTGTCCAACGGAGGCGCGGCCGGGCGCGCGAGGCTCCCCTCAAGCTCGGAGAGCCGACCGCGCAGGAAGCGGATCTCATCTTGGAGAACACGCACAGGGGCGCCTCCGCTCTCGCTTGGCATGGTCTGGCGTTGCGCTAAACCGGGCGACACTATGGCCGTGCAAGGTTGCTGATATAGGATCGTAGCTCGCACGACGTCACTCGCCTCTGTCATTGTTAGCCCAGAATCGCACAACTCCTGCATCTGGCGCAACATGGCGAGGCCGTCGTCCGAGAGCAGGATCTGATTGTTGGGACCCCGCCTCAGGTGGGGCTCGAGAACGTCCCGAACGGCCGCAATGCGGTTGCGGACTTGGTTCGTCGTCGTTAGGCCGAGCGCCTTGCGGAGACTACTGATCGTGTGCATGCCATTACGATAGCCGGACAGCACGCGCCGGCCAAGCGGCGCGCCGATTGTGAGGCGTGGGGCGATGGAGTAGCCTTGGCCCATGCCGATCCAGCGTCTCGCAGAGGAGCTCAGTCGGAAGATCGCCGCAGGGGAGGTCATCGACCGCCCAGTCTCCGTCGTGAAGGAACTCGTCGAGAATGCCATCGATGCGGGAAGCTCGCGGATCGAGATCGAGATCCGCGACGGAGGGCTCTCCGAGATCGTCGTGCGCGACGATGGAAGTGGAATGACGGTAGAGGATCTGCGATTGTGCGGCGAGCGCCACGCGACGAGCAAGATCCGAAGCGTCGAGGATCTGGGAACTCTACGCACGCTGGGCTTTCGGGGAGAGGCGCTGGCAAGCATTGCCGCTGTCGCGCACGCTCGCCTGATCTCCCGTGCCGCAGGCAAAGAGGGAGCGTATGGCCTGGCCCTCCTGCCCGGCCGCGCCTCGGAGCCGCAGGACGACTCTCGCGGCCCGGGGACGACCGTAGAAGTGAGGGATCTTTTCTTCAATCTGCCCGCGCGGGCCAAGTTCATGGGAAGCCCGCGCACGGAGGCGCTGCACATCAACCGCCTTGTGCAACGCCTCGCTCTCATGTCGCCGCAGATCGGCTTCGTACTCCTGCACGACGGTCGCGAAGTGTTCGCTGCGCCCCGCGTCAGGACGCTGCTCGATCGTATCGGCCAGGTGTATGGGGCGGAAGTGGCCCGGGGCATGGTCCCACTCGACGGCCGGCGGGGTGCGATCCACGTCTCGGGGTGCATCAGTCACCGCGACGTCAAGAGAGGCAATCGGCGCGACCAGTTGTTCGTCGTCAACGGACGATCGGTCAACGATCGCGGACTTGGCTACATCCTTGCCGGCTCGTACAGCGGCATCCTCCGCCCTGGGAGCTTCCCTATCGCCGTGCTTTGTGTGGATCTCCCACCGGAGCACGTGGACGTCAACATTCATCCTCGGAAAGAGGAAGTTCGCTTCGCCAACTCGCGCGAAGTGCAGGATGCGGTCGCCGCGGCGCTGCAACAGGCGCTCGCCTCTCCGAGCATGATCGGCCGGATTCCGCTCGGCGGCGAAACGGGCGGCTTCGACGCTCGAGGCTCGCTCAGTCAAGAGCCCAGGCTCCTGCGGGATCCCGCGACGGCGCGCCCGCTGTCGCTCGATTTGCCAATATCCCTCGCTTCGACCCGTGCGTTGCAGGACCCGGAAAAAGTGAGCCTTGCGTCCGGGCGTCGGGTGATCGGCCAGCTGCACGATACGTACCTCTTGGTGGAGACCGCCGAGGGGCTGGAGATCGTCGATCAGCACATTGCGCACGAGCGGATTCTGTACGAGCGGCTGCGTCAGGAGTCCAAGGGATCCGGCATCGTTCGCCAGCTGTTCTTGCTCCCCGCGCGGATCGAGCTGCCCTTCGAGGTGGCGGGGATTCTCGCTGCCGGGCTGGCGAAGCTCGCCCAGGTCGGCGTGGTCCTTGAGGAATTCGGCGGCGGGACGTTCCTTCTGCGCGAGTATCCGCAGATGTTGGCCGACGAGCAGACGCCGCGCGGCTTCCAAGCCGTCGTCGAGGCACTCGTCGACGTTCTGCGAGAGGAAGGTAACCTCGAGAATGCGCTGTTCGAGGGCATCCTGCGAGAGCTCGCCTGCGCGGCGTCGATTAAGGCGGGAGACCGCATCCCGCTCGTGGAGTCCCAGGCCCTCGTCGATCGGCTGATGCTCCAGGAGAACCCGTATAGCTGTCCGCACGGCCGGCCGATTGTGTTCGCGCTCGATCGCGGGGAACTGGACCGGAAGTTCGGGCGCCGCTAGGCGGGCACGAGGACGCGCAACACCTTCGGTACCACGCTCACCGAGAACGATCCATGCGGAACTTCGTAAGGTTCCCCATCCATGTGGGCGATTAGCTTGGCCTCCGATGCGAGGGTGATGCGGGGGACCTGGACGTAGCGAACCTGCGACAGCTTGAGGTGCTTCCCGGCACGCGCTTGGGGAAGCCGGAACAGTCGCTCTACCTTTGGGAAGTCGCCGATCGCCGCGACATCGATGAGCCCGTCGTCCACTGTCGCACGCGGCGCGAGCATGAAGCCTCCACCGCAGTACTTGCCGTTCGCGACGCCGAGGGAGATGCACCGCAAGTCCTCGGCGATCCCTTGGCCCACAAGCCGCACGGGAAACGCCTCGAATCGGAAGACTTCCTTGACCGCGGCGTAGATGTAGGCCGGTGCGCCCCGCAACCGCTCCATGGCCAGGACATCGCGCGCGACTTGCGCATCGATCCCGATCCCAAGGCCGTTCACAAAGTAGCGACCGTCGGCAACACGCCCGACGTCGATCATCCTCTCGACGCCATGCGGCAGCACTCGTACGGCATCGACGGGGTCGCATGGAATGCCCATCACCCGAGCGAAGTCGTTTCCCGTGCCGGCGGGGATGACGCCGAGTGCGGCGTTCGAGCCGAGGAGGCCGTTGGCGACCTCGTTGACCGTGCCGTCGCCGCCCATCGCAATGATGCGCGTGAACCCCGCCTCGATGCCCATCTTGGCCACGTCGACGGCCTCCATCGGCTCGTTCGTGTAGTGGAGATCGTACGCGATGTGCCGCCGCTCGAAAGCCGCCTTGACCTTGGGAAAAGCCGCCTTGCAGCGGCCTTGTCCGGCGATCAAGTTGACGATCAGGAAGTACTTCTCGCCATTCATGGCAAGGATCCTACGAAGGACGGGTTCCTCCTGTCAAGATTGCGTGGACCCCTTCATGCCGCTCCACGGCACGGAGCCGCGGACCACGACGAAGGATCCGCGGTCAAACCCCTCGGACGGGGCCTCCACCCTCTCGTCACCGGCGGGATTTGTGAGCGTCTGCACAATCCGCTCGACGCGAAGGCCGGTGCGCGTCATCGCGGCGAGAACCTCGGCTGTGAAGAGGAGACGGGCCTCACGGAAGAACGGGTCTCCTCCACCATCTTCAAGGATTCTGCGGCCCAGGGCGCTCTCGCGCGGCAGGAAGGCGACGACCACCGTGCCGCCGCGCACGAGGATGCGTCGAATCTCGGAGAACGACCGATCGACGTCGCGGACGAAGCACAGGGTGGTGATGACGAACGCGGCCTGCACGCTCGAGCCTTCAAGAGGGACATTCTCGGCCGTGCCCGCGAGAACGCGAACGCCGCGTCGGCGCGCGAGCGCGGCCATGGCCGCTACAGGCTCGATCCCCGTCTCGATCCCCAGGTGCGACGCGAAGCGTCCCGTCCCCACTCCGATCTCGACCCACGCGCCCGCCCTCTCGGGAAGGACAGCGCGGACTGCCTCGAGTTCCGACTCGAAGACCTGAGGGTGCGCGTCGAACCACGCGTCGTACGCGCCGGCCAACGTCTCAAACGGGTTCGTTCCCGTCATGCGTCCGCCTTCTCGAGCAGCGCGAGCAGCCGGTCTCGGGCGGCTAGGAACTCCCGCCCGAGTCGCTCGCGCCTCGCGGCAAGCGTGAGATCCACCGGCTCCTCTCCCAGGACCACGGCGGGACGCGCCGAGAGCGCGACCACCCGATGGGAGAGCACGACGGCCTCCTCGAGATCGTGCGTCACGAACAGGACCGTCCGATCGAGCCGTCCCGTGAGATCCGCGAGCCAGTCCTGGAGTCGGTGGCGAGTGAGCGTGTCCAGCGCCCCGAATGGCTCATCCAGCACGAGCACTTCGCTTCCCGTGAGGACGGCACGCAGGAGGGCGGCCCGCTGCCTCATGCCGCCCGACATCTCGTGCGGGTAGAGACTCGCGAATTCCTCGAGCCCGAAGTCGGGCAGTGCGTCGCGAACGCGCCTTCGCCGCTCCGCCGTGGGGACTCCCCGGAGCTGCAGGGGAAGCTCCGCGTTCCCCAGGACCGTCTTCCAAGGCAACAGGAGCGCATCTTGAGGTAAGTAGCCGGCACGATGTAGGGGGGTGGAGAGCTCGCCGCTGTCGTAGGTCTCGAGACCCAACAGGATGCGCAACAGCGTCGTCTTCCCGCACCCCGAGGGACCGAGGAGGCCGACGACGTCCCGCCGAGCGATGGTCAGGCTCACGTCGGCGAGGACGGGGAGGTCGCCGAACCGCTTCGCCAGATGCCACGCCGAGATAACGCTCACGCCGGAGCCTCCGCGGGAAGGAACGCGTTCGTGAACGCAGCGTCCGAGTCGATGGCGCGGCGCATGAGTCCGTGGACGAGCGACCACTCCGCGAACCGCCGCCACACCTCGGCGTCCTGCCGACCCCACAACGCGAGCGTCTTTTCGCTCTCTTCGGCGAGCCAGCGTTGCGACGCGAGCACGAGGTCCCGATCGAGCTCCGGCGCATGGTGCAGCAGAATCTCGGCGGCCTCGTCGGGGAAGTTCGCAGCGTAGACGTAGCCGCGGGCGAGAGCGCGAGAGAAGGCGCGGATCGTCTCCGGTGCCTCGGCGATCATGGTCTCGCGGGCCACGACGACGGGCGTGTAGTAGTCGAGCACAGGGTCGAGGTCAACGAGCGGGAGGTAGGCGAAGTCAAGTCCGAGGAGCTCGGCGTGCACGCCCTCCCAGCCGTAATAGATCCAGAAGAAGTCGGCGAGCCTCGCTTGGGCCGCCGTCGCGAAGTCGAGGGTCCCCATGTTGACGAACTCGACCTGTGCCGGGTTGGCGCCCACGTTCTCCATGACGGTGGCCACCATCACCGCCTCAAGATCGCTGCCCCAGCCGCCGTAGCGGTGCCCGGCGAAGTCAACGGGGGACGCAATGCCGGCCGTAGAGAGCGCGGCGAAGCCTGACGTGTTGTGCGGGAAGAGGGTGGCGATCGACACGATCGGGACATTCTCGGCGCGAGCCATGGTCACGTACTCCTGGCTCGATACCGCGAAGTCCGCGCGGCCGCTCGCCGCGAGTTGAAGAGACACCACGGGGCTCGGCTCCAGAACCTCGACCTCCAGACCTTCGTCGGCGAAGTAGCCGAGGTCGATGGCGGCGAAAAGACCGGTGTGGTTGGTGTTCGGCGTCCAGTCGAGTGCGATCCGGACGACCGTCGTGCCTGCCGCCATCCACAATACGAGGAGGACGGCCGCAGCCACTGCGAGCGCTGCAAAGACGATGGCCGCGGCCACTGCGAGCGTTCTACGCACGTTGCCTCCTTCGGAGCCACGGGGTGAGTCTTCCGCCGACCCCATCGACGAGTTTGAACATGGCGAGACTCATGAGCATGACGATCCAGATCGCAGCAAACAGCCGATCCGTCCGGAACGACTGCAACGCGCGGGTCATGTAGACGCCAAGTCCGCGAGACCCGCCAAGCCACTCCCCCACCACGGCTCCGAGGACGCTGTACGTCGCACCGACGCGCAGCCCGGCGAGAGTGCCAGGCAGGGTCGCCGGCAGGTAGAGATGCCGATAGATATCGCGCCGCCGCGCTCCGAGCGTGCGCAAGAGCTCGAGGTACAGCGGGTCGACGGTTCGGAACCCCTCGTAGGCATTGACAGTAATCGGGAAGAAGCAGACGAACGCGACAATCAGGACCTTGGCCGACGGCCCGAGGCCGAACCAGATGAGGACCAGCGGAGCCACTGCGATCAGCGGGACGGCCTGCGACAGGACGAGCGGCGGATAGAGGAGGTCGCGCGACGGGCGAGATGCACTCATCGCCACTGCCACGGCACCTCCGAACACCACGGCGAGCGCGAGTCCAGAGAAGGCCTCGATGGCCGTCGTCGCGAGGTGCGGGCCGAGGACCGCCGCATCGGCCCACAACGCGGTCAGTGTGGCCCACGGCGACGGAAGCAAATAGGTGGGAACAGCGAAGAGCGTGCACACCAGCTGCCACAGAGCGATCAGTCCGACGACGCCCACCGTGCCCCAGAACCACGGGAGGCGGGCGATCGCCTTGCGCGTCACGTCCGTGCCCCCGTTCGAGCGTGGATGACGAGGAGACGGCCGCTGGAGACGATCACGACGGCCGGGATGTCGTCGACAAGGTTCGACACGCCGCGGGAGGCCGCTCGATAGAGCACATCCTCATAGAGAGCGAAGCGCAGGCCGGTTGTCGACACCCGGACGGACTCTGAGAGGGGCACGAGCGAGACGCGGTCGCCGATGCGCGCCTCGACCAGCTCGCGGCGGCCCGTGACCAGGGAAACGGACTCCGCTCCGCTCAGAAGTTCGATCGGGACGTTAGCGTCAAGGCCGCGCTCGAGGAGATGGACATTCGTCAGGGTGTGGTCGATGCGGCTTCCGAGAGCCCCAAGGATCGTCACCTTCTCCGGAGTCCGTCTCAGTGCCTCGTCCATCGCGAGCTCGAGATCCGTCCAGTCCTTGTCTGCCGGATGCCGCCGTACCTCTATCGGCGACCCTGCGAGGGTTCGGAGGGACGCATCATCGAGCGAGTCGAGATCGCCAACGACCATGTTCACGGGGACTCTCGCAACGAGCGCCTTCGCGTACCCGCCGTCCGCGGCGATGACAAAGCCCGCGCGCTCGGCCATCGATCGCACGTCCGCACCTTCGTCCCAGTCGCCGTCCGCCAGAATGAGAACAGTACCCACGGATTGCTCCTCGTGGGAGCCGGTTTTGGAGATGCTGCGCGTCGAGTGGATGCGGCAAGAGCCGCTCCGGGTTCCCTGCGCTGGCATTACCCAGATCAGGTTCTAAGGGTCGAGGGACTCCCTCCTCTCAGCCCAGTCTCCTGAGCTCCCCAACACGGATCACTATACCCGAACGAAAGGCGGGCGCAAGAGCCCGCCTTTCAGAGTCAGTCCGCCTCGTCGCTCGCTACTACGAAGGGATGAAGCTCGTCTTCGTCGTCATCCCGGCGACCGTCAGAGCGATCAGCTTGGCCGCATTCTCCACGTCGTCGAGGTGCACGAGCTCGCACGGCGAGTGCATGTAGCGGTTCGGAATGGAGACAATGGCCGTTGGAACGCCTCCACGCACGAGTTGGATCGCGTTCCCGTCCGTCCCCGTCCCCCTCGGGTACGGCTCCACCTGGAACGGGATCTTGTTCTTCTCGGCCGTGTCGATGAAGCGGCGGAACAGCACGGGGTTCGCGTTCGGTCCTCTCGTGAGGATCGGTCCGCCGCGCATCGTCACTTCGCCCCACTTCTTCTTCGCTTCGTCCATGCTCGGGTAGTCCGTGCAAAACCCGACGTCGATGGCGATTCCTACCTGCGGATCGATCCCAAAGCCGCTCGTCTGGGCGCCACGGCACCCGATCTCCTCTTGTACGGTCGCCACGGCGTAGACGCCAAGCTTGGTCTTCTGCTCCTTCAACAGCCGGAGCGCCTCGAGCGCGACGAACGCGCCGATGCGGTCATCGATGCCTCGTCCGACGATGATCCCGTCGCGGAGCTCCTCGATGCCGTAGTCGATCACAGCGGGGTCTCCGAGGGATATGAGCTTCAGCGCCGCCACCTTGTCCTTGGCGCCAATGTCGATCCAAAGGTCTTCGAATTTGGGGAGAACCTTGCGGTCCTCGTCCTTCATGAGATGAATCGGCTTGCGGCCGATGACGCCGAGCACGAGGCCCTTGGCCGTGCGGATGCGCACCCGCTGCCCCGGCACGATGGCCAGGTCCCAACCCCCGAGCCCGGTGAACGAGAGGTAGCCATGATCGTCGACGTACGTGATCAGAAAGCCGATCTCGTCAAGGTGCCCAGCGATCATGACGCGGAATGGAGCATCCTCGTTGAGGACGGCGATCGCGTTGCCGCTGA
>Ga0247842_10004013_pt1 | contig 18930 bp, 29 predicted proteins | sample LaCruzMarch2015__3_FD_192411 | JGI IMG/M metagenome (GOLD analysis project Ga0247842, IMG submission 192411) | Freshwater microbial communities from meromictic Lake La Cruz, Castile-La Mancha, Spain - LaCruzMarch2015_19m | ecosystem: Environmental > Aquatic > Freshwater > Lake | place: Spain...
TTTGTTTCAAATTTTCTTGACTTTATAACAAATCCAGAAGTTCGTATTCATAATTTATTGTCTGAGGAAGAAAGGGCAAGAAGAAATAAAAAAAGGTTGCATACAGATAAAAAACCTCTTTCACCAATAAAAATAGTGAATGTTGATGGTTTTCTTGACAAATATTTAACAAGAATAAAAAATCATTTTGGAACTTATTCAAGAGCAAAATCTGAGACTTGGGTATCTGGTCATTATGTTAGATTTTGGCAGAGGGAATATTGGCATCATATTTATGATATTATAAAGGGTTTAAAAACAGATGATGAGATTGCAGAAAAGTTGAAAAAATATAAAAGAAAGGATAAAGATGGTCATATCTTTCCTTTGTCAATGCAGTATCAATGGGATTCTTCTCTAAAAGTAATAAAAGTTTGGAAAATGGGATTTGTGGTTAACGAGGGAAAAAAGAACGGAAGGTCTAAGGTTTTTGTAGTTGATGCAGGTGAAAAATGACTGAGCAACCAGATTTTTTTAATCATTTTATTAATACTTCAAAAGATATTATGAAGACTACTGGTAAGCATATTCCTCAGATATTTTTCATAAAGAATAATGAGATAACTTCTCTTATATTGGAATTTGATGAAGAAACAAAAGACAAGGCAGTTGAGAGTTCAAGAAATATTTTTAATCTGATAAAGCCAGATTCTTACTATTTTATTTCTGAATATTGGATGTCTGAACTGAAAGAAGGTCAGGCATATGTTAGACCAAGAAATGATTCTAATAGAAAGGAAGTTATAATTGTTATTGAATTCAAGTCTGATTTGGTTGTTAATATGTGTATAATTCCGATTATAAGAAATGGTGAGGAAATATCTTTTGGTGAAAATAAGATAATAAATAATGATAATAGCGGTTCTACCCTGTGGAATTTTTATCTTGAAGAAGAAGGTGTCAAGGAACATATGGATATTAATATTAATGAAATGCAGGAGAAATTTATTAATAAAAGGTCAATGGAACTTGCTAAGAAATATTCTAAAAGATTAATGGGGATGAATCCTCATTCTCCAGAGTTTGAGCAAATTTCTAAAGAGATGTATGATGATGTTATAAAAATTAAAAAGGAATTAAAAGGTGGTGATATTGATGATATATGAACCTAAAAAATCTCGTAGGATGAAATGTGTTGTTTGTAGAAAAACAGTTTGGACAAAGAGAAAAGACCGTTTGTATTGCTCTGCAAAATGTTGTCTTCGTGCTAAATATATAAAACATAAGGATAAAATTCTTGCTCGTAATAAAAAATGGATTAAGAATCATCCAGAGAAAAATGCAGAGTATCATAGGAATTGGTTGAAGAAAAATAGGAAGAAGTGGAATAAGTCTCAGGCAAAATATCAAAGGAAGAAATATCATAAGGATATTGAAAAATCTCGTGCAAAGGGTCGGGAGATGTATTATAAATTGAAGGAGAGTGAAAAAAATGGAAATAAGAAAAACAAGTAGGACTATTAGGCGTGAAAAGTTAAATGCAATCTATGACAGGTTTAAGGAAAAAGGTTGGTTTGTGGTGAATAGTGAATACTATACTTTTGGTTTAAAGTTGTAGAAAGGGTTGTTTCAGACTGTTTATGAGTTTAGATTTGATGATGAATTGAATATTTTGGTTTTTGAGAATTATTTTGATGATAATGATGACTGTTTAAAATGTATCTTAAATAAGATAGAAAAAGTTGCGAAAGTAAAAGTTGTTATTTTTCTGGATTAGTAAAAATGGACACTAAAGAGAAAATCGGTTATTGGTCTGTTTATTTATTTTGTTTCTTGTTGATATTAGGTTATGCTTTTTTTATTTACACTTTTATCAATAAGTCTATATCAGAAAAATATATTGAGGTTGAATCTGATAAATACAAGGATAGTCCAGTAATAGTATCTCTTGCTAATAATTGTTCATCTGAAGTTTCAAATTTAATGAAAGTTTATTGTGTCAATTCGTTTATATACTCTCAGTATAAGTATGTTAAGTCAAATGATTTGAATCCAGAGAATATATATACAATTGGGGGAGATTGTAAAATGTATGCAAGTTTTTATAGGTTGGTATTTAATAAATTAAATATTTCCAATCGTATTGTTTCAACAACAAAACACGCATTTACTATTGTATATGCAGATGATTGGTATTGTAATGCAGAACAAAAGGTAATATCCTGTCAAGGGTTGGAAGTGAATTAAATGTTTAATCAAAATGGAGATAGGAATCCAAATTGGAAAGGAAATAATATTAAATATCAAGGGTTACATAATTGGGTTAGAAATCATAAGATAAAATCGAAATTTTGTGAGTATTGTAAAAAGAATTATTCTTTTGATGTGGCAAATATTTCAGGGGAATATAAAAGAGATATTAGTGATTATGAGTGGTTATGTAGAAGTTGTCATAATTTGAATGATAGAAGAAATAAAAAAAAGATTGTTAGTAGTATAATGTTATATAGACAGAAAAAAAATAAATTATATTATAAAAAAAATAAAATTATTTTATCGGAAAAAAAGAAAATATATTATATAATTAATAGAGATAAAATATTATTACAACAAAAAAAATATGAAAGTGAGAATAAAGAAATATTAAGATTAAAAAATAAAAGAAAATGTAAAATTTATTATAGTAAAAATAGAAATATGTTATTAATAAAATCTAAAATATATAAAAGTAAAAATAAGGAAAAGTTAAAAATTTATTATAAATTACGGTATAAACAACATATAGAATATTATAAGAATTATAATAAAAAATATCGTTTAGAGCATAAAGATTATTTTAAAAAATATTATTTAAAGTATAAAAAGAAGAATGGTCGTGCAGTATAGAAATATTTATATATAAGTTTATATACTATGTTAAAATGGTAAAAGGCAGTAAAGTGACGGGAAAATTAATTTGGAAATCTGAAAAAAAACAGATAAAAGAATTTAATCATATTAGAAAAACAAGAGATAGGGAAAAGTATGGTCAAGATGGTTTTATTATTTCAGCAGAGGGAATTTTTCAGTATTGGGGGGTAAAATATATAATTAAAGTTCTTCGTTATTATAGGTTTTCAGACGGTTTTATGCCTATGGGAAACAGAAAATCAAGTTTTCACGCAGTTGTTGAATATCCAAAAGAATCAAAGAAATATGTTGATATGGCATTAAAAAGGGATAAATATTCTGAATTTTTATGGCACGATACATTGCACTTTTGGAATGATTCTCAATTAATAGATGAACAGGTTGCAGAATGTCACGAACTTGCAAAAAAGGATATTGACAGTATTTTTTGGTTGAGAATATTATATTTTTTATGTGTAATTAAAAATGAAAAAATAAAAAATACTTTAAAAAATGACTAATGAAATTTTATTTTTATCAATTGGAATTATATTTTTTCATATATTAGAGATGTTATTTACAGTTTTGTATCTGAATTTAATATCTAAAAAGTATAAGAAATGGTATAGTTATGAGTTGAATTTTCATAGAATATTTTTGAAAAAATACGGTTTAATTAAGGGTGCTTTAATATCTGTTACTATAAGCACTTTTATTTTTATATTGCTTATTTATTTTTCAATGAAGATGTTAAATAGTGTTAATTTTTTATATTTTATTTTTGGAATGTCTTTTATGATGTGTTATATAAACTATACTAATTATAGAATAGCAAGGAAGGTAATTAAGATTGTTATTTTAAAAAATGATTAAACCAATTTCATATCCACAATTTTGCAGGAAGAACAAGTTAAAGCCGAATACTATGGCTTTAATGCTCTATAATGTGTATTCTGATGGTTTTATGGCTTGTTTAGACCAAGTAACTTTACCTAATTTTAATAAGAGAAGTCTTGTTAGTCTATTATATAATTGTCGAGAAGCAAAGTTAACTTTGAATCAGACAGTAAAAAAAATAGAGGAACTTATTTATAAAAAGTTTTAAAAGTATTGAAAGAAAGAAATTCGAGATTTGCGAGTGAATCGCAATTCACGAGAAGAAAGATGGAGATGATAAGAATGGATGTGAATAGAATAAAAGTATTGTTGATATTTCGAGACGAGAATATATTGAGTGATGAAACTGTGTTAGAAGCAATTAGAAAGATTGTTAATAGTGATGTTATAGTGAATAAAGAAAATAAATTGGGAAGAAGACCAAATACAATGACAGAAAATATAGTTAGAGTTTTGAATTCTGTTGATTCTATAACAACAATAGAACTTGCTAATAAATTAGGTGTTACAAATTCTGGTCGGTTTTATAGGACTTTGGATTATGTTGCAAGAAAGTATAATTTAATGCACAAATTAGTAAAAGTAAGAAAATCTTATAAGCATCATAAATTTAAAGTTGTTAAGAAAGACAGATATGAAAATGCAAGAAAAAGAATGGCTTGGATAAGCAAAAAAACAAATGCTCTGATTGGTTATAAGAATATGCCAAGACAAAAAGCAATGAAACTTGCGTGTGCAAAATGGAAGAAAAAATTTAAGAGTAACGAGTAAATCGCAATTTGCGAGGGTGAAAAAATGGCAGTAAAAACATTTGATGAGGATATTATACCAAAAACAGTTATAAAAGTTGTTGTTGGTATCATAATTTTTATTTTTTTGATTGTGACCTTGTTTAATACATTTTATACTATTGATGCAGGTCATAGAGGGGTTTTGTTGACTTTTGGTGAAGCAAGTATGGTTGCTCAAAGGGAAGGTTTGCATATGAAAGTTCCATACATTCAGAATATAGTTATAATGAATGTTCAGACACAGAAATATGAAGCCGATTTGACTGCATCAAGTAAGGATTTGCAGGATGTAAATACTAAGATAGCAATAAATTATCATATAATTCCAGAGCAAGTTCCAGAAATATATAGAGATATAGGAGTTTTTTATGCAGAAAAAGTTATTTATCCTCTTGAACAGGAAATAAATAAGGAAGCAACTGCACATTTTACTGCTGAAGAATTGATTACAAAGAGAAATGAAGTTAGAGAAATGATGATTGGAAATTTAAAAACAAAACTTCAACTTCGTGGAATAATAGTTGAGGAAATAAGCATTATAAATTTCCAGTTTAGTGATGCGTTTACACAGGCAATTGAAAATAAAGTGACAATGGAACAGAATGCATTGGCATCCAAGAATAAGTTGGAACAGATAAAATTTGAAGCACAACAAAGGATTGAGGAAGCAAAGGGTAAGGCAGAAGCAATTAATATAGAGGGAGAAGCATTGAGAAAAAACGAAAATATAATGCAGATTAGAATAATAGAAAAATGGAATGGGGTTTTGCCAGTTGTTACAGGTGGTTCAACACCATTTGTTGATGTGACAAAAATTATTTCAAATGAAACGGTATAAAATGATTGAAAAATTATTTTTTATTTTATTTTTAATAATTTTGTTTTTTTTATTTGGGTGTCAGAGTAGTTATAAGGATTGTATGGAAGATTGCAGGGATATTAATTTTGATAAATATTGTTTAAATTATACTTATTCAATATCACATTTAGGAGAGCAGATAGATTGTTTAAATGGGGATTTAAGATTGCATTGTTATGATGAATGTAGGAAATAAAAATGAGAAAAGAAATTAAATTTACTCGGATAAAAGTAATTAATAAAATTATTACTATTAATTATGAAGAAACATCAGAAGGTGTTTTATGTAATGATTCTGTTACTGCAATATATATTTGGGGAAGTGGTATTGGAATAACAGATTTGAAGTGGAAGTTGATAGAAAGACCAGATAACAAATATTTGATAACTTGGGATTTATTGAATAAAAGAAAAAAACTGTTGGAAAAGAGAATATCAGTTTCAAGTTCTGCTCTTGAAACAATTAATGATGTATTGAAAAATAGAGGAAAAAATGGTTCAAAGAAAACCTCAGATTAAAATTTGTCCGTGTTGCAATCAGATAATCAGGAGTTCAAATATTTATACTCTTACTAAGAATTCTATTAAGTCCTTGTTTGGATTGTATATGTTGCAGTTACAGACAGGAAAATATTTTCAGACAAAAGATGTTTATGGATTGATAAAGGGGTGTTCACCAACTGCAATGCTTTCTCAGTTAAAATATTTTGGTGCTATTGAAAGATATTTTAATGAGATGGATTCTGAAAATTTTAGTCCGAATTCTGGAAAATGGAGATTAACTCAGGAAGGTATTAAATTTTTAAGTGGTCAATATTCTTTGTCTTCATATATTATTGTTCGTGATAAAAAAGTTGTTGAAAATGGAAATTTGGTTTTGATTTCAGATGAAAGTATCAAGTGGAAAACAGAAGATGAAATATGGAAAACTATTAAAGAACATTTTGCACAAAGGTGATGAAAAGTGAAAATTAAATTGTTGGAAAGATATTTTCATATTGGAATGTTAATCCTTGTTATTATGTTTACTTTAAGAATGATTATTATTGGAGTGCAGATTTTTTTAGGTGATTATTAAAATGTCTTGGCTAATAAATGTTTATGATTGTCGTGGTGAATCCTGTTATTTCAATGATAGATTTTGTTCTGTAATTCCTATACATATAATTTTGATAATGATAATATTTATAATATCTGTTTGGTTATTTTTTGATTATCTGTCTCGAAAGACTGTAAAGCAGATTAATGATAGGATAGAAAAAAATGAAAACAAAAGTAAAAAAAGAAAAAAGCAAAGGATATAAGTTAGTTACAAATAAGAAAGAGATTAATATATTAGATTCTATGTTTGAAATAGAAAATGAATTAGAAAACTATAAAAAGACAGGCACACCAAGATGCTCAATATGTAAGGTAAATTACATAAAGGAATCAAAATATGTTTGGAAGCCGAATTGCAAACATAATAAATTTTTGAGGTTAAGTATTGGGTGAAAATGTCACACGAACAGGAAACACCAATAGTTGGAAATTATAGTTTAAATGATTGTTTGGTAGAATGGTTTATAATTATTTCTATTTTCTTTTGCATAGTTTTATGCTTGTTTTTTATGCTGAGTTCTGCTATTTATCTTAGTAATATTTTTTCATTTTCAATTATTCATATTTTATTATATGAAATATTATTATTGATTGTAGTTTTTCAGTTGTTTCACGAAACGCAGAGGTTTTGGAATGGAAGATGAAATAATAACCATAAACTGCAATGAATGTAAGTGTGATTTTGATGATGTCGAAGGTAAGGAAGTCTATGATTGTCCTTTTTGTGGTTCTGAATTAAAATCATACAAGATAAAAATTGTTGAGGATTTCTGATGACAGAAGTTTATTGTAGGTTGGATGAATGTATTTACTGGAAAAATAATAGATGTCTAAAAGAAAGTATAGTTATTGGAAAGATGATGGGTTGTATTGACAAGATTGACAAGAAAAATGTTGACTATGTTAAAGGAGAGTTATGTATCCATTGTGGTTATCCGATAAAAATTAGAAATCCATCAGGATACTGTGACCATCTGTATTATCCAGAAAATTGTAATGTTTGTAAATTATTGGAAGAAAGGAACAAGACAATATCAGATTTAAGAAATATGATTATAAATTTAGAGAACGGTTTTAAAAAAGATGATAAAATGATTGCATTTAGTGATAAACCTATTGTTTTTGATGAAAGTAATTTTTTGTTTTTTAAAAAATCAGATAATAAAAATGGTAATAACATTAAATTTAAATAGATTTGAAGTTCGGATGCAATGTGATTTGTGTAAACAGAAATATATTTATATTTCAGAAGATGCTAATAATTTATTGAAAGAGATGATATGGCACAAAAAAGGATATTGCACAGGACAGGGTAGTAGATAAATAAATTTGTAAGGTGAATTATTTATTGGTTTGATTGTTCATTCCTTCCAGTAAATATTCACGCAAAAAATAAAATGAAAGACCAAAAAACAAATATTTGTAAAAGATGTGGAAACAAATGTAGTTCTTCTGCATTGTTGTGTAGAAAATGTTTTCTTAGGGTTGGAAATAGAAATTATTGTATTTATAGAAAGTAAAATGGTTCAAAGAAGCAATAATGGAGATAAACTTGAAGCAGAATGTAAATTTGGTTTGTTAAAATACTTTGGTTACTCTTTTAAGTTTCCAGACACCAGAGTTCTCAGAATTAACAAACAGATTAAGGAAGAAAAGATAGGTCACGAGATTCATCAGGTCTGGGCAGGTCAAGTTCCAAGTGATTTTTATGCAGTTAGATATTCTATGCCTTATCTGATAGAGTGCAAGTCAACAAAGGAGATTTCAATTCCATTTTCAAATATTAAGCAACATCAGGTTGATTCAATGAAAAAACACGCAGATGCAGGTGGAAAATCTATTTTTATTTTCGGTTTTTATCTTGAATCAGGTGTTGAAATATTTGCATTAAACATATATGAATATTTAAGGTTTTATTTGGCTTCAGAAAGAAAAAGTTTAACATTGAATTGGTGTAGAGGAAATTGTATTCATTTGGGTCGTGAACAGGAAGTCATAAATGACAAAAAAGTTTGGATTATTGATTTTTCAAATTTGTTCTAAATTTATCGACTACATTTAAAAAGAGGAACAAAATGATTTCTCGTCAATAACTTTTTCTAAATGTTGAAAAAATAAAATTTTATTTATAAGCAATTTGATAAAAATTGGTTTTATCGACTTGAATAAGTCTTATTCTCGTGCATAAATTAATATAGAATGACAACTTCTTATAATTTGGAATCGAAAGATTTCGGAGTGATATTATGAAAAATAAAGATGGATGTTCAACTTCACATTGTCGTGGAAGTTGTGATATAAATTATTTGGGAAGACATTTATGTTGGTCTTGTTGGAAGAAAAAATCAGAGGAGAGTGATTGAAATGGAAAAAAAATATTGTTGTTGTATATGTGATGTATGGTGTAGTAAGAAGTTTAAATTGAGTAATGGACAGGTTGCTTGTTCAAAATACCATAAAGAACAGGCAGAAAAATTGTTGAAGGAGAGTGATAAAAATGAGTGATTTATTATTTTATCAAAAGGAACGGATTGAATATCCAGAAGAATTCAATATGAAACTTGATAGGAAAGAGACAGAGATTATCTTTGAGAAATTAAAGAGACATTATAAATTGCCAGTATATCTAAGGGTTGAGTTCAATAATTACAGGATTCCAAAGTATAGTTATGGCAGGGTTAAGATATTGATGCCTTGTTCAAGTTTGAATCTTGGAATTTTATCACACGAGGTTGCACACGCAATAGCATATAATAAGGGCTATAAACGAGGTCACAACAAGATATTAAGGAGAGTTCTGAAGTCTGTAATCAATTATTGCAGGAAGCACAATTATTGGCAGGAAGAATTGAAAAGAAGGACAGATGTGAAGATGCCAGTTATTTTATCTGACCAAGAACTTAGATTAAAAAGAATTGAAAAGAGAAAGGCAGACCTGCTCAGATATGAAAAGAAATTAGTCAAGTATCAGAAACTTTATACAAATAAGATAAAGAAAGCACGAAGAAGTATTCTTATGTTGGAAAGGAATGTATCTAAAAATGTCACTAAATAGTGGTAATTAGTCGAAAGATTTATAAAGAAATATCTATTATATACTCTATATGAAGCATAAATTGACTAATGAGGAAATAAAGGAAAGAAAGAGTAAATATTATTATTCAAATAGAGATAAGTTTAGAAAGTTGCAGAAAAAATATTATAAGAAAAATAAAAATAAGTGGATAAAATATAATAAAAATATAGATAAGGAAAAATCTAAAGAAAACAAAAGAAAATATTATTTGAAAAATAAGGATAAAATTCTTGAGCAAAATAGATTGTGGAAATTAAAGAATAAAAGATATTACAAGAAAAAGAATGATGAATATAGAGTTAAAAATAAAGATATATTAAATAGAAAAGGTAATGAATATTATTATAAAAATAAGGATAAATTAACTATAAAGAAAAAGGAATATTATTTGCGAACATTTGAAAAGTTTAAGAAAAAGAAAAATAATCAGAATAGAAAATATTATTATGAGAATAAAGATAAAAAAAGAGAATATGAAAGACAATATTATAAAACAGAACACGGAAGAAATATTAGATTGTTTTCTAAATGGAAGCATCGTGCTATGAAAAGTTTTTATCTTGAAACTTTTACAAAAGAGCAATGGTTAGATAAACTTGATAAAACAAACGGAATATGTCCAATGTGTAAAGAATTTATTGGAAAGAATAAATTTACATTACATCATATATTTCCAAGATGTAAAACTCGTGAATATTTTTTGAAAACAGGAAAGAAGTGGGTATATCATATTCATATGGTTAAACCGTTATGTGGTCATTGTAACCCTTCTATAGGATATAGAATTTAGTTTTGTTCTTTTATATATGAAGTTATAATTTTGATTACTTCTTGAATAATTAAATAATATATGAGGAAATATAAGAGTGTGGCTTCAAACCCCTTTTTAACAAGTAAGAAGTCTATGAAATACCATTTGAGAAACCAAAAAAGTAGTGGAATTAATAATAATCGTGGCAGTAAAAAAAAGAAAGACCGAAACATTCTTTCGTCAGATGGTGTTAATTTTCCTTCATCCAGTCCTTTTATTTGTTTTTTGGATATATACCATTTTGAGAATCTGTTATATAATTCTTGGTCAATTGATATGTTAATCACTTCCGTTTCTTTTTTAACATTTCTTCAAAATTTAGAGAGTTTAAATCAATGTTTTGTATTGCAACATTTGTAAGTTTTGTGTTTATTTCTTTTTTAACTTTAAATACTTCAATTCCGTAATAAAGTAATTCTTCAACAAAAATACTTTTGTTCATCGGATTAAAGTTTTCTATTATATCGTATAGGTCTTTCGAGATAGACACAGTTAGATTTTCTCTTTTTTTCATATTTATATAGGTAATAATAACAATTTCTTTATAAATTTTTCTAATAATTTTATATATTTTTATACATTGTTTTATAATTTTTTAACAGGGTATATAAAGGAGTGTGTCTCAACAATATCTATGCAACTGGTTGTTAATCAGGATGCAGAAAATTTTATAAAAATATAAAGGTGGGAAAATGGCGTATTCTCCAACATATACAAGTGGCGACTTTCAGAACATAGTAGTTGACGGTTTGGGAACTGCAGGTGCTAGTGTTGTGTCTTGGATAAGTCTTATAGTATTGTTAGCAATCTTAGGACTTGTTGTAGGAATGTTTGTAAAACTTGGAAAAGTTTTCAAGAGATAAATTAAAATTTTATTTTTTTTGTTTTTCAAATTTGTTGGGTCTCTATATATAGGAGACATCAACCATATATTATAAAAAAATATTAGGTGATTGTTATGGCATATAATGGAACTTATACAACTGGAGATTTTCAGAACATAGTAGTTGACGGTTTGGGAACTGCAGGTGCTAGTGTTGTGTCTTGGATAAGTCTTATAGTATTGTTAGCAATCTTAGGACTTGTTGTAGGAATGTTTGTAAAGTTGGGAAAAGTATTTAAGAGATAAATACCCTGAACAAACTTTTTTGGTAACTGATAATATCAAGTAGATTGATTTATCAGTCTATTTTTTTTTATTTTAATTTATTGGTTTTATCAGATAACAAAATAATTTGCGAGAAAAACCAAAAACTATATATTCTTGAACCTTTTAGAATAGAATATATGGTTGGATTCAGAGGGGTTCAGGGATGAAAAAGAGATTTACACTAATATTATTGCTATTTCTGTTTCTTGTTAGTGTTTATTCTTGTTATGCAGTAGAGAGTTTTTCTGCGATTTCAACGATAGCAAATTTAAATTATCGTGAGATAAAAACGATTGAATTTGATTATGGTTATGTTTCGACATTATCAGCAAATGATTGGTATAATCAGACATTTATATTTAATCCAAGTGATGGAATAACTGGAATACAAACTGCTTTGGTTAGGGTTGTTACAGAACTTGGTGCATCAGGAGTGACTGGATATGCTCAGGTTAATGGTGTTGCTTGTGAAGTATATAGTATAGATAGTAAACAGTCAGGTGGTCAGTATGTTTTTGATTTTATTTGCACGAATGTTATAAATGGTTCTGGAACATATAATGTTAATTTTTCTTGTTCAAAGGCGTGTTACAATGCTCATTATAGAACTTATGTGACATATACAAACAATCCAAAATCTACACAGGCATATATTTCTTGGGCTTGGGATGATGTAGAAAGGTCTTTGATAGTTCAGAGGTTGAATTATACAAATCCAAATACATTACCTGCCGATTTGGAATATACAATTCCTATTTATTATTATTTTACTGAGGATGATTTATTGAATATTACAAATGGATTTACAGGTAGTTTCGATTATATAACTTCGGAGTTTACATTTATAAGACAGTTAAATGCTTCACAAAATGTTATAACAGATATGGTTTGGACAAATAAATATAAATCTTTAGTTGATGTTACATATAATAATACTTTGTTTATTTTTGACCCACAAGTTTTGGATGCGTATAATTTTATTATGGCAAATACAGATGATTCTAATATTCAAAATCAGACATTAACTTTATTTCGTAATTATAATGAAACATATAGACCTATAATAATTTATATGTATGATGAGATGTATTCAAATACAACACCAGACCATTTTTTAAAAGATTTTGAATTATATTTTTTGGCAAGGAATATAAATTATAAGGCATTTGAAATCTGGTTGGATTTAATGACAATTCAGAGGGATGTTGCTTTAAATCGTGATTTATATAATGTAACTCAGCAGGTTTATACAAATACTCAGCAGTTGCTTCAGGTTATAAATGCGACAAATATGACTTTGATTAATTTGCAGAATTTGACAACTATGTTGTCGTATCAGATTGAGCAGACAAATAATTTAAGTATGTGGCTTGTTAATTATCTTGGAAATTTAAATTCAACTATGTATCAGCAATATAATTCTTTATATAATCTGATTCAGTCTGATGTTTATTCTCTTTCATTAAGCATAAATCAGACAGATTCAAATTTGTTGTCAATAAATAATTCAATTACAAGTGAGTTTAATAATATTTTCAATACAATTTTGAATGTAAATGCAAGTGTTCAGATGTCAATGCAGGAAAAATATGTTTTGATAAATGAATCTTTGAATAAGATAAATCTTAATCTTACAGACCTTAAAAATTATATGGATTACAGGTTTACATACATTGATAACAATTTATCTCAGTTGATTAATCAGGTTGATTTAAATCATAATTATGTTATGAATTATCTTTCTGTTATGAATTCAACAATGTATCAGTATTATGTAGACCTTCAAAACCAATTGTCTTCCAATTTGAATATAGTTTCAGGTCAGATTAATCAGTCTGATGCTCTTTTATTGTCAGTAAATAATTCTGTTAATTCTCAGTTTAATACTATATATAATGCAATGTTGGATATAAATCTTACAAACACTCAGAGATTTACTCAGATAGACAATTCATTATCAGTTATATATAATAATTTTACAAATTTGAAGGATTATATGGATGTTAAGTATAATATTATTCAGGGCAATTTATCAGATATAATTCTTCTTGTGAATTCTAATCACAATGATATTATGAATTATCTTTCAATTATGAATTCCAGTATGTATCAGGAATTTTTGAATCTTCAGAATCTTGTTAATAGCAATACAAATTATCTTGAGACAAGGATAAACAGGACAGATGCCTATATAATATCTGTGAATCAGTCAATTACATATGAGTTTTCAAATATTTTGAATAATATGTTGTCAATAAATCAGTCAAATGCAGACAGGTTTACAAATATAGATAATTCTTTGAACAGTATAATTTTGAATCTTACAGACCTGAAGAATTATATGGATTCAAGGTTTACAAATGTTGATAATAATTTGATTCAGATAATTTCAAATTTAAATAATACTGAAAATAATATTCAGCAGAAGTTGGATTTGATTAATTCATCAATGTATCAGTATTATCTGAATTTACAGTCTCAATGCAATGATAATCTTGGAATTCTTTCTGCTCAGTTAAATGCAACTGATTTGACTTTGGGTTTGATAAATCAGTCAATAAATTTGCAGTTTGTTAATATATATGATACAGTTCTCTCATTGAACCAAAGCAATTCCGAAAGGTTCACGCAGATAGATAATTCGTTGTTTTATATAATTGCAAATATAACAGACTTAAAAAACTATATGGATGCTCGTTTTATTACCCTCGAGAATAATTTATCTTCTATATTGTCTGTTATAGGCAATAATCATAATGAGATAATGAATTATCTGTCTGTGTTGAATTCAACTATAATGCAGAATTATATAAGTCTTGATTCTCAGATTCAGAATAAGACCTTATATCTTGAATCAAGAATAAACCAGACAGATTACTATATATTGTCAATAAATCAGTCAAATGCAGATAATTTTGACAATATATATAATACTCTTTTAAGTCTGAATTTGACAAATGAAAACAAGTTTATTTTGATAGAATCATATTTGTTGGAGATAAATTCTTCAGTTGAAAGTCTGTCTAATCGTGTTGATACATATTATTCAAACATTCAGTTGAATTTTACTGATGTTTTCACTCAGATAAATTCAAATCATAATGATTTATTGTCAATATTACATACTATAAATTCCAGTATGTATCAGAATTTTGAATATCTTGATTCCTTAACTCAGAACAATACAATTAGTATATTGCAAAGTATAAATCAGACAGATAATTATATATTGTCAATAAATGCAAGTTGTAGTCAGAATTTTAATGATATTTATAATTATTTATTACTGTTGAATGTCAGCACTCAATATAGATTTGATTTGATTAACAATTCATTATACGAAATATATTTAAATATGAGTGATTTAAGAATCTATATGGATGAAAGATTCAATAAGATTGACAATAATATCTCTCAGATACTCTCAGTAATCTCCTTGAATCATAATGAAATAGTGGATTATCTTTCTGTTATGAATTCAACAATGGTTCAGAATTTTGATTATCTTAATTCTCTAATAATAAACAATACAAATCTGTTGATGTCTCAGATAAATATAACAGATTCATATATATTGTCTGTAAATGATTCCTGTAATTATCATTTTGAGACTATAAACGATTATTTGGTCAGTATGAATTACAATAATACTCAGAGATTTGATTTGGTTAATCAGTCTCTCTATACTATATATAGTAATATGACAGACCTTCAGAATTATGTTGCTTTTACATATGGAAATATTCAGAATAATTTTACTGAAATTTTCGGATTGATAAATCAAAATCACAATGATGTTATGATAGCATTGAATCAGATGAATCAGACAATAAATCAGATAAACCAGACAGTAACTTGGAATTATGAGATTTTGCTCGGGTTGAATCAGTCTGTGAATGATATATGGCTATGGTTGATAAATGTTCTTTATCCGAATGTAAATTCTACAAATTATAATACTCAGTTGATTTTGAATAAGTTGAATATAACATTGGAAGAAATGAATATGAATCCTATAACTGCAAATTGTATTTATGGTTCTAACTGGGTTATGAATCTGCTTGTAACGGATAATTATGGTTATGTAAGGACAGATGTAGATTGTAACATAACAACAGACCTTTGGGGTCAGGATGTTATGACATTTGATTATCCATATTATAAATATGTTCACATATGTGAACCAGAGGGGGTCATACAATGGCAAATCACTTGCGAAGAATAAGTTTATTGGTAATATTTTTGTTTTCTTTGGTTTTATTAGTTACTTCTGTAAATGCAGGAACAGTCTATGGGAATAATTCAATTTATCAGTTTAATGTTACTGATTGTTCCTCAGATACAGGTTTTGTTGACTGTAATTCAAGTGTGATAAGATTTAATTGTTCAATATCAAATTATAATTTTATAAGTGATGTTCGTTTTATGATAGAGGGTGTTTTGTATGATGCTTCTCGGTTAAATTCTTATTTCTGGTATGATTATAACAAACAACAGGATTTTTACTCCTCTGTTAATCCTGTTGATTTTACCAGAGTATATATAACAGATACTTCTGCTTATACAGTAATAGATTTTGAAAATGTTTCAGTTCTGCATAGTTGTGAGATGTGTTCAACAAATTATACAGTAATTGTTGGTGAATGTTTAATAAATAATACTCGTGAGGATATTTACATAGGTCATAATAATTGTTCAACAAATCATACTGAAATTGAAATTTGTGATTATTGTTTTCCAGAATATGATATAGAATATACAGAATGTATTGATTCAATGCGAAATGTTTCTTACACATTGAACAATCAATATTCCTGTTGTGATGTGACTGGTTTTCCTTCAGACTGTTATGTTCCAGAGAATTCAACTGAATCCTGTTCATTCTATAATAATTCTATGGATTGTGATATAGATGCAAATCCATATCTTGATAATAAATGGAATTGGCTTTGCTATATTCCTATGGATTATTCAAATGAATCATTTTCTTGTAATTCATTTTTGATGTTTAATGAAAGCATTATCCAGACAAATCCAAAATATGAGATGCGAACCTCAACTGTTTTCAATCCAAAATCTGAAATAGAGGATAGAGAGTATTTTGTTCCAGATAATGGACTTGTAAATGTATATTTCAGGAGTGAGGGGATAGCATCAGGAACAACTTTTGTCGGTGGTGTTGTATGTAAATCAGTTAACAGAGAGTTGAAATTCCGTGCAGATATAACTCCTGTAATCGGTGCTTTAAGGACAGTTCCATCAGTTGGTGTTTGGGCAAATCAGAATATGTATATAATAGTGGGTATAGTAATAATACTTGGTTTTATAATATGGTTATTATTTAATTGGTGGTCTATGTCAAAAGGATAGGTGAAAAAAATGAAAATTCAAAACAAAAAATTTGCAATAAGTTTAATATCAGTTTTAATCCTATTATTTTCAGTTTCAATTATTTATGCTTCCTGTTCTTCAGTTCTTGATTCAGGTTATTTAACTGGTTTTGATGGTTATATAGTAGGTTCTACTCAATATGGAACATCTACATCAGCAGATAATATATATTGGGTTTGGGTTGGTTCTGGTGATGGGTGGAATAATCGTTATGAATTTAAAATTACAAACAGAAATGTTTCTAAATGGGATATGCTTTGTTTTGATTGGACTTATGATGGTAAAAATGATGAGTGTTATGTAAAGACGGGAAAAGATTGTTCTCAGGCAATTTCACAATGTTTGGCAAAAGGAACATTCGGTTCTTATACTTCTTATTATTCAGTTGCTTCTTTGCCTTCAGATTATATAAAGGCGTGTTGGGATGGTGACAGGGATTGGTGTGATGAATCAGAAACAGTTCGTATGAATGGTGCTTTTTATGATTGTGATGGGGGTTTAAGTCCTCAAATAGGATATTTAACAACAGAGGGAACTTCGTTGCCAGTAAGAATTACTCGTGCAGAAGACCGTCAATTTCATTGTGCAGATGATACAAGATATTATGACCAGTATTATACTTCAACAAACGGATGGGGTTCAGCAGGAATAATTTATGCAGGATATTGCACAGGATTATCAATTTGTGACGAGGAAGCAGATGATATTTCATTTGGTATAAATGGTGATGTTATTCCAGATGACCCTTGCAGAAGTATAGTCGGTGGAAGTTGTTCTGGTTCAGCAGATTGTTTTGGAGATTTAATCTGTAATATGACTTCAAATACTTGTTATGAATTTTCTGCTCATACATTACCTTCAATAGATTCTGTAACAACAGATTCTTCTTTAATTCCAAATGGTTTGATTGTCTGGGATATAACAATAACATCTGTAGAATCTATGAATTATAATTATGTTGCAGTTGATTGCAATAATGACAGTGATATAGGTGTTGATATTTATGATGGTATGGATTGGACAAATGCTTACTGGGAAGATTTGGGTGGTGGTCAGTTTAGAAAAGAATTATGGTGTAAATATGATTCAACAGGTTCAAAAAATTCAAAATTCTTTGTATCAACAGATTATTTAAGACCAGAAAACACATCTTATACAAAATCATTTACAATTGGTTCAGTTAATGATACTTGTGCAGGAACTTATCCAACAGTTTCATCTTGTGTTGCAGGTGTTTCTTCAGTTGGAATGTATACTCCTGTAACTGTAACGACTTCTGCAACAGGAAATACATCTATATTATATGGTATTGGTTGTAATGATGAATCTCCTTCATATTGGCAGTCTTCTGGAACATTTACAGATTATTGTTCATATACAAGTGCAGGAACAAAAACAATTGGTTGTTATGCTCGTTATGATTGTAATTCAGTTGATACATCACAGTTAACAACAACTTTAACAGTTCAAAATACATCTGGATATTCAGAATGTTCTTGTTCGTCTTGTCAATGGACTGATTGTTTTGACTATACAAATTCAGTTGTAAATCACGGATGGACTGGTGTGGGCTATACATATTTAGCACCATCGTCAGGTCAATTATATTTGTCAACATTAAATGAGAATTCAATTCGTCATACTTGGAATTATTTGCTTAATGGAAATTTAACATTTAAAGTTCAACCAAATACAGATACAAGCAATGTTATAAGGTTGTATGGTCAGGATGATTTGGGTTTTGGTGCTGAAACTTATAATGTAGTTCTTGGTTATGATAATAATGAATTTTGGTATGGTTCAGGAACAGTTATAGGAACTTATTCAAATGGGGAAATTTATATTGTCACAATTGGATTTGATGCAGATACAGATAAGTTTTCAGTTGTTGTTAATAAGGCATCTGATTTATCAGAGGTTTTATCTGAAAATGATATTTCAATATCTGAAACAGTAAAGAATTTTTACGCAGTTTCTATTTTAACA
>Ga0247842_10004015_pt1 | contig 18928 bp, 26 predicted proteins | sample LaCruzMarch2015__3_FD_192411 | JGI IMG/M metagenome (GOLD analysis project Ga0247842, IMG submission 192411) | Freshwater microbial communities from meromictic Lake La Cruz, Castile-La Mancha, Spain - LaCruzMarch2015_19m | ecosystem: Environmental > Aquatic > Freshwater > Lake | place: Spain...
TTGAACCTAAAATAAGCTCTTCTGCTATTTTTTCAGCCATAGGTTTTCCTTTTTTAGATTTAGCGGCTGTAATTATCCATCTGACAGACAAAGCAAATCTTCTTCCTTCGGGTACTTCTCTAGGAACCTGATAAGTCGCTCCCCCGATTCTTTTTGGCTTTACTTCTAAAACCGGACCGACATTCTGAAGTGCTAAATTAAAAACTTCCAAAGGATCTTTTTTTGTTTTCTCTTTAATAATATCAAAAGCCTTATAAACTATTTTTCTAGCTATAGTTTTTTTTCCTCTGCGCATTATCTGATTAATAAATTTAGCAACAACAACACTATTGTAAAGCGAGTCTGGCGGAGGTGTTCTTTTTATTTTTTTCTTTTGTCTTGACATGATTAAATTTTATTTCTTCTCTCTTTTTGTTCCGTATTTTGATCTTTCTTGTTTTCTTCCTTCAACTCCGGCCGTATCTAAAACTCCTCTGACAACATGATATCTTACTCCCGGTAAATCTTTTACTCTTCCTCCTCTAATTACAATTATTGAATGCTCCTGTAAATTATGTCCTTCTCCAGGAATATAAGCAGTAACTTCTTTACCGCTGGTTAAACGAACTCTGGCTACTTTTCTCAAAGCAGAATTAGGTTTTTTTGGAGTAACTGTAAAAACTTTCAAACAAATACCTCTTTTAAAAGGAGAAAAACTTTCGAACGGTCTGTTCTTCAAAGGATTAAATCCGTACGACAAAGCAGGAGTCTTACTCTTTCTTAAGTCATTTTTTCTCCCTCTTTTAATTAATTGATTAATTGTCGGCATCTTTTTCAAAAAAAATTATGCGCAAAGCGCCCGTAAAATATAACTTACCAAAAATTATTTCTTGTGTCAAATACCAAACGGCTGCCCGGATACAAAAATATAAAAAATTCTGGCTAATCTGAAAACAATATCAATACCGAAGAAAAATAACAAAACAAAAAACAAAAGATAATACCTCTCCATGAAATTTTTTAATTCCATGAATTTTTTTCCCAAAATAGAAAAAAGTATATGAGAACCATCTAAAGGAAAAATAGGAACTAAGTTGAATATCCCCCAGGCGAAATTATAAAAAGAGATAATTCCAAAAAGTAAATTTAAAGAAGCAGGAAAATCAATAAATCTTATTAAAAGTCCGAAAATTAAAGCTATCAAAAAATTAGTTAAAGGCCCCGCCAAAGAAACTTTCAACATCCCCCATTTTCTATCTCTTAGATTAAAAGGATTAACCGGAACAGGTTTTGCCCAACCGACAATAGGACCTGTACCTCCCGAAACCATATACCCCAACATAAAAACCATAGGAAGAAGTATTGTTCCAACCGGATCAATATGTTTTAAAGGATTCAATGTTAAACGACCTGCATCTTTGGCCGTTGAATCTCCAAGAGAATTAGCAATACTACCATGAGCAATTTCATGAATAATAATCGAAAAAAATAAAACAATTAATATAAATATTGTCAATAACATTTTTATATGATAGCATATTAACGTATGACAAAACAATGCGCAATTTGCGAAAAAAGATATAACTTGTCCCAAGTATTGGTCAAGCTCAGAGGGAAATATAATCCTACTTCAAAAAGGAAGCAGAAACCAAATCTGCAATGGATGCGTTTACCTTCGGGAAACAGAATATTGGCTTGCACGAAGTGTATTAAAGCTCAAGGCAAGAAAAACAAAAATTAAGTTTTAGGATTTCCCATTCTAAAATTTCGGGCTGTAGTACAACAGTAGTATTTACCCTTGGGGTGGGTAAGAACTGGGCGCAACTCCCAGCAGCCCGACTTTTAAAAATATACCCGAGATAAAATTAAATATAAATAAATTAAAAAACTCCGACAAAATCGGAATTTTTTATTGGCCCCATCTAACTTCTAGTTAATTCTTCTGGGTAATAATCCAAGTGGGTGTCTTAAATATAACCCGCAGGCCATATTGAATCTGACTCCCTGAATAAGTGTTTGTCCCAGAATTAGACTGGAAGAGGCAGGGCCCCATTAGAAACTATTTTTAATTTCCAAGGGGGCACTCCCTAACACCTACTGCATTAATGTATTTTACCTCTTCACGAACAAACTAGTCAATGCCCAAAACTTCGACTAACTGTTTAATAAGAGAAACTACAACTGGAGGAGCTAATAAACTGTATGACTGCACTCCTTCCCTATCTTGAATAGTCCAAGGTTTCTCAATAGTTTTTACTCTCTTTGCTTTACTGTCCCATTCAAAATAATATTCAGGAGTAATTTCATAATCATCAACATATTTCTTAGCTTCTTTAGCCGGAACAGAATTTCTTAAAAGAACTTTAGGCATTCCATAAAGAGAAAGAGATTTCTCTATCAACTTTTGGTCTAAAATAAGTCTATCTTTAATGGGAGCCGTCCCAAATTCATCTCCTTCTTTCGAAACCATTACTATTTCTTTACATTTTGGATTGTCGCAAATTAAATAAAATTTATCCTTCTCTTCGTCATACTTAACATTTAAAGTGGGAAGTAATTTCAAATTTCTTGAAGTTTTACAAACAGGACAAATTCTTCTCCATTTTATTCTTTCATCAATTACTTTATCCGGTACATCAATAAGAACAAATATGTCAGAATCCTCCCTATAACCTATCAAATCCCTAAAAAATAAAGAATAAGAAATTTGATCCATATCCCGAGGAAAACCGTCAATAAATATGGCTTTCTTTTTCCTGTTCGATATTTCCCTCTTTACTAAAGCTAAAATTAACTCCGTCGATAAAAGTGTCTTTGTACTTCTTTTTTCTAAAGATTTGATTATCTCCTCAAAAGGAATAAATCCTCTGTAATTCTTTTTTAAAAAATCAAAAAGTTTTTTCTTTTTAGCTTCGTCTTTTAATTCTAAATCAATTCCTCTTATCATGTCTCCTATCGAAAAATGATCTATTCTGGCAGGATTAACTATTTCAGCAAGCATTTTTGCATAAGTTCCCTTACCGGAATTTTTCTTTCCCATCAAATAAGCTATAAAAGTATTTTTCTTCAAATACTCCCTAAGTTTTTTTATTTCCGGTCCGGCTTTTAAATCAAAATACTTCTCCCTCTCTTTAGGATCTGCTAAATTAAATTTTCTTCCGCCAGAAACTTTAGTTTTAAAAATTGGAAACTGCATATTTTTTTCCGTTAGAAATTATTTTAATATCTCCGACTTCATCTGTTCTAAAAACCATTATGTCATACTTAGATAAAATATCCAAAACTTCTTTGGTAGGATGACCGTATTTATTATCTTTACCAACAGAAATCACAGCATGCTTAGGCGAAATTCTATCAAGAAATTCTTTCGAGGTTGAAGTTTTGCTTCCATGATGGGCAACTTTCAGAACACCAACTTTTAATTCTAAATTTCTCTCTATAATGTCTTTTTCTACAGATTCATCAATATCGCCAGTAAAAAGAAAAGAAGTCTCTTTAAAAACCAGTCTTACTACAACAGACGTATCATTACTATCTTTAAATTCTTTCCCCTCTAAATTTTCAAAAGGAGATAATACTTCTATATATACATTATTAGAAAGATTAATTTTCTGACTAACTTGGGCTATTTTAACATCAGCACCTTCTTTTCCAATTAAATCTTCCCATTCTCTAAAAACAGCTGTATCTCGCACAATCCCTGTCCATAAAATATTCTCAACCTTATATCTTTTCAAAACTTCCAACAACCCGGACAAGTGATCAGACTCAGGATGAGTTAAGATCATTAAGTCTATATCTCTATCCCAAAAAGACATCTCCCCGCTTAATTTTTCCAAAATAGAACCATCTGGACCTCCGTCAATTAAAATCTGATATCCTGCCGTTTCTATAAAAGCAGAATCTCCCTGTCCTACGTCAAAAAAATTAACCTCCAATAATCCGCTCTTCTTATTTAAATCATAAGCTAAAAAAACCAAATAAATATTAATCAGGAACAAACCAGATAAAACTATAAAAACAATTTTACGGTTTTTATTCATTTAAGCAAAATACGAATAAATACTCTTTTTACTACTATATAATTAAAACGCCCGGAACAGAAATGTTCCGGCGCTTTAAAAGTCTACGTTTATTTATATTTAAAATAATCTAGGCTTTGCCCAAGATTCGGAACATCTTTGTTCCACATTTAGGACAGACTCCTGTCATAGCTCTTCTCGCTACTCCGCCTTTTCCTTTCATTGATACTACCTTCTCATCTTTTATATCTCTCTTCTCTTTACATTTAACGCAATATGCTGTTGTTGCCATATGAATATATAATAGAAATGTTTTTAATCCGACCTTTTATAGGAAATCTAAATTTCCACAGTTTAATATAGCTTAATTTATACGTAAATTATAGTCAAGCCCCTTAAAATATTAAGCCTTATCTAACTCTCCGTTCAAATCTTTAAGCAGTCCTTCTAAATTTATATCGTAAGTTTCGCAAACCTCCCCTATTTTCAATTTTTCCATCTCAAATTTAGCCATCGGACAACTCAAACAAGGCAAACTATATTTACTTAATATTTTCTCAGCTCCTTTAATCTCTAAAATCTCCGATAAAGTTGTATTTTTAGTTATTTTATCCATTTTAAATTAAATTATCCTGCTAACCACCCACCATCAACAACAATAATAGTACCTGTTATATATGAAGAAGCATCTGAAGCTAAAAATAAAACCGTATTAGCTATTTCTTCTGCTTTCCCCATTCTGTGAAGCGGAACCATTGCCATTATCCCTTCCATGGCTTTCGGATCTGTCTTAGTAGAAGATGCCATTGGAGTATCTATAGCCCCAGGAGCAATTGCATTCACCCTGATATTATATGAAGCCAATTCAACGGCTAAAGTTTTTGTTAAAGCAGCAATACCTCCTTTTGAAGCAGAATAATGACTGAGCCCCGCCATTCCTTTCCCTATCTGACCCATTACAATTGAAGTAATATTAACTATTACTCCAGACTTTTGCTTTACCATTTCTTTAGCGCAAGCTTTAGCGCATAAAAAATATCCTTTTAAGTTTATATCTAATGTTTTATCCCAATCTTCTTCGGTCATTTCTAAAAAAGGTTTAAAATGACAAATTCCGGCGTTGTTAACCAGAATATCAACTTTGCCAAATTCATCAATTGTTTTTTTAACCATTGCTTCCACTTCTACTTCTTTTGAGACATCACATTTTACAGCTATAGCTTCCCCTCCCTGTTTTTTTATTTCATCAACCACCATTTGACATTCCTCCTGAGAAATATCTGCAACGACAATTTTAGCTCCGGCCTTTGATAAAAGTAAAGCATCTGCCTTTCCCATTCCCCCCTTAGCTCCGGTAATAATTGCGACTTTTTCTTTTAAATCCATAAAAATAATTAATTTTTATTTAAATAATGATCGACCTTTTAATTAAACATTAAAATTTGCGGTTTAAAAATCAATAATAATCCTAAGATTAATATCATTAACCCGGCAATCAACGCTGAATATTTATTATATTTATCAGAGAAATTAAAATGTTTCATTGTAAAGAAAGCAACCCCAAAAACTATAAAATCATCTATCATATAAAAGAATATATATAAAAGAAGGTATAAATAATACTGGGCCGAAGCTATTCCCTGCGCGGTTAGAATTTTAGTATACATTACCGGAAAACCAGCCGAACAGAAGAATTCAACCAAATTAACACCAAAAGCCAAAGCAATAACTCCTAAAATAGTAGCCGGAACCGCAGTCGGCTTTAATAAATTATTTATCCTATTCATTATTTTGCCTTCTGATTTTGTACCCTCTGTAACTTTACAGACCCCAGGCTTCCAATTTATAAAGTCCCTTATTCTCATTATTCCAAAAACAATACCAAAAACCCCGATAAGAATTCTTATAATAGAAATAAAACTCAAAAATAAAAACGCATTCAACCAGGCAGCCATAAAAAGATAATAAAGCAATCCTTCAGCAAGTATAAAAGTCCCTCCGACTAAAAGTATTTTCTTTCTTGATTTTAAGGTTAAAAGCAAAGAAACCATAACGACTAAAACCCACATTGCGCATGGATTAAATCCATCCAAAGCACCCAAAACCGCGGTTAAAACAAATATAGAAGTTTTTGAAACATCTACCTCTCCTAAAATAGGAATTTTTATCTTCTGAGAAACCACCATACCACCCCCTAAACATTCCTTTAAGCATTCCTCCAAGCCGTCAGCGACACTTTGATTAAATCCAACGAAATATTTTGTCGAAGTAAAAGTAACGGGAACATACCCCTGCTCTCCCTTCTGTACGTTATATTTCTGATAAAAATCGTTGAGAATTTTCTGATTGTCGGAATTATACATCACTTCGTATCTTATTATCTCAATTTCAGGATATTTTACCTCTAATGTATTTAAAAATTCTTCTTCTTCGGCGCAATGAGGACAAATAGAGCTATAGAAAAAATTAATCTGAACTTTTTCAGTTTGCGCAAAAACCGAACTAAAACCGGTGAACAAAAGAACAAAAAGTAATATTGGTAAAATTATTTTTTTTGCCATATTGCGTGTAGTGTAGTAATATTTTAACAAATTATTCCCCCTCCTAAAAGTTCTTTACCATTATAAAAAACTACTGATTGACCCGGAGTTATAGCTCTCTGAGGTTTATTAAAAATAACTTTTATATTTTTTTTGTTTAATAAATTTACCGTTGCTGAAACTGGTTTATGACGATAACGAATTTTTACCTCAACTTTTAAAGGAAATTTGGGATTATTCCCCGAAATCCAATTAACATTTCCAGCAATTAACTCCTTTCTGCCTAAATCTTTCTCATTTTTAGTAACAACTAAATTATTTTTATTTAAATCTTTATCTAAAACATAATAAGGTCCTCCTGAAAGATTTATTCCTTTTCTCTGACCTATAGTATAAAAATATAATCCCTGATGCAAACCTAATATCTTTCCTTGCTTATCAATAATTTTCCCCGGTTTTGGCTTAAAATATTTACTTAAAAAAATATTAATATCATTTGGAACAAAACAAATCTCTTGAGATTCAAGAACTTTTAAAAAAGGTAACTTAAATTCTTTTGCTAATCCCCTAATCTCGTCTTTATTATAGTGCCCAACTGGAAAAAAAATACGCCCTAATTGTTTTTGATTTAATTTCCAAAGAAAATATGATTGATCTTTTTTTCCACCTTTAAATAAACAAATTCCTTCTCCTGTTTTTTTAATTTTTATATAGTGACCAGTGGCTAGAAAATCTGCTCCTATTTTTAAAGCTTTTTCCAACAATAAATCAAACTTTATTTCTTTGTTACATATAACGCAAGGATTAGGAGTAAATCCTTTTTTATATTCCTTTAGAAAACAATCTATAACCTTTTTTTTGAATTCTTTTCTTAAATCAATTACAGAAAAATTAATCTTTAAAATTTTAGAAACTCTCTCCGCCATCTTTTCGCTTTCCTTTGATTGAGGCAGATCATTTAATTTCATAAAAACTCCAATAACATCAAAACCTGCTTTTTTTAAAAGAACTACGGCCACAGAAGAATCAATCCCGCCGGACATAGCCACCAAAACCTTACCTTTTATTTTTCTTTGTTTTTTTGGATGCATAATTTTCTATCGCTTTATTTAAAGCACTGGCTGCCAAGACAGAACAATGAATTTTTATAGGCGGTAATCCTCCCAAAGAATCAATTATCTTCTTTTTATCAATTTTCACTGCTTCTTTTAACGTTTTCCCCTTAGCCAATTGAGTAAGAATACTACTTGTCGCAATTGCCGCAACACAACCGAATGTTTCAAATTTTATATCGCTTATTATCTCTTCTCCCTTTTTATTTTTCCCGACTTTTATATAAAGCCACATAACATCCCCGCAAACAGGGTTTCCGACCTTACCTACACCGTCAGGATTTTTCATCCTGCCGTAATTCTTTGGATTATTAAAGCATTCAAAAACTTTCTTTGTATAAGGGCCCATTTTTAATCTTTTTTTAATCATGTTTTTTGAAGGGAGAAATATCCCTTAATTTTTTAATAATTAACGGTAAAATCTTTAAAAAATAATTAATTTCTTTTTTAGTCGTCCATCTTCCCAATGTAACCCTTAAAGAACCATGAGCCTGTTCATGTTTTAATCCTGTTGCTAAAAGTACATGACTCGGTTCTAATTTTACCGAAGAGCAAGCAGAGCCGGTAGAAACGGCAATTCCCAAAGAATCAAGCTGAACAACTATTGACTCCCCTTCTATAAAATCAAAACGGAAATTAATATTATTAGGCAATCTTTTTTCAGGGTGACCATTTAAATATGAATCCGGAATTTTTCCCAAAACTCCTTTTATCAATTTCTCTCTTAAAACTTTTAATCTTTGACTTTCCGATTTCATCTCTTTTTTACAAATTTTGCAGGCTTCTGCAAACCCGACAATTGCCGGAATATTCACCGTTGAAGATCTTAATCCAAACTCTTGCCCACCACCGTGTAAAATCGGTTCAATTCTTACTCCCTCTCTAATAAATAAGCAAGCTGATCCTTTAGGACCATACATCTTATGGGAAGAAGCCGACAATAAATCAATATTCATCTTGTTCACATCTATAGGAATTTTACCAAAACTTTGAACAGCATCAGTATGAAAATATACTCCCTTTCCCCGACAGATCTTTCCTATTTCTCTAATTGGTTGAATAGTCCCTATTTCGTTTGAAGCATGAATTATTGAAACTAAGATAGTTTCTTTTTTTATAGCTTTACCTACACTTTCAGGACTAATCATTCCGTATTTATCAACTCCTAATTTAGTTATCTCAAACCCTTCTTTCTCTAACCATTTTACGCTTTCCATAATACAAGGATGTTCAATCTGAGAAATTATAATATGATTTCCCTTCTTCCTATTCGCGAAAGCAATACCCTTAATAGCAAGATTATTACTTTCTGTGGCTGAACCGGTAAAAATAATTTCACTCGACTTAGCTTTAATTAAATCAGCAACTGATTTTCTACTTTCTTCCAATATCTCCTTTGCCTCTTGACCAAAACTATGTAAAGACATGGTATTACCAAATTTTTCAGTAAAATAAGGAGATATAGCACGAACTACCCTGGAATCAACAGGAGTAGTGGCAGCATAATCCATATAGATTTTTTTCGTTTTTTGAGACATATTAATTTTTAATTAAATCCGCCAAAGTAATTGAATTTAAAGCAGTATTTATTGCATGTTCCAGTTTTTTCCAAACACTGATTGTTCTACATTTTTTAATTTTCGAACAATAAATTTTTTTAGCTAAACATTTAACTAAGGGTATTTCTCCTTCCAAAACCCCGACAATTTCTCCAATTTTAATTTTAGACGGCGTGCATGCAAGAGAATATCCTCCTTGAACCCCTTTTTTCGAAACAAGAAGACCATTTTTTTCTAATTTTGAAATTATCTTTTCCAGATAATCAAAAGAAATATCTTCCTTTTCAGAAACCTCTTTCAGAGAACAAATTCTATTTTTACATTTAGCCAAATAAACCATCGCCCTTAATCCATATTGAGATTTAGCTGAAATTTTCATATAATTTAAAACCGACTGATTATGTCGGCTTTAGTATATCAAAAAATAAATAAGTCTGTCAATATCCCAAAATTTAAATTTTTACAAATAACCTACAAAAACAAAAACCATCTTTCTCAACCTCTTCCTTATGATAAATGCAAGGACAGACTATTTTTTTATCTTCTTCTCTATTCCCCGTTATCCTTCTGCAAGGACAATATTTTTCTCCAAATTTATTTTCTCTATCCAATAAAGATTTAACCACCCCTTCAACTATTTTTTTATCCGGATTTAATTTAAATCCATTTTTTAAAGCATACTCTTCATATTCTCTAATTAGCTTACTAGAGTCTCCATCATCTCCGCCCTTTAAAAAACCTTCCAACAATTTCTTAATAGCTTCTTCAGGCTGAGCTCCAACAAATCCGCCAAGAACCTTGCCATCTTTAAAAAAAACAACATTCGGTATTCTATCTATACCTAACTTTTGACTTATTACCGGAGAATCATCAATATTAACCTTAGCAAAAATGATTTTTTCTTTGTATTCTTCAGACAGTTTTTCTAAAACTGGCGCTAAAAAAGAACAAGGTCCACACCAAACAGCCCAAAAATCAACCAAAACCGGTTTTTGGGCATTTGAAATCTCCTTGTCAAAATTCTCATCCGTTAAATTTATCATTTTAAATTGATTTTTCTATTGCTTCATAAGGACAAACACCAGTTCCTCCACATTGAGATAACTTTTCCGAATCCAACACTTCTGCCTTATAATCTTCTTTCATCTCAGTTCCTCCCGGGCAAGTAGATACACATAAACCACAGCCGATACATTTTTCCTTATTTATTTTAAATTTATCTGACATATTAAATTAAGATTTAATTAATAACATTAATGCTATGCCGACCAAAAATACCAAAAAATTAATTAGAGATTTTTTAATATTCTTCTCCTCTTTTATCTGTGGTATTAAATCTGAAGCAGCTATATAAATAAAACTGCCAGCGGTAAAAGGCAATAAAAATAAAATTCCTTCTCCCGCCTTCTCTAATAAGAAAAATCCCGTTATTCCTCCTAAAATCGCCATGACTGCCGAAAGAAAATTTAATAATAGAGCTTTTGTTTTCTTTACGCCTCCATAAATAAGAATAGCGAAATCCCCTATTTCCTGAGGAATTTCATGTAAAATAACGGCTAAACTCGTAACGACGCCAATCGGAAAACTTATCAAAAAAGACCCTGCTATAACCAACCCATCGATAAAGTTATGGAGACCGTCAGAAACTAAAACTAAATATGAAAACGGCATAATCTCCGGATGTCTTGTAGAATGATGATGATGCCACTTTATAAAATTTTCCAGGATAAAAAACAGACAAAATCCGAAAATTAGATATAAAAAAACCTTTAAAAGAGTTTTACTCTCGGCTCCGACGCTAATTATGGCTTCAGGCAATAGATGCAAAAAAGCTCCACCTAATAATGCACCCGCTGAAAAAGAAACTAAAAAAACAAGGATTTTATCCAGTATTTTTTCCTTTAAAAATAAGACCAAAGCCCCAATAAAGGAAATTAGGCTTATTATAAAAGTGGCAAATATTATCCAATATAAAGTAGTCATTTAGATTAGAAATCGGCAGATATAATTTCTCCGTAATGCTTTCCGATAAAGTCTCTCAGTTTTTCCTCAATAGCATATAACTCTCTTCCTCCCTCGGGGCTCAAAGCATTAATGAAAGCCACGGTTCCGTTCTTAAAATGAATTTCCAAATTATCGTCTATATTATGAAAACTACTGAGTATGCATTTTTCGGGATTAGCCTTTTCACTGCCCTCAAAATAATAATAAAATGGCTGCTTGGTGTATTTTAAATTTTTGCTCTCTGTTATTTTCATAAATAAAATTTATGATTTTAATGAAGAGAGTCGGCCTTTAAAATATTCTGTTGTTAATTATTTTTCACACCAAGAAAGAACTATCGCGTCAGGACCACATACAGCCCCAACAATATTGTTAATGTTGTTTATAAAAACAACTTCCGTATTTTTAAATTTATTCTCAATCATTTCTTTCAATCTTTGAGACCCCTTTAAATCATCCCCGTGAGTAATAACTATTCTGATTTTATTTTTTGTTTTTCCTATTTTAGCTTCAAACTGCTTAAAAAGGGCCGTAGCTATATCTCTAGCATTAGTTTTGAAACCGGCCGGAGTTAACTTACCCTTTTTTAAAGCCAATAAAGGCCTAATCCCCGATTTTAACAACCCTCTTAATAAATTAGCAGCAATATGAGATATTCTACCGGAAGTTTCCAACCATTTAGGATCGCTTACGATTACAAAAAAAGAAATTTTCGAAATAAATTTCTCCAAATCTTTTACTATCTGTATAGCTGTTTTTTCCTCTTTTATCAAATCAACTGCTTTTAAAACAAGTAAAGCCTGGCTAGCACTGACACTTAAAGAATCTACGATAAAAACTCTTTCTCTGTCTTCCGGTTTTAAAAAACTTTTTGCCTGTATGGCCGAATTATATGTTCCCGACAACTTTGACGTTAGAGTAATACAAATAATTTTTTCAAACCTTTCAAGTTGAAAATTATATCTATCTAAAAAATCCTTTACTGACGGCTGAGAGGTTTTCCCAAAGCTTTCAATCTTATTCTTCTCCAATTCTCTCATCTTCTGGAAAGTATTGTCTCCTGGCATTTTATCCAATTCCGGCCAATTCAATTTCACAGGAACCACAACTATCTTATTTTTCTCAATTATTTCCTGAGTTAAATCAGCCGCTTCGTCTGTAATAATACCTATTTTTTCCATATTGATTAATTATATATTATTCTTCGTTCTATTCCAAATTACTTTTTAAAAAACTTATACGACTATAAGATTCTGCTATCCTTTCCCGAGATATTTTACCGCTTTTCACCGCATTATAAATAGCATCCCTGACTTTATATGGCATATCTTCGTCATACCCCGTTGACCCGTTATTGGAAACTACCAAAATATCACAACCAGCATTAACAGCTAAAACTATTGCTTCCTCAAAACCATAATTTGAGGTAATAGCCCCCATTTGCATATCATCAGATATTATAACGCCTTTAAATCCTATCCCACCCCTTAATATGTCTTGTAAAAATCTGGAAGAAAGAGTAGCCGGATAATTCTCATCAATATTCCTATTAACAATATGAGCTGTCATTACAACCTGCAAAAGTCCTGCTTGCTGAAGTTTTTGATAAGGAATCAGTTCTTCTTTTTTATAAGTATCTGTCACATCCACCATTCCTAAATGACTGTCATTCTGAGAACTGCCATGTCCCGGAAAATGCTTTGCCACAGTAATAATATTCTCCTTTTTATGAGCCTCCATAAAAGCGCTGGCATCCAAAAATACCTGCTGAGGATCAGCAGAAAAAGATCTGCCCAAAGCACCGATAACAGGATTTTCAGGATTTACGTCAACATCCACCACCGGTGCCATATTCATATTAAAACCTAGTGTTTTTAGCTCAAAAGCCAGCTTCCCGGCCTCTTTAGTCGTACTTACGGTGTTTCCCTCCTCCCCCATCTCTTTTGGGGAAAGAATAGGCAAAAAGCCACATGTTTCTTTTAGACGATTAACCTTCCCTCCTTCTGCATCAACAGCCACAAGTAACGGTTCAAAAGAATATACTTTTAAATTAGAAATAAGATTTTCTACTTGTTCAGGATTAACAATGTTGCGATTATAGCTTTTTGAAGGAACATCATAATCAAATAAAATAACTCCACCCACTTTCACTTCTCTTAAAACTTTTGTGATGTAGGAACCAGGCTTAGCTTCAGTTCCCCGAAACCCTATCATTATCATCTGCCCTATTTCATTTTTTAACTTTCTGTCCTCGTTAGTACTATATAAATAATAAAAACCTACCAATACAATCAAAGCAACTAAAAGTAGAACTATATTTAAATGCTTTTTCTTTTTTTTCATCTATTATCTCCTTCTCCTGAAATTTTATTCCTGTCAAAACGAGAATATAATTTTTCAATATTTAAAGACGCTATTTCGTCGAGAGATAAACCCAGCTCAGTAGCCAACTGAGAAACATACCACAAAACATCTCCAAGCTCCTTTGCTAATTCCTGTTTTTTTAAGTTATCAACAACTCCATTGTTATCCCTCAAAATCTTTTTAATCTTTTCAGCCACCTCGCCCGATTCTCCAGCAAGCCCTAAAGTAGGATAAACAAAATTATTATCCTTATTAGGATAAATAGCTGTTTTTCTTGAAAGCTTTTGATATTCTTCAAATGTCATATTTGTATTCCTATTTTTCTTAATTCTTCTGTTTTTTTCTCAGAACATTTCTCACACCTGAACTGAGGAACTTTATCGGTGGTTTTATCATAATTTTTAGCCTTAGCCAGTCTATACCCTCTTTTTACTTCTCCGCAGTCAGCACAACGAATATTCTCTCTAACCTCCCATTGATTAGCTAACTTTTCAGAAGTAAAAATTAATTTATCCACCCAAAAAAAGATAAGCCCTCCAACTAAATTAGCAATAATCGTCGCTACCCATTTATTTAAAGTAGCAAGCCATATTAAAGCGATAGCCAAAATAGGAGTAGACAACTGCCATCTGACCAAATAAAGAAAATATCTCTTAAAATTAATCTTCATATTCTTAAATATTAATATATTTTACCGTGAGAAGAAAAACACCGCAATAGCAAAAAAGGCCTATAAGAAAAAACTTATTAGTAAAAACTTTAATGAAAAATAAAAACCGCCCAAAAGGCGATTTTTACCGATTTTAATCAAATATTATTTTTTAGAATAAGAATCGTTATGCTTCTGTTTCCTAGGGACTTTATTCCTATGCTTTTTCTTAAACTTACGATGTCTTATTCTATTTCCGGTCGCATTAGAATTATGTTTATTCTTCATACATATATTAATTAATCTGTGTTCTACCCTCCATACCAAGATCTTCTCTTTCTTTTGAAGTCAGAGAAGTAAGCCATAAAACAAAAGGTCTACGAAGCTTGTCTATCGGCCAAGTATCATCTTTAAAAAGAGATAATCTTTTTGATTTAAAAAGAGAAAGTAGTCCTGTAGTAGCCTGCAAGCTTGAGGGAGACAATTTATTATGTTCTAATAGAAATTTTTGCTTCTGAGAATTATGATTTTCAACCGGAACAGGCCCCTCTCTCTGGTTATCTAAAAAACGCTGTTTTGTAATATTTTTTTTGAGACTGGTCATTTTAAAAAAAAGCAACTCTAACATATGTGAGTTGCAAATAGTATGGCTATTTGTAGTTCCGAACTCTCGGCTCTACATTCATACTATACTTATCCCATAAAAAATCAAGCTCAAGCTAGCTGATCTCAACTATTTTGTATTCTATTTTACTTTCTGGAGTCTGAATAATTACTTTGCTTCCTTTTGGTTTTCCTAGAATACCCTGTCCCAAAGGAGACTGATATGAAATTCTACCACTAAAAATATCTGCTTCTTCTGGGCCGACAATCTGGAATTTTTCTTTTTGACCGGCAGAACAAAGCAAAACAGTGGATCCTATTTGAACTTCTCTTGTACTTTTTTTCTCAATAATTTTTACGGCGGAAATTATCTCTGTCAATTCAGCAATTCTGCCCTCTAAAAAACCCTGGGCATCTTTAGCCTCGTCATAAGCCGCGTTTTCTGAAAGATCGCCAAAAGAAGCAGTATAATTAAGCTTTTCTGCAACCTCTCTTCTTTTAACGTTTTTTAAATAGTCTAATTCCTTTTTTAATTTTTCCAGCCCGGCTGGAGTTAAATATTCTGTCATAAAGATATTACTTTATTAATAATGTTTCTAATAAAATAGTCAAACAAATAAAAACTAAAAATATTAAAAATGCTTTCCACCAGATTATCTTTTTAGTCAGAAAAGTCATTTCCGTAATATTACCCTGTATTTGAAAAACTAGCAAGAGCATAAACAAAACAGATTCCTTTTCCGGAAACTGTTTAAATTTATTTTTTATTGAATTTTACCAAAAAATCAAGCTTAACTTTTTTGTTTCTCTTTCATTTTTTCTAATTCTTCTTCGCTTTCTTTCAATTTTTGTTTTAACTCAATCATTTTTATCTCCCTACCCACAGCCAATCCGTGGAACTTTTCCAATTCATCCATTTTCTCTTTAATCTCCTTAGTTCTTTCTTCGACCCTACCCTCCAAGCTTTTCGCCATTTCCTCAAGTTCTTTTGTTCTTGCACTAACTCTTACTTCAAGAAAACCTCTTTCTTCCTCTAAGCTATCTTTTATATCTTCTAGCTCTATGGTTTTTTTTGTAAGAATCTCACTAAAAAGATTAGCACTTAAACCTATTCCATAAAAAACCGATATCACGAAAAAAATACTATTAATAATATAATTTCTCATTTCTTGCGGACTAAAATCCTTGATAAAAGTATATTCAAAAGGAATAATATTAAAATGCATCAGAATAACCACAAGCAAATAATAAATACTGGCCGCTGTGCAAATTAAAATAACTTTATTTCTCGGAAAAATTATTCCCGAAAAAACAATGGGGAATAAAAAGAAAATAGAACCCATCCATTCTACGGCTCCAATATTATAAATAATAGCTATTAACAAAGGAAATTCTACTAATGTGATATAACCAAAATATAAATTACCTACACCAGAAACAGTTTTCTGCTTACCGACTAAAAACCTAAATAAGAACCCAGTTAAAAACCAAATAAACAATACGATAATAAGGAAAACCACATTAACCGTGTGAAAAAGAGTACCGGTAAGTTTAGAAAGAATAACAATTGTGGCAAATACAGGTATTAAAACCTCTCTCAACAGAAAAGTTGCCTTTATTTTAACTAAAATATCTTTAAATTCGTTTTGTTTATCCATATTTTAAATTACCATTTAATAACAAATTCGTGAAAAGAATCTCCCCGATGGACACATTTTGTCTCTTCGCAGCTGGGATTCGTTTTAGTAACCATTTGAACAACACTAGAAAAAAATCCCTTAAGATGAAAGCAATGAAGCGGATGAATAAAAAAATTCTCGACATCCAAAATTATATATCTCTCTTTTTCATTAAGTTCTTTAACCTTTAATTCCCCTATTGTATAATATTTCTTCCATATTGACGGAGCTTCTTTCGCCACCATTTTTATTGAACCAAAATATCTCATAAAAAGCTTCATAATAAAAGAACTTACTGAACCGAAAGTTCCGATCTCTTCAAATTTTTTATCTTCAAAATTAAAAAGATTTTTTATAGTCAACATTTCAATAATTTCTATACCTATTGGATAAAAATCCCATGTTTTAATTTCTTTAAACTTTATGGGATACCCCAGTTCAACCAGAATATTTTCCAATTTATCAAGTTCTATTTGCCCTTTTTGTTGAAGAATGAAGTCAGCATGACTTTTAAGAGCCACTCCTCTGACTTCTCCATTCATTTTAATCAGTTTACTTAATTCCTCTTTATCTATTTCTTTTTCCATATCCTTTAATATTCAATTAAAAATTCATGAAGAAGATCTCCACGATGAACACATTTTATTTCTTCACAAGTTACTTTACTATTAACAATCATTTCGACGATTCCGCGGAAATAACCTTTAAGTTGCAGACAGTGAAGTGGATGAAGGCAAAAATCTTCTATAGTTAAAATTGCTTGCTTTTTTTCTTCATTAAACTCTTTAACTTTTAAAATTCCTCTCGTATAGTATTTCTTCCACATTACCGGAGCCTGGTTAGCAAACATTTTAACCGAAACAAAATGAGAGAAAAAAATCTTCATAATCAAAGAACTTCTTGATCCAAAAAATCCGCATTCCTCAATTTCATCATCTCCAAAATTCAAGACTTTTTTCATCAAAATTAACATAAATGCTTCCAACCCTACCGGATAAAACTCCCATCCGTGTATCTCTTCAAATTTTATCGGATTATCTAGATTAGCTAAAGCCTCTTTTATCTTTTCCAGTCCTTCTTTACCCCTCTTTAATAAAATAAAATCGTAATCCTCTTTAAAAGTTGTTCCTCTTGTATCACCTTCAATTTCCATCAACTCTTTTAGTTCTTTTTTTGAAATAAATTCTTCCATGTTCGTTTATTATATCAAAAAATAATAATGGCAACAATCAATCTTTTTCTATTATTTCTTTAATTAATTCTTTTATTGTCGGCAAAACAATTTCTGTCGCTTTTTCACCTTTCAATATAAAATCATTTCCTTTTCCTTTTAAAAAACTATCAAGGCCAATCAATCCGAAATTATCAACTGAAGGATTAATAACAACATCTGCCGACTTTAGACATTCTTTAGCGAGGCTATATTGAAGAGCGCTTAGAGATTTCACAAAAATCCAATAAGCATTCTCTTTTAATTTATTTTTATTTTCAAACATAGTCTGATTATATAAATTCACTCCTATTACAATATCAGCTCCCATTTCTCTTACGACATCAACCGGTAAAGGATTTGACATACCTCCGTCCCAAAGAATTTTATCTCCCCATAAAACCGGTTTAAAAATAAAAGGAAAAGACGTGCTGGCTTGAACAGCCAAAGAAACTTCTCCCTCTGACATAACTACGGCTTCGGCTGTATTAAAATCAGTAGCCACCGCCCTGAAAGGTATTTTCAGATCATCAAAATTAGCATCATTTATTATTTCGGCAATATATTTTCTTATTTTATCTCCCTTAATTAATCCTCCATCAGAAGAAGGATCAATCACAAAATTAAGAAATTTTTTAAAATCATTATCAAGAGAAATTTTTTCCAATTCCCGACTATCTTTTAAAAAAGAATATAATGCACCAAATAAAGCCCCGACACTAGAACCTGCTATAAAATCAATAGGTATATTATTTTTTTCCAAAACCTTAATAACGCCTATATGGGCGTAACCCTTTCCCCCTCCACCCGACAATGCCAAACCAACTTTTAAACTTTTTTTATTATCCATATTTTAATTCATTTTAACAAAAAAATACCCTTTCGGGTATTTTTAAAAAATCACTTTAATTACTGAGCAAATAATTTTTGATATTCTCCAAATGCTCTTTATATGTTTTAGCAAGATGAATCTGCCCCTGACTATCATGAAGATAATAGAGGTACCCCGTTTCTTCAGAATCAACCACCGCATTTAAAGCTGCCAAACCTGGGTTGCAAATGGGACCAGGAGGACGTCCTTTATTAATATAAATATTATAAGGAGAATCAATCTTATAGTCTTCTGTCGTCACCTTCTTCCACCAACTCCCAGACTCTCCCAGAGCATATTGTATAGAAGCATCTATCTGAAAGGGCATATCTTTTA
>Ga0247842_10004018_pt1 | contig 18924 bp, 47 predicted proteins | sample LaCruzMarch2015__3_FD_192411 | JGI IMG/M metagenome (GOLD analysis project Ga0247842, IMG submission 192411) | Freshwater microbial communities from meromictic Lake La Cruz, Castile-La Mancha, Spain - LaCruzMarch2015_19m | ecosystem: Environmental > Aquatic > Freshwater > Lake | place: Spain...
AATAAATAGAACCCTATGGAAGAATCACTATCCATAGGGTTCTATATTTTGATAATACTCGGGAAGAAAAGCCTCGTTTTTCCCTAGGACGAGATCAACCTACTTTCCCATAGAACAAAGTTTCATAAGAATACAGGAGCACATCATGGCTATAATGGGTATGTTCGGTGATTCACCTTTCCATAGATGGATGCCTCCCAAAATTGCCCATAGAATAGCACTTACCGCCCATAATACAGTTCCAAACGTATCAGTCTTATTCATTTTCCCTCTACAACATACTTCGCTATTAGAGCCTCTCGTTCCAGCGCTAACACTGCCAGATTATTCATTATGATATTTTGAGCCTCTAAACTCGGAGAAGCCTTCACCTGTAAGCTCAATTCTACTAATACTTTTTGGAGAACATCTATCCGGTACCAGCTTGAATCCTCAGCAAGTGCTATCTTAGCTCTGCAACCCAATAGGAGCCCCATCATCATTACGACGACTATAAGAAATTTTTTCATCGGAAGAACCTCTTCCTGGGAGCGGCAGATGATGTAAAGGTAGCCCCCTTCAGCTTACACTTAGTACATTTCCAGTGATCTTCGGTATAACGCATCCCCTTCACACCAAGATCAATATTGGTATCGGTCTTTACGAACACCATTATTTCCCCACAATTACATTTCATATAATGTCTCCTATAAAGTAGTCCATTTTGACTCCGTATATAACGCTCATCTTCCATAATTCATTTACATTAGGAAGTTCCTTTCCGGATTCAAGTATCATAAGGCGTTCCACTGGTATATTCAACGCTTGAGCAAAGTCCTCGAGACACTCTCCCCGGTCTGTTCTTAATGCTTTGATTTTTTCATTCATTATCGTTCCTCTATCATGATATAGTTTACTCCGTAGACTCTACTATCTGCTTCAAGTTCCTCTTTTAGTCTTTCAATGGTCTCCAATCTGGTGCACCATTCATCAACAAAGGACAACGACACCTCGTAGTTCCTCAGTTGTTCATGGTATAGGCTCAAGGCCCGGTTGTGTTTGTTGAAAAGTTCCATGGTGAACCGTGTGTCCTGGCCCTTGCATCCCAAGAAGATTTGGATCTTCTCATTCCAAGACCGTTCCCAAATCTCAAGGTTGAGTAGGTTGTAGTTGGTAGAGAAGAAACAAGTGTATCCAGTGTCTTTGGTGACAAGCGTTGCAAGACGTTTGTTCAGCATCTTACCCTCATATCGTTCAAGGGTAGGCATGACGGCTTCAAGTATGCCTATTGAGCGTTTGCAGTCAGTGATATATTTGTTGATTTTGTCCTTCTTGAGCTGTCTGTCTATCATCGTTTCCGCCTTTCTCTCAACTGGGCTCTGTAGAACCTTAGTTCCTCTACCGTTGCTGGTCTGATGGTTACTGTATCTCCTGCTTCAAGGGCAACACTGATCTTACCCCAATCCCATCTTCTCCATAGATGGGGCTCATCATTGTTCCACTACCCATGTAAAACTCTTCCCCCTATGTATATCAGTTTGTTCTCCATAACACACCTCCTAGTAAGGATACTCGTCCATCAATATCTTCTGTATAATGACACCCTTGGTGGAACTGGTCTTGAAGTCTATCTTCCGGGCTTTGGCTTCAGCAACGATGGTTGGCTTTGTAAGGACCATAAGGTCTTTGTAAAACCGGATACGTGCGTCCGTGTATTTCTCCGGAAAGATTGATTTCAAAAGCTTCTTTTCATCTGTCTTGGTCATGTTTTCTCACCATTTTTTCTCTTAGTGTAACATAAAAGTGGAAATAAGTCAAGCGCTATTTTATCTTAGGTAACCGTGGGTTTCGGGCGGGTGAACATGGATTGTAGTCTTATTTTACTCTACCTAACCGTCTATATGCTTCGTGACCGAAGCATTCATTTGGAAAAACGCCTTGCCAGTGTTGATATAGGTCTTTTTCTACCAGACTCCTTACAGTAACGGTTAGTCTGTTTGTACAACTGGGACAGGTAAGAAATATGTCAGCATCTAACCAGAACACTTCATCACAATCAGGACAATACCAGGCATCATTCAGTTTCACAGCTCACCTCTACATCATCACTAGTTAGTATCCTTATGTCTATACGTTTGTCGTCTTTCCGGCTTGGGAAGTAACCCGACTGCTCCATAACAAAGTATAATAGATCATACCAGGTATCAAGGTCTTCACCATTTGCAGATCGGTCTACGTTCTTGGGGTTGTCCGACATTTGAAAGACATACTGTATATAACCATCGTCTAAGTCATTCGGAACAGACACTAAAAAACCATTGGCTACTCGTTCTAATATCATAATATTCTCCTTTTTAAAAATCAAATAACTCTTGTGGAAGTAGGTCTATTGTACATTCCCTATTGTATTCTTCCACAGCTTTTTGTATCATGTTAAATTGGTCTATTGTACATCGTAGTTTTTTGTCGTCCTTGGTCTTATCTGTTCCTCTAAGGAATAAGATGAATTGTTCTTTTCCATGATCAGTAGAATATCCTCGGACCTCGGGACCGCCTACAGACCTGAGACACACTCCATTAGTGGCGTTGAAGTGTCTGGTGTTCATCTGATCCCATATAGGATTTGTACATTTCACGGTCGGTCTAAATTCATGCCCTCTGTGTGTCTGCACATCTATATGGAAAATAACGTCTCCAAATCTTTCTTCGTCTATCTGTAGTTTCAGTTCTTTTTTCATATCTCAAACAGCTCCTGAGGAAAAGACGAATACAGGGTCTCCAACTCTATTATATTCGTCTACGGCTTTCAATATCATATCATATTCATCATAGGTACATTCTAGTTTCTTATCATGCCTTGTGGTATCATCGTGACCTTGAAGGAAGACAATAAAATTGTGTTTTCCATATCGTTTTTCCCAGCCACGGATCTCTGGACATGTTATAGACGCCAGTACCACATTGTTTTTGGTAAACCATTCATTATCTATTTGGCGGTCGTGTGGAAAAAGCATCCAAATGATGTGTCTGTTCCAGAATGGAAAACATCATATTGTCACCAGAGATTCTACCATGATCTTCGTTTCATATTTTATACCATTTCCAGAAGCTCCTCCCATACGATGATCTTGGTGCCCTTAGCTTCAGCGGCTTTCATCTTGACAGTAGGGTTCAAACGATTGGATTCTCCTACTACGAGGTAGTTAGTCTTGGAAGAAACAGACTTGTTGAAGATTCCACCGTTGTCCTCAATCAGTCTTACCACTTCATCCCTCTTTACAGGCAGGGTACCAGTGATAGCGAAATTGAATCCACGAAGATCATTACTGGATGTCTTTTTGAAAGTGATACCTTTTTCCACAAGAAACCTCCACAATTCGTTGTAGGTGTCAATACATCCGAGAAACTTTTCCTCTGTCTTAGGACCTAGACCTGTCTCACCTTCGGAAAGGAAGAAGATTTCATCAAAATCCTTTACGTTCTGGAGAACGATCTTAGCATAGTCTATTCCTATTGAAGGCATTCCGAAGGCGGCCAGTAACTTCTCAGGAGTAGTAAGTAGGGTCTTTTGAATTTCATAGACGATCTTATCGGCTTTGGAGATACCGAAACCATCAATGTCCATAATGTAATCTTCATCAATATTATACATCTGTTCAATAGACTTCACTCCAAGATTCTGTACCGTAGTATCAGTGATGCTGTCGGCTCCGAGTGTCTTGAAGAAGTGAGCGATGGATTTAGAGTTTCCCCGTGAGCAAGTATCACAGAACAGGTCAACGCCTTTCCATATCAGTTCGTTTCCACAATTAGGGCACATAGGGTTTGTCATAGGTCTAACCTCTTTTTTCTCTTATTGTAACATAATTTATTGGTTTTGTCAAGTTTTATTTCAGTCAAAGCTGAATAGGTCTTGGGGAAGAACCGGTTCTTCCGGCGTGATAAGTTTGAGGTCTTTTACAAAAACGTGCTGTATACAAGCATCCTTCTTACTTTAGCATCAGCTATTTTTGAAGGGTACTCCACAATTATAAGATCATGTTCTGGACTAAAATTCGTATAACCCACTCGGGATATAAGTCTTACCCTGTCTCCAACCTTGAATTTCATCCCATCACCGCCAGAATTTCTCTAACAAGTTTGAAATCACTATAGGTAATGGCTTTCCAGGTTCCATCTTCGGACTGGAAGAATAGACCCACTTTGTTTGGCATCTGCCATGCCACTATATCACCATGGGCATAGACCATTTCATCTTCTCCATATGTGAACCTGTTTGATCCTTCAAATTCAAACAGCTCTTTAGGCACAAGTGGTTCCATATTGCCCACTGCAAAGCCATAACCTTCTATAAGAATATGAGCATCACCAACACTACAATCCAGATACATGTATCCCTTATACATCATATCTTCAACCCAGTCTTTGGCTTCCTTGAGACCAAGTCCTGTAACAGCTCGGATACCTTTGATACACTTTATCTTATTATATTGAGCCTCTGGATGACTTATACGATACTTCATTTTATTCATTCTCCACGAAGGTGATGTAGGGAATAATCTCCCCAGCCTTGACCAGTCCAATAATAGTGCCTGGTTTGATGTTGTTATCTTTGATAAATTTTGCGTTGAATCCAGTGGCTCTACGGACGGTTGTTCCGTCAATCTCAACAGGCTCCACAATGACAGTGGGTATCACTCTACCCGTTCTTCCTACGTTCCACTCTACATCAATAACCTTAGTACGTATGGATTCTTGGTTAACCTTGAAAGCTACGGAGTGTTCTGGATAGTATGTATCCTCACGATAAGAGGTAGAATCAGACAGAACGAGTCCGTCAATCTCATAGTCTGCATCAGCCTTCCAGGTAGCTAAGGTGGTTGTCAAAAATTCTATGATATTATTGGTGTCCGCGACATGATACCTCGGAGTTCTGAAACCCAGTTCAACCAACCAACCAAACATATCCTTTCTCTTTATACCCGGCTCAATGACCTCATGCATGAATGGAACAATACATTCCACATCACTCGCCCGAAAGTCTTGTCGGTTAAGAAGTCCAGCAACACCGTTCCTCTTGTTCTTGAATCCCAGTTTGATATGGTCGTCACCACAGAGCATGGCTTCACCTCTAAGGACAACCTTTCTCTTATCTTTTATGGTCTTGGGCATGAAGATGTGTGCCTTATCAGTGATATTCTGACCTATAGAACCATCACCACGGGTGGCTGCGGAGACCAAGTGACCATTGTCATAAGTAACATAGATACCAGAACCATCCAATTTTTCAGACACCACAACAGTATCATATTTGTCAAGCCAGGTTTGAATGTCGGACGTATTCTTCTTATTGAGTGAGCCAATAGTGTGACCCAGTTTGACTTTACGTTCCACGACAGAAGCCCCTACTGTCTGGAAGTAGGGGTCATTGGGATACTTAGCCTTTACGGCGTCTTTCAGATTATCATATTCCAGGTCAGACACAATGGGCGTTCCAGCCTGGTATACTTTATCATATGATTTGAGTAATTCGATCAGGGGAGAAAACATGGTTTATTCCTCTCACATTTTTTCTCTTATTGTAACACAGTTTGGTGTAATGTCAAGATTTATTTATTCATTCTCCAACTTGGCTGCCCACTTTTGCTTCCAAAAATTGTCACTGTCTATAAGCTCATCCATCGTAGCGAAGGGGTGCCAGAACAATTCTTTGAGGAAGACATCATCATTCCACACTTTTCTACGGAAGAACCCAAATTCTTTCATGGATAAAGACTCTACGGCGTAGTTGATACCCAGTTGTTCATATCGGAAAGCGAACAATGGAGACTGTTTGTAATTCTCCCAAGTCTTGTGGGTGATAGCGATACCGTATGGTGTAGAATAGAACAGTTTCTTCACTTCATTGATGGCAACAAATCCTATAAACGAGGGAAGGTTTAGCGTGAAGGTTGCCCAGTAATTGAAATTCTTCTTCCGCCCTTCCATTATATCATATCCCAGTATTTTCATATCAGTCCCAATCCTTTCAGTTTGTTCTTTATGATCTTGTATCTTCCCTTACCTTCGTTTATATACTCATTCAAAACTTCGTGTCCACCATGAATGGTGACGATCTTTTGGATACATTCCCAACACACGATGATTTCTTCATCATCCGTAGAATGATATATGGCTTCAAGATGAAAGACGTATGCCGTCAATACTCGGTCAAAGTTCCAGAGTATCTCCACAACCTCTTTTTCAGTTAGTGTTGGAAGTGTTTCTTGTGTCATAGTCTTATCCTATTAGAAGGTGAAAATGTTATCTACGGAATTGTAGCGGGTGAAGGCATTGATAAGTGCCCCGGTGATGCCGTCTATTAGAGCGTTCGGCATAATAAGTAGGTAGTCGCAGGTCTGAGCGTATTCCTTGAAGCATTGGAAATCTTCGGAGACTGTTTTGAACCGTATGCCTTCGTCTCCTTCATATTCTTCACCCACAATATATGCCACATCATCGTGTCCATAAAGGATTATAATTTCTGCGGTCTCGTCCAACAGATAACCGAATCTATCCAACAGATAAGTAGGGTCGTCATTCTTTCTGGTTGGGTCATTCACAATCATTATTTTCATTGTCTCTCACCATTTTTTCTTTTATTGTAACACAAAAACGGATAGGTGTCAAGAATTATTTTAAGCAAATGATGGCAACTACTTCATCTTCAATAGGCATAATACCTATCACAGAACCAACCTTGACAAGTGTTTCTAAGGTATTTTTATGTATAAACGGCATTTCAAGATATATCCAGACAGTATCATCCACACCCTTACCTTCAACAACCCTATTCACACTGGACATAATGTTCAAATAAGTCAATGCTCCATAAAGGTCTTCCGGCATCTTAGTCATAAAGAACCTCCACAATTTTCGCTGAACCGTTCTTATCAAGGGATCGGACTACATCATCAATGTTCTCTTGGAGAACCTCAAAGAACCCCCACTTTCCATCAGTCGTCTGTTGCATATATTTGTGTATTTCGTCCGCAACATCTTTTGAAATCTCAATCTCCATCACAAATTTTGCCATCACTTACTCCTTTTTATCGTTTACTGGTATACATTTATGAACAACATCACCAAATACACAATAACGAGCCACAACAGTGGTCCTGTTCATGTATTTCATTATGCCCACAATATTTACACTCACGACCTTTTTGGTGTTCACATTTCATCAACATCATCCTAACCTCACCATGATTCGTAATCAGTCAAATTCAGTCTTTCACCACACTTACAGGTAAAGACAAGGCAATCACCAAGTCCTGTAGGCATAAATGAATATGTCTCTCCTCCACCTATGGCTCCCGTCCATATATAATGGCAGTCTGGATGCCAGTTCTTTATTTTTTCTAACTGTTCATCAGTAACAACAAATTCTCTATTCATATCAGTCCTCCAAACTCCAGTCCTGAGTTGGTTTATCATCATCAACAGGTACCGTTATGCTTACCTCACGTTCACCATTACCACTTGTAAAGCCAACAGGGTTCTTGGTCTTGACATCAATGATATGACTGATCTTGAGCATGTCATTAAGCGAAGGCTGTCCCTTTGGCCAGTAATAGCTGCACTCGTCAATAGGGTCTTGTTTAGATGGTTTTACAATCATCTGTCCAACACGTTCATATCTATCACACCATATTTCCTCACTACCCAGTCTACTTCTCCGTCCCATCAGATTTTCACACTTGGAACAGAGTCCGTAAGAGTCGGTGATCCTTACGCCCTTGACGCCTTCCATAATGCGATCTTTTTCGAGTGACATCATTTTGTTCGTATAGCTTCCCATATGATTTCCTTTCACATCATTTTATTGTGATTTTCTTAACAGACACCCAACCTTTATGTTGTTTACGCGTTCCCCCACCATCTTCTTATTAGTAAAGCTACCCATGATTCTTTCCTTTCAACTGCGATGTCTGCCACCCTTCGTTCTCTGCAATAAGTCAAGTAATACATTCCAGCTTCACGGTCCACAGCAAACAAATGGTATACAGCAATTTTACCTTTTCCTATTTGAATCTCTATATGGTCTCCCAATAAAGCTTTATCAGGTCGTGGACGTAATTTGTCCCATACTTTTGAAGATTCACTAACCTTGATGAACTTGGTGCTTTCAATACTCTTTGACATGTCCCTACCTCCTTACGGGGCACGGACCGTCAGGTGCCCCTAGATTATTTTCGGTCTACTGCCATCATCGTCCATGTTCTATTGGGCCTCCATACCCATTATTTATGATACTTTCAAGATAAAAGGTGTTGTTCAGGTCGCTCACAGTGGGATTCTGACGTTGTTCCCTTCCAATCACCGGCACTCCCCTTTTTGTCGTCACCGTGCCCTCAATGCACCACTCGTCCCACACTCACTCGCCCGAGAGCTCTTGTTCATCAGGCTCCTCAGCGTCAAGCTCTCTCAACGCAAAAGAAAACTCGTCCATCTTATTCCTTGGAAACCAACCCCGTTCTAAGAAGGGAGCTATAATATCTATCAATCTCTCCAGTTCATCACCATCAATGACTTTCTTTGACTCCCGGGGCATCCCCTTGAAATCGAAGGGAACAAAAAACTTCAAAGATTCACTGGCCAATACCTTCTTGACTTTAGGTTTACCTTTACCACCCGATACACCTAAAGATAAAGTGGACATAGATAGTCCAGAATACATCAAAAACTTGTAGTGTGTCTTGGATGACGTTTCTTCCGAGAAGATGAAGGTGCCACCATCATCCATAGTTATATAGGGTCTCAATCTCTTTGAATAACATAGTTCCATAGTTTAGCTCCTTCCACAGCCTCGGCAAGACTTCCTGCCGCAATATCCGAGTTCCGGACACTCATAGTCCTCAGGGCGTTCAGACTCTTCCAGTGATTCCTGGTATTCACGTTCCTTCAGTCTTTCCCAATACATCAGTTTTTCATTATCAGTCGGCATAGTCTTCATCCTCAACAACCACACGGTCCTCAATGGGTTCAAAGTCCTCGTCCAGTAGATCAACCTGTTTCAGACCTTCAATGTTTATCATCCGGTAGCCTTCTGCTTCAAGGTCATAGACACAAATCAAACCGTAGTCTTTCGGGCTATACTTCAAACCCTTGCTGTTCTCCTTGGGACGTAGGCAACCATAGAGCTTCCGAAGCTCACCGTTTTTCTTTTCAAACTCACAACGGAAGTGTTGACCATTGGAGCCATATATCAATTCAGCAAAATTACTCATAGTGTTCACCTCTTTTTCTCTTATTGTAACATAATTGCAGATAAAAGTCAAGCGCTATTTCCACACAATGGACAATAGCGATTGATGAAACAAAAAGATTATCGTGTAAGTAACAGGGGTCGACCGTCTGTCTCGTAAAACCTATTGGAGACCTTTGTTAGGAAGTTATGACGGTTAGAGAACAAGCTGGACCCCTTCCGTGCTTTGGTCTTATGAGTAGCCGCGTAGGTCAGGGCATTGAACGCCGCCCATTTGGTAGGCTGTTCATTGTAGAGTGTCGTGGATTCTCGGTAATTATCCCGAAGGTATTCACCCATCTTCTCGGTGACAAAGGAAAGGCTGTCTACGAAGTTCTGAAACTCAATGGCCGTATACTCTTCCTTAGCCCAACGACTCCAGGTCTCAATGGTGGTACCGAAGTTCCGGAACTTCTGTTTGAAAGATTCCAGAAGAAGGTCGGCATTGTTATTGAAGTGGACATACCGTTCTGATAACAGTTCCCGGTCTTTTGCCACCATACCGTTGGTGCAGACTAGTCTCATGGCGTTGATGTCGAATCCGTAAGCTGTCCGACCATCGTAACCGTTGAAGATTTCCACTTGGACCTGTGTGATGTCACCCTTTCCAGTTACATCAAAGGTATACTCATCCACATCAAGTCGGATCAATCGCTTCCAGCGTTTCGTGGAGGCATCAAGATGGTCGGCAACTGACTGAACATTCATTCCCTGGAAGGCCTCATCAAACAAGTCAGCCACAACCTTATTGGGAATAACTTCATAGCCGGGAGACACTACACCAACAACGTCCTGGGTCTCTGCGTTCACCAGTCCAACCTTGCCAACGGGAATACCTGACTGGGTGAATAAGGGTTCCTGTATAATATCGTAAAAGGGGTTCCGTCTGTCTGCCATAATGTGTCTCCTTTGTTGTTTTTTGATTTATTGTAACATGAAACTTGGTTTTTGTCAAGCTATATTTTTCCGTATTTCCTGGTGAGCTCGAGCAAAGTTTCTTTTTCATCCAGTTCTTTTTTGTTCTTCCGTGCCTGTTCCTCTAACTCTTTCCGTGTTTTCTCTTCTTCTCTCCACTTGTTTTGTTTGGTTGCTGACATCAGGTGTGCTTCTGTGAAAATCAAATCGGTGGTAAGTTCATCAGCCAGAATCGTCACCTCATAGTCGTATTCTCCCATACTCATATGCATGTTGGCAAACAGAAACCGAGCAACAAACTCCACTGCTTCTTCAACGGAAGATGTTTGTAGGTATTCAAAGTTGGAATCGTATCTATCCATAACACATCCCTGACAATAATCAGTTGAGTTTGATTTATATGCAAAAACGACAATATTCTTCATGGTGTTTCTCCTTATATTTTTGTCATTGTATCCCTGATGTCCCACAGCTCATCAGCTACAATCTGTAGGACATCAATGATGTGTTGTGTGACCTCCGGTGTAATGATAGTGGTGCCAGTAGCCTTAGCTTTTGCATCTGATTTGAAGGTCTCCATCATAGCGATCAGGTAGTCAATCTTGTTATCCATTGTCTTGCTCCTCATAGTCCTTGAGTGCCTGGTCATAGAGTTTGTCAAAGGCTTCATCTGGAATCTCAACAGCCATCTCTGGAAGATAGTCTTTGAACATGATTTTCTGCTCTTCGGTTAGTTTTACTTTCAACATTGCCATATTCTTATCCTTTCAACAGGGTTGCGGCGGTTTTGAGTGTGAAGGTGATGGTCTCGGGCAGCTCTGTGTCTTTGGGGAAATAAACGGTGCCGGTGAGACCTTCATCCGATACGACCTGGAAGGAATGAAACTTTTTCGTGTCTTTCGTGTAAAGCAGAATAGCGTTTGCCATGATGTTGTCTCCTTTGTTATTTTGATGGGTCATTGTAACATAAATTTCAATTCAAGTCAAGCGATTTTTTCAAATCTCTTTTCGCCTTGCTGGCGTCTTTCCGAGCCTGAACCTTAGCCCAACAAGCTTCTCTCCACTTCAAGGCATACTCGTTAGTCGTGGGTGTCAGAAGCTTCAAAATCTTCTCGGGACAATCACATTCACAGGGTCCACAACCTTCATCCATATCTTTATAACCGAAGTTATAGTAGCTCTTGGGAGCATAACTCAACAGACAGACAAGGGCAATAGTCTCCGATGTTCCAAGATGTTTATCCGTAATCTTGTAGGCCATGTATGCCGTCTTGAAGTTTTTCACACCACCAGCAATGACTTCCTTCTTGAAGTTATCAGACTCACCGTTGAATTGTTCAGCGAAGAAGTCCATAACCTTGGTTCCTTTAGCTTTGTAAGTATATGTCCAGCCCATTAGTCTTCCTCCTCAACACAATAAACACACTGGTCTCCAATCTGTTCATTCCTCTGAATATACTGACCACAACAAGTGCAATAGGTAAACTCAATACTCCATCTGATTTTGTCTTTCATATCTTCTCCTCACTGATTTATAAATCATTGTAACACAGATTTTATTTGAAGTCAAGAGTTATTTTCGTCAATATCCATGAACGTCTTGGGCGAGTGAGAGGTTTTCAGCCTCTCCTAGTGTCTATTAACTAGTTATAGAGCCCACAGAGTAGAATGAACACCAGTGTGAACAAAAAAACCCGTTGCGTTCAATCGTAATCCAAATCCATAGTCTCCCCATATGGCGATCAGTGTTCCTACTACCATCAATAATACTGATAGACCTATTGATAATACAAAAATACCATTCATCATATTCTTACCTCCCTGCTCCCAATTTACATTTGGTGATACTAACTCTACACTCTTTGCCACGAAGGTCTGTATAGAACACAAACTCATTAGCCGTTCTGTCTACAGTGATGTATCCACGACCATCTGCATACACCTTGATACCTAAACCATAGTAAGCCGTCTTGGGTCTAAGATTACATCGTGTGAACCCATTGGTGATGTTCTGTTCTTTACGGAGCTTATCGCTAGGACCTCTTCTGTTTCTGGCTGCCTGGGCTTGTTCTCTCCATGCCCTTCTCATAGCCTCTTGGTTTCTGATTGCTTCAGCGAAACGAGCCTCGGCTGCCGTCTGTCTTACACGTTGTTCAAACTCTGCCTGAAACCTTGCCGCTCTAATATCTGCGGCAGTAGGAACAATGACACCCCACTTGATTGCCAGTTGACGTAACTTGGTCTCGTTGTCCTTGTTGGCGTTGATCTGTTTCGTCCGTTCAAGAGCGTAATGTTCACGGCACCTGTCAGGGTGGAACTTCACTACCAGTTGTTTATAGAGTGCTGTCATATATAGTGTTCCTCACTGTTTTTCTCTTATTGTAACACGAAATTGGATAAAAGTCAAGAGTTATTTGAGCCTAGTCTCTCAACATGTTCTGAATGGCTATCTGGTTGTAGATGGGCATGACTTGATATTGACACGCTCCGAGTATAAGATTACGGGTCTCTGGTGTCACGATATCCATGCCTAAGTAGGGCATCCAGGCGAGATAGGCCATTGTCATTCGTAGAGCCTGTTCCTGTTCTTGTGTGGTAAGTGTCATGGTTGTAGACTCCTTTCTCTTAGTCTTTCAGAATCATAGTAAAAGGAACATTCCAAATCTGATTGGTAATATCAACATGGATTTTGGCCTTGGAGATATTGACCTTCTCAATGGTTCCGTAGATTTTACCTACGGGCAGCTTACGGCTCCGTTTGTTCTCAAAATACACACGGTCTCCGGCTCTCATGGTATACTTGGATTGTTCGGCAAGCATGTCAACACGGGCGTCTATGGAAGACCTCATTGATCTAAGGGTGGATATGTCACTGGTGTTGAGTATGTAACTGATAACCTCTTCGGTTGTGATTTTTCTAATGGGTTGTGCCATGTCTATTCTCCGTTTGTCGTTGATTATGTAAGATAGTAACACGAAATTGGATAAAAGTCAAGAGATATTTTAGACAGGGATGGTAAGGCTCTTGGGCGAGTGGGTGAAAACCAGAGGTTGTTGGAGACCCTCTGGTTAGAAGTCGAATAGCTCTTGTGGTAGTGTAGTCTCTGAAAATTCAACAAGGGTGATACTCCCTCGTTCTACGCTGTTATCGACCGTCCATATGGTACCCTTACCATCAAGACGTTCAATGACACTAACTGTCATTCTAGGAATAGAATCCATGACTTTTCTGATGTTACCATTGTTTCCAATGTCATCAATAAAGGCACGGTTTAGTTCAATTCCATCATTTATGATTACTCTGACTTTCCTCATTTTGTCTCCCACTGTTTGGCCCACTTGTTATAGCCATTCAGAGCGGTTTTTATTGAGACCGGAAAATAATCGTTTACATCTACCCCCACGTTGACCGTGAAGCTCTGATATTTCCAATTCATATGGACGTGCCCACAGAACATCATGTCCACGGCGCCATTAGCCATTAGGTCGTAAGAGTCTTTAGGGTCGTGTATCAAAAGTATTCTTTGTCCAAAGTATTCTATGGTGACATTCTCCATAATGGTCTTGACACCATTGTTCTTGTCGTGGTTGCCACGTATCAGTATCTTTTGACCATTCAGTTGTGCAAGAATTTCTTCCGGCTTGGTTCCACCAGATACTTTGTGGAAGAAGTCTCCAAGAATGAAGGTAGTGTCGTCTGGTCCGACCCTTTCATTGAAGCGTTTTATCATCACACTATCCATATGGTCCACTGACTTGAAGGGTCGTGGTATAACCATGAGTATTTCAGGGTCTCGGAAATGTTGATCTGCAGTGAAAAAATACATTGTGTTACCTCTCTAACTCCCTTTCAATGAAGGCGTTCATATGGTCATTAACCATGACTTCCATTTCTTCATAATATCGTGATAAATACCAATCATAAAACATTTTGGACTCATGTGGGGTAATAGGCACACCAGTCCTTTCTTGATATTCTTCCGCATACATTTCCAATAGTCTTGCTCTTGTAAACATATTATTTCTTCTCCTTATACAGTGCTGACCATGTCTCCGGGGAGAGTGCAGCACCACTCAACACCACCGCTAGTAACATCCACCATGGATTGGCGTCTTTGAAGAACACCAAGTATGTGAATCCACCAAGGACAAATACCTCCCAGAATATCAAGTAAATAAGATAACTTATGACTTTCATCACACTCTCCTTTATAAGACATCATGCTGGATGTTCTATGGCTCCAGATGAAACCGAGGTTTATCCACTCAGCCTCATTGATGTCTTTTTGATTTTATTGTAACACAGAAAAGGAAATTTGTCAAGTGTTATTTTATTCGTACCAATACCAGATCATAAGACCAAGACCAACCGATACTATACAAATCAATCCCATCCAATCCATATTGTCCTCCTTATAAAATAGAAATACCCTCTTTACTTTCAATAAAGAGGGTATCATATTTGATCTGAAATGTCAAGAAAAATTTAGGCGTAGATGTTCTTCATGGTTCCGAAGATGGTTATGGTGCCTGGAGAACCGGCGGGAGTGTTGAAAGTAACTATGGCATTGATTTTATCCGCCCCTTCTGGTATTTCCACGGGAATCACTGCGTTTATTGTAGCGTTCATAACTACGGCATACTTACTTACCACGTTGGTTGTCGGTGCTATCTGTATGACGCTAAAGGCACCGCTTGTTGGTTCTGAATCATCTGTTGCTGTAAACTCAATACCTACACTTGCTTCTGTGCCTTTGACGTATGTACAATAAAGATACATACCACTATACATTCTACAAGGCCACTGTATTTCTGTTGCTGAAATGACTGTTCCGTTACTCGCTACTACTGGCATATTTGCCTCCTTTTGTCTCACAAAGCCTTGTGGTTGTTGTGTCTAGGGCGAGTGAGTGGTGTTTGTTCAATTCGTTCATGTCTATTTATGAAAAATTGCACAAAAAAAAGACAACCTATCACAAGAACAGGTTGTCTACTTTGGGAACGGAAGGACTTACTCCGTTGGAGTTATATGATATGTTCCCAATATCAATACCAACGACTTACTGCCTTCAACGATTGTACCGAACCGTGCTTGATGGGCTACGGTTCCAAGTCAGCGTCTAAATGCCACACCTAAGTGGACTTACGATATAAGCAAACTATGACGGAACATAGAGTTCCGAGGTAGCGAGGGACTTACACTTGGTAGAAGCCCTCTAAAAGTGTTTGACGCCGAGTTAGTCTCAATCATCATTAGACTTGGCTCGTTTCTCTCGGACCCAGCGGTTACCTTGTGTTGATGAATACACGCGGTCTAAACATAGGTGCTTGAAAAGTCAAACAAAAATCATTGAGCGCCCACATTCTTTTATATGTGGTGGATGTCCTAGCTTCACTGCCGAAACGGACTTACGTGGCTTACATGCCAGCTACTCATTCTGGAGCGGGGAGTAGGATTTACACCTACACTACCGAAGGGGTTCGGTTCCTAAGTGTTAGATGATTCCCGCGAATACAAATGGTTGGTATCTCACCAACGAGGCCGCTTCATAGAAGTACGGCCGGTTTGGACCTCACCTCTCCACGACTCTCCCACCACCACACGACTACAGAAAACTCAAAGAGTCCCAAGGTTGCGAACCTTGATGCTAAGGGCTCTTAGCACCGTGCCAGGGTGTGTATGTGGCTTGAATACTTATGTTCAGTGGTGTTTTAGAGATAACACCGAACCCCAGTGTTTTAGGCAAGAACACAGAACCAAAGTGGTGGAACTTCTCCTTCACGCTCGTTATCACCGATCATTGTAGCGTCTATCGGTATGCCTTATAAGTGGTAAGACTATACAGACTTTTCAAAACAGGGTTCCCATTACTCCTGAATGCTCAATGAATCTGACAAACTTGGGAAGGGTCGATAGTGTTGTGACGGATGTTGATGCATCTTGGTGACAACAACGTATGACGGTTCCGCCCTACTGAAAGTGATGATTTGACTGCCCAGTTTATAGGGAACTTACACATCACAAATTGTAGGAATCACGGCCTCTCACGACTCAGAGAGGACTTATAACCTCGGACTTATAACCATGGGCTTACAACCTCGCGTGGTAAGTAAATAACTTTTACTGCCATGGACCTTTTTATTGCCAGTTAAGTAGGGCTCATTGCCCTCCACCCTCTGGAAGAGGACGAGAAGGAATTATAGCCTCGGGACTTGCTGCCCAACATACTGAAATGGGACTTACTGCCGGTGCTATGAGAAGGACTTATTGCTGAAGATGTTTTTCCAGTCTTATTGCCCGTGACCTCAAATGGTCGTGATGTCTCAAACTCAATGAAAACATTCTAACACAAGTTTGAACTTTTGTCAAGAACTATTTTAGTCAATAACCACAACCATCTTGACCGAGTGAACGGGATTATTCAACGTCCGGTTCGTCCCAGTCCTCTTCTTCGGTAATCTCGATGGTTAGAAGGTTCACTTCCACCAAGTTGATACCATCTTCAAGGTCCCAACCGTCTTCCAGATCGGCCAGAACTAGTTCCCTGACTTCTTCTTCGGTCTCGGCTTCCAATTCAAGATCAAAACTCAGGTCTCGGATAACCACTGAACCAGTAAGTTTACCCGTGTCTTCCGCCCATTCATCAATACCTAGACATTCATTCTTCAAGTCAATCTCCAAATCTGTCTCCATATCATACGATAACGCAAGCTCAAAGGTACCAACAACATTAAAACTTTTCATAACACTCCTCCTTTATATTTCAAACAATTCTTTAGGTAACTCAAATTCTGGAACTACTTCAAACCGTCTTTTGTGAAAGCCTGGGGTGTAACCATTAATGGGGTCTTTTAGATGATAGTAGGCTGATGTCTCCACAATAGGAGATACAATGTCTCCTACCTTGTATCCTCTGGTTTCAAACCATTGTCCATCATCGTAGGTATCAACAATTCTTAGCTTCATATTATGCCTTATTGGTAGCCCTTAGTGGAATCGAACCACTGTAGTCGCCTTGTAGGGACGATGTTCTTCCATTGAACTAAAGGGCTATTTCTTCTTGTCAAAGACTCCCAGTATATATGCGAAGCCCACCATTACTATTATACACACTACAACGAACATCAATTCGTTCATATCTCTACCCACCAACGATCACTATGACCTGCGTAACTAAGGCAAGTCCAGATACAACCTTCGTAAAAACCGTGTTGATACTTGTGCATATGTCCACACAACCATCGTTTCGGTTTATACTTTTCCAGTATATAGGTTAGAGCGTCTCGGGAAGGGTCGTGACCATACGCTTCATGGTAATCAACAATATTGAACTCATAAGGAGCCGTATGACTAATAACCATGTCCACATGAACATCTGGAAGGTTATCAATGTCTCTTTGAGAAATGGTTTCCTCTGGAAACCAGTCCCTTCCCAGTGTTCGGTATTTCTTGTCTATGGAATAGGCTCCACCCATGAATAAGACGTTCCGACCATCGGGTAGCATCATTACACTACCACGTTTCATATAGAACACGTTAGGAAACACTTCATTAGACTTTAGGTCTCTAAGGTCCCAGTGATCTTCGTGGTTACCGTCTACCCAATATACTTGGGTATCTTTGTTCTTGATTTCAGCCTTCCAGGTCTTACGTCTTCCAAATTCATCAATATAAGTCTTATTAAACTCTTTGGGAAACCAACCCCAATCACCACACTGGAGAACGATTTCTGGACGCAACTCCGAAATCAGTCTGTTCAGTAGTCCGAAGTTTCCGTGGATGTCACCAACCACTATGATTTTCTTGTTTTTCATAAAGATATAGTATCACAATTTTGCTTGTTTGTCAAGCAATTTATTTTGGTGCCGATGGTAGGATTCGCACCTACATACCGGTTTCCCGGCGCTGGTTTCTAAGACCAGAGCGTCTGCGTTGCGCCACATCGGCAAATATTATTTATCTGCACCCCATATTCCTTTTGTCCATGGTGTTACTTTACCACACTTGACACACTTGCAATCATAGGGAATAGGTTGTCCACATTCACAAGTAGTAAAATTACAGCCCCAACAGGGTGTTTTACCATAATCATCATATCCGTCATTCTCTCCACAAATTAAGCACATAATATTCTCCTTTTGGTACCACCACTCGGATTTGCACCGAGACAAGCCGAAGCTCTGAGGGTTTAAGCCTCATGGGTAGACTAGTTCCCCTATGGTGGCAAATATTTGGTGGGTGTGGCTGGATTTGAACCAGCACTATGCACCTTTTGAGGATGCCGACTCTACCAGGTTGGCCTACACACCCAATATCACACTCAAGCAACATGCAACATTTTCACATCTATATCACCGTTGATTTCACGAATACTGTAGTTATATTCATATACTGGTTCAGTGTCCGTAGGCAATAGATAGAAATTGCCTATCTCCACCTTGAAGTGTGCAACAAGGGCAGCCGCTAGACAACCCATACCATTGAAGGTAGTTTCAAGAGTTTCATGCTGTATACCCTGTATAACCTTCTTACCCTTCAAGAAGTCCACCAATTCCTGTCCGTGACTATCACCATCCCAATGTCTATAGAGACAGAGTATGCAATCATTTTTATCGTAAACCTTGGTAATACAATTTGTGCTCATATAACATCTTCCTTTATGTTCAGTTTTTTGCCTTGTTCATTTTTCCTGAACATTGAGAAAAATTGAATATCATTGTCTGGCTGGCATGTCGGGTTACGA
>Ga0247842_10004023_pt1 | contig 18903 bp, 24 predicted proteins | sample LaCruzMarch2015__3_FD_192411 | JGI IMG/M metagenome (GOLD analysis project Ga0247842, IMG submission 192411) | Freshwater microbial communities from meromictic Lake La Cruz, Castile-La Mancha, Spain - LaCruzMarch2015_19m | ecosystem: Environmental > Aquatic > Freshwater > Lake | place: Spain...
ATTTATTAGACCCTGCACAAAATGATTGTTTTCAAGATAAATATTTCACTGGTATCGATTTAGATTTATCTAAAGCCCTATTTATATTATCATATAATGATGCGGAAGCAATTGATAAAATATTATTAGATCGTGTTCATAGAATTAAATTTAACAGCCTCTCTCTAGAAGATAAATTGATAATCTGTAATACTCATATTCTACCAGATGTCTATAAGAAAATGGGATTAGAAGATACGATTCATTTTACTGATGATGTTTTGAAAATTATAATCGATGAATATACTGCTGAATCTGGTGTGCGTAAACTAAAAGAGATTTTATTTGAAATAGTTGGAGAGATTAACTTAGATATATTAAAAAATTCGGATGTTAATTTTGAATTACCTATTAACATAAGTATCAATGATATAAAAACAAAATATTTTAAGGATAAAAGAACAGCAAAATTATACAAGATTCATAATGAGAGTAAGGTTGGATTGATAAATGCATTATGGGCGAATCAACTATGTCAAGGTGGAGTTCTTCCTATTCAAGCAAGCTTTGTTCCATCCAATAAATTTTTAGACTTAATATTGACTGGTTCTATGGGTGATGTTATGAAAGAATCTATCAGTGTAAGTTTAACCAATGCTTGGAATTTAACAACTCCAACTAGACAAAAATATTTAATTGAAAAGTTTAATGATGTAAAAAATAATTCTATTTGTGGAATTCATATACATTGTCCAGATATAAGCACTAAAAAAGATGGACCATCTGCAACAACCGCTTTTACAGTTTTAATATATAGCTTATTAAATGATATAAAAATTAAGAATTACTTTGGCATAACTGGAGAGACACATTTTGGTTTAGCTCTTACTGAAATTGGCGGGCTTCAAGAAAAAATAATTTATTCAATCAAATCTGGCATTAAAGAGTTTATTTTTCCAAAAGAAAATCAAAATGATTTTGATAAAATAATGGAAAAATATAAAGACAATAAACTTATAGATGGAATTAAATTTCATTCAATAGAACGAGTTGAAGATGTGTTGGATTTGATTTTAGAAAAATAAAAAGATTCACCTTTATTATATGGAATTATATTTCATCTCGTAAGCAGAATTGAAGAAATATTTGAATTACTATTTGAATTACTATTTGAATAATAAAATATAATACTTGAAATTAAATTATTTACAATTATTATATGAGCAGTCAAAATACAACAATGAAAATGGGAGGTGTTTCAGATTCACCTTTACAATTATTTCAACCAATGAATCTAGCAGTTTTTCTTTCATTTTTCTCTCCAGTTATACTTGCAACAAGTATAACAGGAATGTCTTTTATATTTCAAAACTTCAAAGGTTTGATTTATTTAGGATTTTTAATAGGTTGTTGTGTAGTTAGAAATTTTGTTTATATCATGTCAGGTGCTGAACCAGTTCTAAATGATAGAACTATTTGCACTTCAATACAATACAGTAAATATGGCAATCCAACATTTAGTGCGTTTGTTTTTGCATTTACCATTATGTATTTATCATTTCCTATGTTTAGCAACGGTTCTGTTAACTATTGGGTATTTATCTCATTAATTACTTATTTCTTTATGGATATATTTATTAAAATTTATAAAAATTGTATAATTAAAACAGGTGACTTATTCTTAAATATATTACTTGGAATGTCATCTGCTGCATTAATTGTAACATTGATGTATGCAGGTGGTTCAGGTAAGTATTTATTTTTTAATGAGATGTCAAGTGACAAGGAAATGTGTTACCAACCTAGCGAACAAACGTTTCGATGTTCTGTTTTCAAAGACGGAACATTGATAAGTGAACTATAGATTGTATTTTATAGTTTGTAATTTGTTATCAAAACCTTATAATAAAAGTTTGTCATTCACAAATTAAACTTATAATTTATCTAATAAAGACGCAATTTCGTCCGTCCAATATGTTTCTCTACTTCCATCATCATTATGCTTAGATATATATTTAATTTTATTATCAATAAATACATAATCTCTGTCAGGCCAAGGATTGTACGCATTTTGAAATTCATTATTCATATTATCTATATAAATAGGAATCGATGTATGATATTCATCAATCAATAATTGAACCATCGTCTTTCTTTCTTCAATCGTTTTAGTCTGACTATAATTATACTGATAACCAATTGGCCATCCTCCTGTAAAGTTTCCATCGATATCTTTTTCAACAAAATGCGCCTCTAATATATACAGAATATATATGTCAGCAACGTAAGAATATTTATCATAGAACCTCTGGTAAGCATTCATAGAGGCTCTAAATGGTGGTCATGTCATACTTCCAGCTAAAATAACTAAAGGTCTATTAGGTTTTTGGAGAGAAAATAAAGAATTAATAGTATCTGTATTATAATCAATTAATGAGACATCAATCATGTCGTCATCTATTTTTAGTTTTGGGTATTGAAAAATATTTAATTTCATATAAAATATGTTTTGTTTTACCTCTTCATCATTCCAATATGTTGATGGAATTTTCCAATATTGATAAAGAGAATCAGTATCATCTTTAAATCCAAATTTTCTTAGAATAAATTTTTGGATTTCTTGTTCAATATTAACCCTTTCATTGTTTTCATTTTTTGATCTATTAAATTGCTCTGTATATGCTTCTTGAATTCCCTTTGAATAACGAACAATTTGTTCTTCTTTTACCATTTCAATAATTTTTTCTCGATGAACAGTGGCAATTTTAAATTCATTCATTAAATATAAATATACAATACATTTAAGTAGTTAATTTAGCTAATTTAGTTAATTTAGTTAATTTAGCTAAAGACTTAAAGATAAAATTCCATTAAAATATATTATGGCTGATTTAAATGAATTATCTAAATTTGAAAAAGATTTGAAAAATCTTATAGAAAGTCGTAATAATTTAACCCCGCATTATATGGATGTAAATCGTATAACACGCGAACTTGGCGAACAAACACGAATGTGTATAGGCGAACATGGACAACCATACAAAATTAACAAAGAATTGCCATCAACACGAATGTGTATAGGCGAACATGGACAACCATACAAAATTAACAAAGAATTGCCATCAACACGAATGTGTATAGGCGAACATGGACAACCATATAAAACACCAAGAATATGAGCAGTGACAAGTTATATGGTAGTTAGAGAACATGGACAACCATTTAGAAGATGAAGAAAGTGAACTATAGATTTAATATTTATTTTGTTACCATAAATTTAGAAATGGTTTACTTTTTACCTTTTCTCTTTTTTTTAGGTTTTTGAATAACAGTTGGTTCTTCATTAACTAGAGGTTCTTGAATTAAAATAGATACTTCTTCTACTTTAAAACTTTCATCCAGTTGATATTCATCTGTTATAAGAATTTCCTCTGTTTCTTCTACAAGAGGTTCTTCTTCTACAATATTTTCTTCTACAAGAGGTTTTTCATTTGTTTCTTCTTGAATGGGTTCCAATTGTTCGCTATTATTGTTAATAATATTAATAATAGGTTGTGGTCTAATAAAAGCACGAGAATGTGTTTTAAACCAAGCTATTAAATTTTTAACTACAAAACCTCTTTGAAATGATTCTGCTAGTAATTTCATATTACCTTTTGTATTATATTTTGAAATGAAATCTTTAATTACAAATATTAAATTAAAATTTGAATATATATTCATATATGCATGATTAAATAATGGTTTTCGTTTTTTTGCATTAACCCAATTATGGAATAAATATAACATATTTTTAAACTCATATTTTGTTTTATAATCTTTTAAATTTATTTTTGCTAAAAAACTACTAGCATCCTTCGAACATTCAGGACATGGTAATACTTTGCATATTTGAACAATCATTCCAAACGTAGAACCAATTACATGTGAATATAATTCTGGATTCATTTTTTCTATAAGCGTATGAAACAATCTCCATACTGCAGGACCCCAAACTTCAGGTGGCGACATTATATATGAATTTAACATAAAAAATATAAAGATATAACATAAATAATAATTAAATGAGTAAATACAATATAGAAGGTGGAATTGATTTTTTTTCTGAGTTATATAAATCCCTTGATATTGAAGAGAATGAAGAAAAGACAGAAGAAGATAAAAATAAATGTCTAATATCAAATCAAGAATTAACAGATAAGCATTTGAATTTAATTTGTGGTCACAAGTTTAATTATGTACCTTTATATAATGACTTGGTTAATCATAAGAATAAATTCAATAATATGGAAGGAACCCATAGTAAATTAAATACAAATGAAATAAGATGCCCTTATTGTCGCAAGAAACAACAATATATACTTCCATATTATGAGGAACTTGGTTTGGTAAAAGTAAATGGTGTAAATTTCTATGACCCAAATTTAAAGCAGTCACATTCAAATAACACTTATGAATCTCATAAATGTGAATATAAATTTCCAAATCAAAACTATGACGCAACTAAACCAGAGTCAGAAACAAATTCTAAATATCTAAACAATCAGTCTTGTGGTCATTATCACGGAACACAAATTTCAGTTTATAATGCAGTAAATCCAGGACAACTAATCACATATGGTGATACAAAATATTATTGTTATACACATAAGAAAGACATGATAAAGCAATATAAGCTACAACAAAAGGAGAAGGAAAAGGATGAAAAGAAGCAGGTAAAAATACTAGAAAAACAAATTAAACTTCTTGAAAAACAAAACGCAAAAGCTAAGGAAAAGGAGGAAAAACAAAAAACAAAAGCTTTGAAGAAAAATTCGATGTCAGAAAATGTTGTATTAGGTCCAGCAAATATAGAAAATCAAACAGGATGCGTTCAAATTTTAAAAACTGGTCCAAATAAAGATAAACCATGTGGATGTAATATTTTTTCAGTAAATATGTGTAAAAGACATTATACATTAAATCATAAGGAATTAATTATTAATAATTAAAGATTTAAATATAATATATAAATATTAATTAATGGATGCAAAGGAACAATTAATTAATAATATTAAGGAATGGATAAAAATAGATAATGAAATTGCTCAATTAAAGGCTGAAATTAAACAGAGAACAAATAAAAAGAAATCTTTAACTGAAAATTTAGTTACAGTTATGAAGACAAATAGTATAGACTGTTTTGATATTACAGGTGGAGCATTAGTTTACAAAAAAAATAAGGTTAAAAAACCAATTAGTGGTAAGACTTTGTTAGCTGCATTACAAAATTATTACAAGGATAATGCAATTCTTGCTGAAGAAATAACAAAACATGTTATGGATAATCGTGAAGAACAAGTAAAAGAGACAATTAAAAGAAAAATAGATAAATAATAAAATAAATTAAACAAATTGCTATAGTATAATTATAATTATGGAAAATAATTCAAATGATTCAGTTTATTATAATTATCCAATTAAACAAATTCTTGTAAAAGATTCTAATACATTGTCTGATACACATGAATATGTAAATATAATTTTATGTGTTTATAAAATTAATTCCTCAGGAAAACTTCCATTCCTTCAATTTCTTCTCTCGACTAATGGATATGATTCATTAACTTTACCAATTTTACCTGTTTATTCATCAATTAATACTAATAGTTTAATTAGCTATGCAAAAGTATTTTTATCAGGAATATTACAAGTTGAAAATTTTGAAGAATTTATTAGTAAAATTGATTTTGATGGATTTTATGAATACGAAAATAATATTCATTTATTTTTTGATTTATCAAAATTTGATATTAATATAGATGATACATATTTATCAAACCCAATTAGATTTGTATTAACTGATGAAATTATAAATCAACGCAGAGCATGCAATATTCCAATTAACAATTATACAACAATGTTCTTTTTAAAAAATAACTCAATTAATTATTTATATGATGATAAAAATGAACCATATGAAACACCTATTGTTGGTTATGTTGGTAAACCTACTACTGAAAAATTGAGTTTTGTTTTAATTTTTGGAGAGAGTGCAAAAAATAAATCAGAAATTTTAGGTCCTTATTTTTATTTTACAAATTTTAACCAATCTATTCGGCAAGGTGGATGGTCAAATAATTATAAACCAGAATATCAATTTAATAAATTAATAACTGAGGATGAATATGGCAAATATTCAAAAGGTGGAATAGTAAGATTTGCATTATTTACTGGAGTAACAAAATATATCGAAAACATGCCAAATTCTCCTAATGACTTATCTGAAATTAAAAAACAAAGATTAGAGGACCCTAATTTAGACCATAACTTAGAAATATTAACTCTAAGAATATCTGACTATGATGGTATTTGGAGTAATGCATATGATAGTACTTATTTAGGAAAAATTGAATTAGATGATGGAAGAATATTAGAGGAAACACCAATGATAGTTTTAAAAGATTATAACCAACAAGTTCCATTAAGTTATCATTTTATAGATAAAAAGAATCTAGGTGACAAATTTGATGATTGTAATAATGCTTATAGTATACTTTAGAATAATATATTATTAAATAATCTAAAATAATAATATATATGAGCCCAATAACACTAATAGGTTTATCAATTATTTTTTTTTATAGTTTGACACAAGTTTTAAATTTTTATGGTATAGGAGAACATGTTTATGGTGTATATATTTTGTTTTATATATTTATTATTTTATGTATTCTCATTTTACCAAATGATTACCCAAAAACCTAAACCATATTTATACCATATTTATACCATATTTATACCATATAGATATTTTCATCGACACTAACTTTAACAGATAAACTCCTATTTTGGTCTATAATTTTTTTTATTGTATTTACATCAATTTTTTCCTTTAAATTATCTATTATTTCAGATTCCATTGGTTCACGATTATTTAGATTATTAAAAAAGGTAACAAAATCTTGAACAATTTTTCTATTTAATTCATTTTGTTTTTTAACTTTATTTTTCTTAATAAGCTCATTCTTTAGCATGTCATTAAGTGTTTTTGCTTGATTATCTTCATTATACCAAGGATTTCTATATTCAGTTGTTGGCACCAAAATATCACAAATTTCAGGCTTAATTATTTTATCAAAAGATTCTTGTTCAAAAAAATTTATTTTGAATTGTTGGACTATTTTTTCAGGTATATTTGGACTAGTTTCAATCAATCTATCAAATTCCTCTTTACTCATTTTTAACATTTGTTTTGGGTCTATTCTCTCCAACGGGTGTTTGGCTAGTTCAATTTTAATATTACGATAAAATTTGTCCCAAGCAATGCTACTAACACGATGAGATTCATTTAATTGTGTAATTTTTAGAAATTGTTGAATAGTTGTAATAATACCAGCTGTGATATTAAAGGCTCCAACTATCATTACAAAAAAATGTTGATATTCTAATGGTACTCTTTCCTGTGCAAAGTTGGCTGTACCAGTCAAAGTAGATATTATAATTACTGGTATAGTATACCATGCATTTAATCTATTATACATAACATTTGATTTCGAATGAAGCCATCTATAACACATCGCTTTATCTGCCCATTCAATAAGTATTTGTTCATGCTCAGGAGTCCATTCAATAATATTTTTTTGGTCTATTAATAAATCGTTACTTGATTCTGACGCATTATCCATTTATAATAATAAAATATTTTAATTAAAAATTAATAGTAAATTATAATATTTTTAATTATATGGAAACAAGATTAGTTAAATTAAAAAGTGACTTTAATGATATAATTAATATAAGAAATACTGTAAAAAATGTATTTGATATATTACAAGTTCGAATTGATAGACTTCGACAAATATACTCGGAATTTATTAAAACTAATCAAAGTGAAATGTTTGTATTTGGATTAGATTCATTCCATTTTCAGAGCAAATTAATTGATATTGAATATGATGATATGAAACGACTATTTTTGGCAATAAATAATAGAATGTATTGTGAATATTTTAAATTACACAAAATTATTGTTGAATACATATCAAAAACTGTAACTGACAAAAAAATATCAGATTTAGTTAAAATAAATAATTTTCCTATATATAAAGACTTAGAACCTTTTAAAGAGTATAAATTTGAAACCATACTTGATATGCATGAGAATATATTAAATCTACTTGGTATATTAATGTCAATTATTAATAATAAGGAAAATGAATTATTAATTCATAAAACTAAACAGAATATCGGATTAAATATAGATAATTTTATCACATCATTTAATTTTAATATAAGTGTTATGAGAGAGAAAATTTTGATGTTTATTACATATATTGATTTTTTTCATAAAATGCATTCAAAATATTTAAAGCGTTTTAGTAATAAAATTCAATTAATGTATACTCATATAAGTAACGATATTAAATTCGATGACTCAGTTGAAATAACTAAAAATAAGAAAAAAGAATTACTCAGTGAGTTTATTACTGGTAATATGGATAAAAAATTATTACATGAATTAAAAACCTCAATCGGTTCAGAAACTAATAGTGAAAGCAGTGATGGTTCTAAAAGCAGTGTAAATACACCAAATAAACAAAAAAATGATTATAAAAAAATATTTCAGAAAAATGTTCATAAAGTAACTAATATTTTACAGTTATGTAAACCTAAAAAAGATAAAATAGTTCAACCAAAATTAACTGATAACGAAATAGAAGAAATCTTTTATGGTATAGAAGAATCATGTGATTCAATTATAAACGAAAATGACAAATACAATTATGTTTTAGAAAACAATAATATTGCACTACATATAGAGTCATTCGATAATCAAGATATTAAAGCTAATAATTTTATACCACTTAATTTTGAAGAGTATAAATCATTAAATGGAGAGAAAAATAATGAAGAAATAAATAATTCTTTGAAAATCGAAAATGTTATTCTTGAACAAGATGATATAATAATTGATGAAAAAAATGAATCTGAACAACCTATCATAAATGATGAGTTAGATATTAGTGAAGTAATAACTGTTAATGAAGAACCACCAAATCTTGATGAAGAACCAAATATAAATGAAGAACCAATTGTAAATGAAGAACCAATTGTAAATGAAGAACCAATTGTAAATGAAGAACCAATTTCAGAGTTACAAGAGAAATCAAAAAAGAAACGAGCTTACAATAGAAAAAAGAAATAATAAATTAGCTTAAAGAAATTTTATTATAATTTGTATATTATAATGATAACAACGTTGTTGAGACCAAAAATAATTAAAAGATTTAATATTAGAGCAAACTGTGATATAAATTGTAAAGAAAGATGTGTTAATTTAATGAACCAACAAACAGAATCTTTGAATAGTATTGCAAAAAACACTTCTACAATATTAATTATAAATATTGTCACTTTAATGGGTCCAATAATAATAGTCGGTGCTACTTGTATTAATACTTTATTAGTGAGAAATAATGCCTTAATAAAACAAACTTAAAGATATAAATAGTTCAAAATTATGCTAAGATTAATGCGACCAAAATTTATTAGACGTTTCAGTCATACACATAGTAAAACAACTTTTCCAGAAAATAGCAATAAAGTTATTGAAGACTTAATTAGACAACAAAATGAAAGATTAACAGAAATTAAAAAGGAAATTGGTTTTGTAAGTATAGTAATATCATTACTATCTGTTCCAATAGCTTGGAACCTATGAAATAGTCACATTGTCTTTAAGTTGGTTTTCTAATTATATAAAAAATTGATATAAATACAAAACAATATATTATAAACAATATAAAGAAATGGAAAGACGTCTAAACAAAAAGGTTGAAACTTATATTACTACATTCAAGGATAGCATTCGAGAGAAGGCTACTCAATTAGGATTAAGTAGTGATGATAAGTCTACTCAGTTATTACAATATATTTATGACTATGATAGGCTTTCATTTAATAAAGAAGATTTTCAGAAAAGAAAGCGGGTTAAAAATTTTGTTCCAATTTATGATAGATGTTGTGCAAAAAGAGCTAGCGACGAACAATGCACACGACGCAGAAAAGAGGGAAGCGAGTTTTGTGGAACTCATATGAAGGGAACACCACACGGTATTGTTATTGAAAATCCTGATGAACATAAAGTTAATACTCATAAAGTTGAAGTTTGGGCACAGGATATTCAAGGTATTGTTTATTATATTGATAAAACAAATAACGTTTATAATACAGCTGATATTGTTATGAATCGCGTTAATCCAAAAATCATCGCAAAGTATCTCAAGAATGGCGAGGCATACAGTATTCCTGAATTTAATATTTAAATGTGGACTTTATATAAATTTATTTTTTACAATAAAATACAAATACTTATTTATATTTATAATCCTGCAAGTTTCTTTCCTAGTTCGCTGAGAACTGGTTGAGGTAACTTTCTTACATCAAGAGTTGGACCACCATATGTTCTTGGATTTACTGGAAATAACTTTACTTTACATGGCCAATTAGTTGTCATTCTTAAATTTTCAAGTGCTTTTTGTTTTTTAATCAAATTTTTCTCAGTGCATCGACTACGCGGCTCATAACAAACATAAACCACATTTCTGAAATTAGCTACATGTCTCGTCTTTAAAGATTCGCTTCCACAATGAATTGTTCTACTATCCCATAAAACAAGTGAACCTTTTGGACATTTAATACGCTTGTGCAAGCATTTTTTTTCTTCAAGATAAAACTGTTTCTCATCTTCATTTAATTTATACCAATCATCTTTAACATCTATATGAAATCTTTCTTGAAAATCTTTATGATAATCATTACTCGATTCAAGAATTGATAAAGTAGCATCACCTTCGTTAATGTCATAACCTGTCACCCATCCTTGTACACATTTAAATTTACTATCTACATAGCTTTGGTCAGAATGAAACCAATCATTACCACGATACCAACCTAATTTTGTAGTTTCCGGTGGAAGATGAAATGATGTTGCATCAAAACTTACTAACAAATCTTCTTTACTGCATTGCCAAATTTTAGCGAAAACTTCCACGACTTTAGGATTTTGTCTGATATTCCAAATATGCTGAGCATGACCAATTCCCCAATTTTGTATTAACATCGAATGTTTAGGATATAAATATTTCATTTCTCTCCAACTTTCTGTATTATTTCTATTCATAGGTTTATCCCAATCACTTGTCAAATGCTCTAATGTGTTCCAAATGCCATTATTCATTTCTTGACATTCTTCATCATTCAATACATTTGGAATAATTGCTACTCCATATGTATCAAGAATAATCTTAACATCATCAACATTTGCAATATATTTTTCGAATTCGTATATTTTCTTAACATTCATAGCGTTATTTTCCATTTTTATTAATTATAATTTCTGTTTTATTCTTAAAATTATTTTCAATTTTTTTATAAATGGACAATGAAATCAAATCAATTTTTAAAGTTGTTGGTTTAGAAATAAATCATTTTGATGACATAAATGGAATGAGTATTTCGAGAGAAATATTATTATCAGACAATAAATATGATGAACTTAAGCACTTCATTCCTGAATTAAAAAAAAATTATAGTTCATCATTTATGACTAGTTTGCAAAAAAATGCAGATAAATCACAAAAATGGCCTCTGTTAAATCTTATTAGACAAATTCTACATGTATATGGCTATAAGATGGAACCAATTAGAAAATCAGATGGTTATACATTAGAAGGAGTTAAGAAATATAAACGTTATTTTCTTATTCATAAAAATACAGAAACAAAAAAATTTGATTTGAATAATTCTTCTAATACAGAAGATACAATATTAAGTGAAGAAAATGAATACTGAAAAAATATCAAGCATTATAATTGATATTGAGTCGCAAAATGAAACTAAGAAAGAAGTTCAGTCTGAGATTCAAGTTCCGTTACGAGGCATATTAAAGAACACTAAAGAAAATATTATTTATAATGATAATAATGAACAAAGATTTATGAAATTTTGTTTTGCAATAATTATACTAGTTATTATGACTACAATTATATTTTTTTATTAATTTGTTCGAGAGAAGTATCACATAAATAAGAAGGAAAATAACAAAATTTTTATTTTCGGTCGGTGTAATTAGTTAGTTACATTAAATGAATATCTCTCTGTCTAGTTAATCCTGGTGGCGATGGGAGATTGACTCCTAGTGTATCCCTCTCTCGGCTTTCTACTTCTGTAACTTCTGATTCTGAAGCTTCCTCTTCAATGGGTTCTACGTTGTAATTATCCATGCGATGAAATAAGTCATCATTTCTATTGATAGGTCTTACATAAAAACTGATTTGTCTCCATCTGTTTCCAAATTCATACCAAAGCGGCTCGTGTAAATTATGATGGGCTACTGCCAAAGCTAATTCGCCCTTATTTTGTCCAGCGACTGCAAAGTCGAGATAATATTTATTGTAATTTATATGTGGTTGAAATTTTGCAGATACTTCATCAAATAAATCATGAAAACTAAAATTACTGGAAATTTCTATATTATGTACAATACCTGTGTACACAAGTTTAAAATTAAAATTCATAGTAAATTCTCTTGGAGACGACATCTTTATTCGTTAGTGTATTTAATATCCAAACTATTTTTCATTTCAATTTTAAAAAGTAATTGAAATTTAATATAAATTAAAACAACTTAAAGAGAAAAAGGAATTAATATAAATTCAAACAACTTAAAGAGAAAAGGAATTAATATAAATTCAAACAACTTAAAGAGAAAAAGGAATTAATATAAATTAAAACAACTTAAAGAGAAAAAGGAATTAATCTTTTATAATTAATTTATTTAATTGTTACATTTATATTACTACAATCTAGTAATAACTTACCTATAATTTTATACATCAACACTCATTGCGACTTCGCGTCTACAATTTTTCCATTCCTTATACCATTCCCCAGCAATTTCACGCTTAGGTGGTTCTCCTGAAGGAATTTCATTTACATCAATATCCCAGGGAATATCACAGACAGGATGCAAAGGGTTGTCTTTAAGTAGTATTATTTTATAAAATTAGGCATTTGAAATGTTAAAAGGTGTAAAAAGAATTTGAATTTTTTATTTAACATCACAAATTATTGCATGACTGAAAAATTATAAGGGGAGCTCTAACTCATTCAAAACTGCTCGGGCAGTAGCCCCTGGGCCTTATGACCATTTGTTTAATTAAATTCAAGTCAGCCTATTTTAATCTTATTTTGAAGCATTCACAATTATAGCCCATTTTTCAGTATGGGCTTCTGGAAACATATATCCCTTGTAAATATAAAGATATAAGGCACAAAAATATTTCCGTTGTCTCTTTGGCTCCACCTTTCCCAAAGGTGGAATAAATACAATTTTTCAGTAAACATGATTGAAGGGTAAAATAAAAAAAAATTGAAATACTTTAATTAGTAAATATGAAAAGCATATAATAATAATCAAAGTGAGCTGAAAGTAATAATGTCAATGTCAATGTCATCAGATTTTAACGCTTGTGTCTTTGTGTCAGAGCAATTGAATCGTCAATTAGTGAATTTGTCTCAAGATGTATCTTACCGTTGTATCGAGGCACTAGCTTCGCGCTATAATTTCGATGCTGAAGAAGCTTCTCGCTATCTGAATTTATCGATGATAAAAGTGGAACGCAAAGTGCCGATGAAAGCAAAGAGTACAAATGCTGCTAAGGTGTCAGTGCCAAAGGCAGCATTCCCTCTTCCTTACAACGGTGAGTTCTACGATTCATGCTGCTACGCACTGCGTCAGAATAATGGGTTATACACCCAGTGCACTGGTCTTCGCAAAGACGGCTTGGCTCAATTCTGTAAGGGTTGTGCTACTACAATGCAAAAGACGGGTGCTGAAGTGCCAGAATATGGTACTATTCAACAGCGTAATGCAGTAGATATCTTTGAGTACACTGACCCTAAGGGACGTAAACCAATTACTTACACCAAAGTCATGAAGAAATATAAAATTAGCCAGGAACAGGCCCTCGAAGAGGGAGCTAAGTTAAATATTATTATTAATCCTGAACATTTCGTAGTGCCCGACACTGAAGGTGTCAAGCGTGGTCGTCCTTCCACCAAAGGTGAAGAGAAAGCCCCTAAGGAAAAAGGAGCTAAAGGGCGTCCTAAGAAGTCCAAGAAGGTCCTTCAAATTGAAGGCGATGATGAAGATTTATTCGCAACCCTTGTCGCCGAGGCAAACGAAGAATCTGAGGAAGAGAAGGAACACGAGCGCCTAGCTAAGGAAGCTGAAAAGGAATCCAAACGCCTAGCTAAGGAAGCTGAAAAGGAATCCAAACGCATCGCTGCTGAGCTTTTAGCAAAGCAAAAGAAGGAAAAGGAAGAAAAACTCGCTGCTGAAAAGGCTGAAAAGAAGGAAGCTGAACGTCTAGCTCGCGAAGCCAAGAAAGCTGAAGAAGAGGCTGCCAAGAAGCTCAAAGAAGAACAACGCTTTTTAGAGAAGGAACTAGCTCGCGAATCCAAACTAGCAGCTGCAAAGGAAGCGACCAAATCTCAAAAGCCATCCAAGAAAGCAACAGAAGAAGTTGTCGAAGATGAAGAGTCAGACGTCGTCAAGAAAGTCGAGTTTGAAGGTAAGAAATACTTGAAGTCGAAGAAGACTGGCATCATCTACGACTACAACGAGTATGTCAAGAACAGCGAACAAGTAGTAGTCGGAAAGTGGAATGATACTACAAACAAGATTGAGTTTGCAGCTGCCGAAGAGGAAGAAGAAGATTATGATATGTAATTGAATAAAAAATATAAAAAATATAAAAAATATAAAAAATATAAAAAATATAAAAAATATAAAAATATAAAAATATAAAAAATATAAAAAATATAAAAAATATAAAAAATATAAAAAATATAAAAAATATAAAAAATATAAAAAATATAAAAATTAGATAGTATTATGTAATTGTTATTTGTATAAGACTTAATTAATAAAACATTAAAAAGTGAGGATTTCCCCCCTTCGGGAGCCAATATCTTTTTTCTCTCCATTTTTTTACACTTCATCTATGTAAGAAATAACCTGTTGTCTGCTGCTGTTCTCCCTTACATAGATGAAGGGTAAAAAAAAACCTGCCACACCTAGGCAGCCAATTTAACAACCTTAATTAGGCACCTACTTTGCCCACTACTTTGCCCACTACATTGCCCACTACATTGCCCACTACATTGCCCACTACTTTGCCCACTACATTGCCCACTACATTGCCCACTACATTGCCCACTACATTGCCCACTACATTGCCTACTACATTTTCGTACTATATATGGGCACCTAATTAAGGCTGTTGTCTGCTGCTGCTCTACCTACATATTTGTAGTGTATTTAATTTATATTTTTCTCTCCAAGTATACTATACCAATTCATCCAACTCCTCTTGAGTCGAATAACTATACACTTCAGGAATAGTTATACTGTATGATTCCAAGTCATCAATAGGCATAATAGGTGACAAAGGCATAATAGGTGACAATTTATATTTATTAATCTTGAAGATATTACCAAATTTTTTATTTAAATAGTCACCAAGGGGAGCCAGGTTTTGCGCAATAATAAAGAACATTTTTGTCAGACGATAAGTATGTTATATTCTTATTTATATTTATTTAAATACTATTCAATTTTATTTCAAATGCTGATAAAAAAGGTGTAAAAAAGATAGTTTATAAAAAATATATAAAATTGAAATACTTTTACATAATAAGTAAAAAATGTTCTTTATTATTGCGCAAAACCTGTTTACAAGAAAATATAATTTGCTGAGGAATTGATTCAATACAGGTAGATTAGAGAGAATGGCAGAACAAAATAAAATAGCAGAACAAAATAAAATAGAATTCTCTGATTATCTCGAATTATTATAACAAAAAATTGAAATAATATTTAATAAAGTTAATTTTTACATAATAAATAAAGATGTTCAAACCTGTTTATAATAACATTAACGAAAATATAAATTGGTCTGAGTTATCTGAAAATCCAAATGCTATTCATTTACTGCAACAAAACCTAGATAAAATAAATTGGATATATTTATCTTTTAATCCAAATGCTATTCCTTTATTGGAACAAAACTTGGATAAAGTGATTTGGAGTTTGTTGTCTAAAAATCCAAATGCTATTCCTTTAATCCAAAAAAACTTAAATAAAGTAAATTGGTTTCATTTATGTGAAAATCCAAATGCGATTCCTTTAATCCAAAAAAACTTGGATAAAGTAAATTTGAACTGTTTATCTATCAATCCAAATGCTATTCCTATTTTAGAAAAAACTTTAAATAAAGTTTGTTGGATTTATTTATCTTCTAATCCAAATGCTATTCCTATTTTAGAAAAAAATTTAGATAAAGTGAATTGGATTTATTTATCTGGAAATCCAAATGCTATTCCTTTATTGGAAAAAAACTTGGATAAAATAATTTGGTTCATGTTATCTAAAAATCCAAATGCGATTCCTATTTTAGAAAAAAATATAGATAAAGTGAATTGGAATTATTTATCTGAAAATCCAAATGCGATTCCTATTTTAGAAAAAAACTTGGATAAAGTAAATTGGAAATATTTATCTTGTAATCCAAATGCTATTCACCTGTTAGAAAAAAACCTAGATAAAGTTGATTGGAGCTTTTTATCTTGTAATCCAAACGCAATTTATTTATTGGCTAAGTTAGATACAGTATCCATGCGAGAAAATTGTAAATATTTTGCTGAAGAATTAATTAAATATGTATTTCATCCAGGTAGATTAATTAGAATGGCAGAACAATATAAAATAGAATTCTCTGATTATCTCGAATTATTATAAAAAAAATTGAAATGCTTTTAAATAAAGTTATTTTTTCCATAATAAGTAAAAATGTTCAAACCTGTTTATAATAACATTCATGAAAATATAGATTGGGTTAATTTATCTGGTAATCCAAATGCTATTGATTTACTGCAACAAAATTTGAATAAAGTTGATTGGAGAAATTTATCAAAAAATCCAAATGCGATTAATTTAATCCAAAAAAACTTGGATAAAGTTGATTGGATAGGTTTATCTATGAATCCAAATGCGATTCTTTTATTGGAAAAAAACTTGAATAAAGTTGATTTGTGGGGTTTATTTATGAATCCAAATGCGATTAATTTAATCCAAAAAAACTTGGATAAAGTTGATTGGACAATGTTATCTATGAATAAAAATGCGATTCTTTTATTAGAAAAAAACTTGGATAAAGTGAATTGGATGTTTTTATCTATGAATCCAAATGCTATTCCTATTTTAGAAAAAAACTTGGATAAAGTAGATTGGAGATGGTTATCTACTAATCCAAATGCTATTCCTTTAATCCAAAAAAACATGGATAAAGTGAATTGGAGAAATTTATGTTTCAATCCAAATGCTATTCCTTTATTGGAAAAAAACTTGGATAAAATAAATTGGTCTACGTTATCTTCTAATCCAAATGCTATTCCTTTAATCCAAAAAAACTTGGATAAAGTAAATTGGATAAATTTATCAAAAAATCCAAATGCTATTCCTTTATTGGAAAAAAACTTGGATAAAGTTGATTGGTTTAATTTATCTTCTAATCCAAATGTGGTTCATTTATTTGCGAAGTTAGATACAAAAACCATGCAAGAAAAATGTAAATATTTTGCTGAGGAATTGATTAAATATGTATTTCATCCATGTAGATTAATTAGAATGTCAGAACAAAATAAAATAGAATTCTCTGATTATCTCGAATTATTATAATAATAAATTGAAATGATTTTAAATAAAGTTATTTTTTACATAATAAGTAAAAATGTTCAAACCGGTTTATAATAACATTAATGAAAATATAGATTGGGTTAATTTATCTAAAAATCCAAATGCTATTGATTTACTGCAACAAAATTTGAATAAAGTTGATTGGTCTATGTTATCTTGTAATCCAAATGCTATTCCTTTGTTAGAAAAAAACTTGGATAAAGTTGATTGGGTCAGGTTATCTAGAAATCCAAATGCTATTCCTTTGTTAGAAAAAAACTTGGATAAAGTAGTAGATTGGTCTGCGTTATCTTCTAATCCAAATACTATTCCTTTAATACAACAAAACTTGGATAAAGTTTGTTGGAGATATTTATCTTGTAATCCGAATGCAGTTCCTTTAATCCAAAAAAACTTGGATAAAGTAAATTGGAGTTATTTATCTATGAATCCAAATGCTGTTCCTTTATTAGAAAAAAACTTGGATAAAGTAAATTGGTTTCATTTATGTTTCAATCTAAATGCTATTCCTTTATTAGAAAAAAACTTGGATAAAGTCTCTTGGAAGTATTTATCTTCTAATCCAAATGCTATTCCTATTTTAGAAAAAAACTTGGATAAAGTAAATTGGTCCTGGTTATCTTCTAATCCAAATGCTATTCCTTTATTAGAAAAAAACTTGGATAAAATAAATTGGTTTAATTTATCTAGTAATCCAAATGCAATTCCTTTATTAGAAAAAAACTTGGATAAAGTAGATTGGAGAGATTTATCAAAAAATTCAAATGCTATTCCTATTTTAGAAAAAAACTTGGATAAAGTAAATTGGTCCTGGTTATCTTCTAATCCAAATATGGTTCATTTATTTGCGAAGTTAGATACAGTATCCATGCGAGAAAAATGTAAATATTTATTAGCTGAAGAATTAATTCAATATGTATTTCATCCAGGTAGATTAATTAGAATGTCAGAACAAAATAAAATAGAATTCTCTGATTATTTGGATTTATTGTAAAAATTGAAATGATTTTAAATAAAGTTATTTTTTACATAATAAGTAAAAATGTTCAAACCGGTTTATAATAACATTAATGAAAATATAGATTGGGTTAATTTATCTAAAAATCCAAATGCTATTGATT
>Ga0247842_10004027_pt1 | contig 18894 bp, 22 predicted proteins | sample LaCruzMarch2015__3_FD_192411 | JGI IMG/M metagenome (GOLD analysis project Ga0247842, IMG submission 192411) | Freshwater microbial communities from meromictic Lake La Cruz, Castile-La Mancha, Spain - LaCruzMarch2015_19m | ecosystem: Environmental > Aquatic > Freshwater > Lake | place: Spain...
GACCTCGACCGGCTGGTTGAGTTCGTCAAAGGTGGGGCGTTGGGCCGCCGCACGTTGGCCCTAGTGGGTTACTGGGAGAACACCGGCAACTTCATAGCCGATGTCGCGCAGTCCAAAGCCCGCGCTGTTGCCGTGGCCGAGCTGTTGCAAAAAAAAGGGCTGACGGTCGAGCGCTTGTTTGGCTTTGGACCGTTGCTGCCGGTCGAATGTGATCGGGCGGCGGTCAGCCAGCAGCGCAATCGCCGCGTCGAAGTTTGGGTGGAGTGAGGTTATGGGACCCTACAATCACGCTGCGCTCTGGGCTGGCATGAGGCGACTGGCGAACTTTGCTGGGATGTCGACCGTCGCGCTGATCGGGATGGTGGCGATGAGTGGGTCGTCAGCTTTGGGACAAGAGCGCGGGGTCCAGGCTGGCGAGCGGTTAGCGTTCGAGTGCCTCACCTGTCATCGCCGTGATGGCCAAGATCTCGGGATTCCCGGCATCGTTGCCATGAGCGAGGCCGACATCGTGACAGCGTTGACGCTGTACAAAACCGGTCTTCGCCAGAACCGGGTCATGGTTTCAGTCGCCGCCGCTCTCGACCAAGCGCAGATGGAAGCCGTCGCGCGCTACCTCAGCGCACTCGGAAAACGCTGAGGTCTGACAATTCCTGTCATAGTTCCAATAGGTTATGGCGCTTCTCATCGGCTTCGTGGCAGTTCATAAACCGGCCGGTCATCCACATTTAGACCTCATTTCTGAATGATTATTCAGAAACAGTTCTTGCGTGTGGTAATAATGACAGTTGCGTTGGTTGAGTCGGTCTGGAGTGCTATGGCGTCGCCGGTGAACACGGCGCCGTCAACCGGCACGTGCGTGACGCGTGGCGACGACGTGTTGTCCTGCTGGATTGCGGCGGGGGACGCATGAAATTTGACACTGTCGCGCCGGTTGCCGCCGCCAGCTCGTTTGCAGCCCCCCTCTCGTCAAGAGCGCCCCACGACGATCGCATCGGCGGCAAGCTCGAGCAGATCCGGGTCCGTCTGTTGGCGATGGCCACCGAACTCGCGCCCCGGCTCGACAGCCTATCCCAACCTTTGCTCGAACAGGCCTGTGGCGTGCTGGAGCGCCGCACCTGCCGCATCGCCGTGATCGGCCAGATCAAAGCCGGTAAGAGTACTTTCATCAATGCGTTGTGCGGTCGCCCGGGTCTGCTGCCCGCTGACATCAATCCCTGGACTGCGGTCGTGACCTTGCTGCAGTTTCGCAATGCGCCCGAGCCGCCGTCGCCCGCTGCTCGGTTTGCGATGTTTTCGGCAACGGAATGGAGCAACCTGGCGGCTGGTGCTGGACGGCTGCGTCAGTTGACCGAGCAGCTTGTCCCGGGGTTTCGGTCCGATCTGCTGAAGGCTCAATTCGAACTCATGCGCGCGCGCGCCGAACGTCGTCTTGGTTCGTCGTTCGATACGCTGCTGGGTGAAACCCACGCATATGATCACATCACCCGCGACCTGCTGACAGACTACATCAGCGCTGGCGACGACCCTGGTTCCGGCGATCATGGCGTTGCGCGGATGTGCTATTCCGACATTACACGAACGGCCGAGTTGTTTTTCTCGCAGGGTCCGTTTGCTTTTCCGATCACCCTGATCGATACGCCTGGAACCAACGACCCGTTCCTCGTGCGCGATGAAATCACCCGCCGAAGCTTGGAAAATCCCGATATCTTTATCTTCGTGATTTCGGCGCTGCAGCCTTTGACGACCGCCGACATTTCGATGCTGCGCCTGATCAATGGCCTGCATAAAGACCGCATCCTCGTCTTTATCAATCGTGCCGACCAACTCGCTGACCCTGTCAATGATGGTGCCATCATCCAGGCTCGCGTGGCCCAACGGCTTCAGGCTGAGTTTCCTGCTCTCAAAATTCCCGTTGTGCTCGGAAGTGCGGCGTGGGCGAATTTCGGGCTACAGGGTCCAGCCCTCGATGCGCGATCCGTGGCGCGGTTTTTGACGCCCGCGCTGATGGCAGCCAACGGAATTGAGGTGCATCCAGGCCTCATGGCTGGCGGCGAAAGTCCTCATGATCGTGCGTATGCGGCCCACGCGCTGTACGTTGCAGCAGGGTTTCCCAAGGTCGCTGCCGCCCTCAATCATATGATTGCAACGAGTACCAGCGCTGCTCTGCTCAGCCACGTCACAACATGCCTGTTGGAATTGACGCGCGGCAAGGAGGTGGCGCTGCGCATGGAGTTGCAGTCGCTGAGTGGGCTTTTGCAGGCGCGCCAGAGCGAAACAGCCGCGTTCCAGGACAAGGTTCAGCAGGAGCGCAAAGTTCTCGCCGAATTCGATAAGCGCGCGGCTCATTTGCACGCGGTGCTCGACGAGATTGAAACCCATCTTGGCGATATCGTGACGAAGAACGTGACGCCATTGCGCGCTGAACTCGGTGTGATTGTCACAGCGTTTGCTAATGCGAAGGCGGCGGCCATGGAGCGCTCGCTGCGCCGGGATGACGTCCGGGATCGCTGGGTATGCAATGTGATGCCGCTGCGCGAGGAACTCGAGGTTTGTTATTTGCGTTGGTGCGGCCAGCTGGCGGCCGAGCTTGCGGAAATCGAAACGGAAATTCAGCCGATCTTGCGACAGGCTGTTGAAACCTTGATGCCGGGGGCCGGTTCGGACTTCGACGTGCCGCCGCGCGCGATTGCGGTTCATCGCCCCTCGGTTCAACCCTTGCGGCAGACCGTGGTGATGGATCTCAGCGTCTCCTGGTGGAAGGCTTGGTTTGCTGCGCGGCCCGACCCTGTGGATCGCGCGGCAAATCTCAAGACAATCATCGAGGGTGATTTCAGTCCGATTGTTGCCGAGCTGATCCGTGAGGCGGAATCGCACTTCGGCTGGACCATCGCTCACACGCTCGATAAGGCCCGCGCGGTTGCCGAGAGCATTTTAGCGACGGTGCGCCGTCGTAATGAGCAGCTGATTGCGGAATTCGAGGACTGGCAGCGTCGTGGCGAGAACGCGGGACAGGACCACTTCGAGAGCCGTCAATGCCGCCGCGCTGTCGAACTCGCTGGCCAGCGCGCCAATCTTGTCGCCGACATCGGCGAACTGAGTGCTCTGATCGATACGCTCAATGACGCCACTGAACCGGGAATGTGAGGGACCATGACCAACATGCCTCGTCTTAATCAGTCCAATCTTCATGAGGGTCCGGCGATGCGGCGCGTCGGGCGGCGTGCACCTGTTACCGACGCCGGGTCTATCGGGCGACTTGCTGTCCGCCTCAACCAACGCTTGTTGCGCGCGCCGCGTGTCTGCGTGCTGGGTGAACTCAACTCGGGTAAATCGAGCCTTGTGAATGTGTTGCTTGGCAATGCCGTTCTGCCCACCAGCGCTTGCGCCAATACGCGGTTGCCGATCCGTATCTTCCGCTCCAACCGATCCACACTTGCGATCGAGACGGGCGATCATGAGCGCGTTGAAATTTCTTCCGATCAGTTGACGCCCGACCTGTTGTCGGATGCCGTGATGTTGCACGCCGGGTTGCCGCTGGAGCGGTTGGAGTCGTTTGAGATCGTGGATACGCCAGGTCTGCAGTCGGGCGATGAGCGTTTGTGCGACCGCGCCACCGATGCCTGCCGCCAATCGCACTTGGCGATCTGGTGCTCGACGGCGACGCAGGCCTGGAAGGCGAGCGAGCTTGGCATTTGGCAGTCGCTGCCCAAGCGGTTGCGGATGAACGGTATTCTCGCCGTGACTTTTAAGGACACCATCGGTTCACGGGAAGACGAGGGTCGGTTGTGGGCGCGAATCAAGGCCGAAGCCGCGCCGCACTTTAAGACGGTGGTGATGATTTCGGCGCGCGATGCCATTGTTGCCCGAGAACTTGCAGACCGGTCCAAGGGCGATCAGATGTGGCATGTCAGCGGCGCAGCTGAGCTTATGCAGGCCGTCGATCGGCACGTGTCGGGACTGATCATGGAGCGCGTGCGGGGCGCTGAGCGCTTGCTCAATTCAGCGTTGAGTGGCAGCCCATATCAGGCGCTGTCGGCCTGAGCTGTTACATCATACCAAACCGCGTGGGGTTGGTGGGGCGGAGGCGATCGTCAAGTTCGACGCGGTCACGCGCACCGGAACGAGAGTGCCAGCCTGCAGTCGACCCAACGACGTGTCTAGGGTCCGTCCGACTTTGATGGAATCAAAGACGGACCCTAAGCTACTGTTTGGTCGTGCTTCTTATCGGAAAACCGGTTCCCATCCCCGCCTTCGCGCGGGGACATGCTTTTCCGGAAGCTCTCTAATACCGTCGCGCAAAAGTTTTGACTCTCTATTTTGCCGGTTGCGCGACGGTATTCTCTTTGCTTTGCGCGTGGCCGCGTCGATCTGGAAGATCGCCTCCGGCTCGGCAACCCCACGCGCGCTACCAACGGGCATAAGTCAGAACTTATGCCCGTTGGTATAAACGCCTTCAAGCTGGCATCAACATTGCGTTGTTCAGGCGGATACAAAAAACGCGCTGCAAACAACGTTGCAGCGCGCTGGTCATATGGCTCGATACCGGCGAATCAGCCTTTGGTCGATTTGCGATTTGCAATGAGGTCGTCGACGACGCTTGGATCGGCAAGCGTCGAGGTATCGCCCAATGAACCGAACTCATTCTCGGCGATCTTGCGCAGGATGCGGCGCATGATTTTGCCGGAACGAGTTTTGGGCAGACCGGGCGCAAACAAGATCACGTCCGGGAGGCGATGGGGCCGATTTCTTTGCGGACGTGGGCGACCAGTTCCTTGCGGATGGCATCGGTTGCCTCAACGCCGTGCATCAAAGTGACGTAGGCGAAGATACCTTGGCCCTTGATGTCGTGGGGATAGCCAACGACGGCTGCTTCCGAGACGTGCTCGTGGGAAACGAGCGCGCTTTCGACTTCGGCGGTGCCCATCCGGTGGCCGGATACGTTGATCACGTCATCGACGCGGCCCGTGATCCAGTGGTAGCCGTCTTCGTCGCGGCGGCATCCGTCACCGGTGAAGTATTTGCCCGGGTAGGCTGAGAAGTATGTTTGCTCAAAGCGTTCATGGTCGCCGTAGACGGTGCGGAGTTGGCCCGGCCAGCTTTCGGGTATCACCAGGTTGCCTTCGCAGGCTCCGGTGAGGACGACGCCGTTGGCGTCCACGATCTCAGGCACGACACCGAAAAACGGTTTGGTGGCGGAGCCCGGTTTCAGGTCGGTTGCACCCGGAAGCGGGGAGATGAGGATACCGCCGGTTTCGGTTTGCCACCACGTGTCGACGATGGGGCAACGGCCGTCGCCAACGACGCGGTGATACCAGGTCCAGACTTCGGGGTTGATCGGTTCGCCGACCGAACCGAGCAAGCGCAACGATTTGCGGCTTGCCGATTTGACCGGACCTTCGCCTTTTTGCATGAGCGAGCGGATGGCGGTCGGCGCGGTATAGAAGATGTTGACCTGATGTTTGTCGACAACGTCCCAGAAGCGACTATCGGAGGGATAGTTTGGAATGCCTTCAAACATCAGCGTCGTCGCACCATTGGCGAGCGGGCCATAGACGATGTAGCTGTGGCCGGTGACCCAGCCGACGTCGGCGGTGCACCAATAGATGTCGCCTTCGTGGTAGTCGAAGATGAGTTCATGCGTCATCGATGCATAAACGAGATAGCCGCCGGTGGTATGGACGACGCCTTTGGGTGCGCCCGTCGAGCCGGACGTGTAAAGGATGAAGAGCGGGTCTTCGGCGCTCATTTCGGTCGGCTTGCATTCTGGGACGGCCTTGGCCACCTCGTCGTGGTACCAATAATCGCGGCCTGGCTGCATGGAGACGGTGCCGCCAGTGCGCTTGACGACGATCATGGAGGTCACGACGCCGGCGGCTTTCTTGGCGGCTTCGTCGGCGTTGACCTTGAGGGGGACCTTGCGCCCGCCACGCAGTCCCTCGTCGGCGGTGATGACGACTTTGGATTTGCAGCCGTCGATGCGGCCCGCAAGCGCATCTGGAGAAAAGCCGCCGAAGATGATGGAATGGATTGCGCCGATGCGGGCGCAGGCGAGCATCGCGTATGCCGCTTCGGGGATCATCGGCAGATAGATCGAAACCGTATCGCCCTTCTTGATGCCGTGTGCTTTCAGCACGTTGGCAAGGCGGCAGACTTCGTCATGCAGTTCTTGATAGGTGATCGATTTGGAATCGGCTGGATCGTCGCCTTCCCAGATGATCGCGACCTGATTGGCGCGCTTGGCAAGGTGGCGGTCGATGCAGTTCATCGACACGTTGGTGGTGCCGTCGCCGAACCATTCGATCGAGACCTTGCCCGGCTCAAACGAGGTGTTCTTGACCCGGGTATACGGCTTGATCCAGTCAATGCGGCGGCCATGTTCGCCCCAGAAGCCTTCGGGATCGGCGATCGATTTGGCGTACATTTCCTGGTATTGCGCCGCGTTCACGTGGGCACGCTTGGCCCATTCCGCCGGCACTTGGTAGAGAGCGTCAGACATTTTATTCCTCCTTTGAGTGCGAACGCTCGTTGGCCGAGCTGTTAGGTAGCTTGAGCCTCCACCTGACGGTAGTTTCAGGGGGGGATGCGAGGGGTGCTGAATTTGGCCGTTTCGCCCCGAATATTTGGGGTGCAGGTCAGGCTTTTTGGTGTGGGGACCGATCCCGAGACCTTGCGGCGGGTTCGGTCCCATTTTGGGGTCTTGCTGAAAATGACAAATTGGCCAACACTTTCAAGCACGACTTAGGCTGTGTTCACCCGCAGTGTTGTTATGCCGCGTTCGTGGTTGGCTGCAGCGGCAGGGGGCCACCTGTCATGTCGGTGCAGCTGGCCAGCCCTTAGCCCTTCGGCTTCAACGTCGTCTGCATCGCTTCCGTCATGACGCGACCCAGATCCTGTGTCTGCTGGGCGTAGGTCTGCATTTGGGCTTGGGCAAAACGCGTCTGCAGAGCGATCACTTCCTGCATATCCTTGGCTTTGGCGATTTCAGCGGCGAGCGCAAAACCGGCCTCGGCGTTTTTCTTGGCGTAAGCGGCGGCGCGTTCCTGAACCGACTTGAAGCTGTTGGTGACTTCGTTTGCAGGCAGGCTTTTCGTCCACATGCCCATGGCCTGGGTCATTGCATCGGTAAACTGCTTGTAGGCTGCTTCGGCCTGAGCAACGTTTTTTTCTGCGATTTCGCGCAGTTCCTTGGGCATTTCAAAAGGTGTCTGGGTCATCGTCATTCTCGCGTTCGGCTTGCTGGCCTTCCCGACCGGGGCTTAGAGCGCCTGCTCCAACGCCGGGATTGTACACGACGTGCGACAAAATGGGAGCAACAGTTCTGGGTTGTTGCGACTGAACTTTCGTCCGGATCGCCCTACACTGGGGGGGATTCGCTGTTGTAGATCAGGGAATGCGCGCAATTCTTATTATTGCACCGGAGTATCCGTCAGGGATTGCCGCTCGCGCCGCAAAATGGCGATCGACCGGAGAAGCTGCTGCAACTTGGGGCCAGCGTCGCCGTAGGCTTCGCGATGAGCGTAGTCTCGTTCGAGACGGCCAATTTGAACATCTATCTGCTGGACACGGGCAAGTTCTGTTTCTGTCATGGGAGGCTCGGCACACACGTGTTGGCGATCGTTTTGGGAGAACGGTTGGGTGGCGTGCGGTCTTCAGGCTTTACCGCGTGTGGTGGCTTCGTTCAACGCGCGCATGATATCTTGCCGGGAAATGATGCCCACAAGCTTTCCGGCGGCGTCGAGTACTGGGAAGCTGCGGGCGCGGGTCTCGATCATCAGCTGCAGGGCGTGAACCAGCCGTTCGTCGGGCAGGACGTGGACGACCTTGGTGGACATCACCGTGCGGACGGTCTTTTCCATCAACTCGTCATAGTGGGGAACGAGTTGCTGGGTCGTGAAGGCAAAGGCTTTCAGAAAGTCGAACTTCGTGACAAAGCCGACGAGTTTGTCGTGTTCGACAACGGGAAACGCGTTGAAGTCGAGGTCTTCGAACAGATGCTCGAGTTCGCGCAATGTGACGTCGGGGTTGAGTGAGCGAGGATTGGCGACCATGTATTGGCCAACCTTGCAGTCGAGAAAATTATACATTGTCATGGGCGCATCTAGTCCTGTGCCAACACGATCCCCGCAATGACGCGGATCAATTTCGCGCGTGGGCCCGAGGCGAGTCTTCGCGACGGGACGTCGACCGTCATCTACCAGTCGAGCCGCCAGAAGGCTTTGCGATGTTGCGTCGCGAGACGAAAGGCGCAGGTCGCGGACTTGTGCACCGTCATGCGCAGCGTGGCAACTCGGGGTGCTCGCTCATAAAGTGGCGCAGGGCCATCAGAAGGTTTTTGGCATGAGGGAGGTCGCCGCCGCGGACCGCATCGCGGATGTCGTCGCGGATCATGTCGCGAATCCGCTCGCAGCCATGGTCTTGCAAGAGCAGATAGCTTGCAAGGGCTGCGGCTGCCACATCGGGGATGTGTTCGTGCTCGGCAATGGCCAGAACTTCGGGTTCGTCCAGCCCACACATTGCGATGCAATCTTCGAGATTGACCATTTGCGCCTCACGGGATGGCGGCGAAATTGGCCAACTGCCAGCAAGGCCGATAGCCACCTTCTCGAAGTATAGTGCCAAGATTCGCCGTGAACTTGATGCGGGTCAATTGCCGGACGGGCGGCGCTCGTTGCGGGCTTTACGATGTTCGCGGGTATATTCCAGTAATTCCGACACGCCAAACAGCAGCAGCAGTACACCGAAGATGACTTCGACCGACGACAAAACACGGGCCAGATTGCTGATCGGGACGATATCCCCATACCCGACCGTACTGATGGTCACGATTGAGAAATGCACACTTTCGGAAAATGTGAGAGGCCGGGCGACATTCGAAATTTTGAAGTGCGGCCCCGTCGCGTGATTTGCCAAGATTGCGTAGAGGGCTGCAAACACAATGACGAGCAGGGAATAGAACGTCAGAAACGCAAAAGCTGGGATCGCAAGTCGCGACATGCGGAGGAAAAACTCTTCAAACAGCAAGCCGACATCGACGAGAAACATTACAACGCTGCGGCTGACGCCGAACACGATTGCTCCGATCAGGCCCATGGCGGTCAGGAACATCGCGTCATTGTTGAGCGCTCCCCCTGTCACGACCGACAGAACTAACACCCCGACGCCGACCGCAAACACGGGGATCAGCCAGATGGTGGCCGTGAGCAAACCTTGTTCCTCACCGATGCGGGGATGATCGACCACGTCTTTGAACGTTGACCGCCAAATCCAGCAGCCCGCCAGAAACGATAGGATCGGGAGGCTGAAACCGCTTGCCGCAACGAGCGGCTGGATGTGTCCGAACACGTCTTCGATAAAGAAGGCGAACACCGTGATGTAGACGGCAACGAGGTTTGCAAATGTCAGGGAGAAGAATGGCCGCTCGGGGAACAGCCAGCGGATGAATGCGGTGGAGAACCCGGTCGTTGCGATAATGGACCAAAGCAACGGATGAGAGCCGCCGGCCACTGCAAATCCGACTAGGCCGACGAATGACAGGGACGCTGCGCTGAGCGCGGTTTCGACGACGATGATCTTCCAGGTGGTGGCGGATCGCATGGGCGCTCTTGGATGTGCCGGTGGGGTCAACGCCGGTTCCTTACGCGATAAGGGCCGCACCGCAAAACCTTCATGCGATCGGGCCACGTCCTCATGGTTCGGCAATCTGCTGGAGATAGGCGAGAATTGCGTCGATCTGAGTTGGTTGAAAGGCAAACTGAGGCATGTCGGGATGACCGGTCATGATGCCTTCAGCCAGCGCTTCACTCAGGTTTTCCAGCGGGTACTTGCGCGAGAGCGTGCGTAAAGGCGGGGCGCCTTCGAGGGGACTTGCGCCCGTTTTGCCAATCGCATGGCAGCGCGCGCAACTGGCCTCCAGCAGCGCGAACCCGTCATTGGGATTTTGGACCGGCGCTTGTGCGCGCACTGGGTCCGCGAGGGTCATGAGAGCCGCAAAAACCAACACTGTAGTCGTCGCAGACGTCATGGATTGGGCCTTGGCTGCAGTGTTGGGATGGGTTGCCGATGGTTGGTTATGATGGGGTTGGATGCTTTGGCTTTTCCGGGGGCTTGGTGGACGGCTGAAGCGGCGGCAAGGACCGGTCGGTCCGCAAGCTGTCGATAAAGGCAATCAGGTCGCGAATTTCCTGATTGGAGAGCTTCATGTCGGGCATGGGTGCGTGCGGCTTGATCAATGTGCCTTCGATGGCGAGACCGGTTTGTCCTGGCCGGTTGGCGATACCGCTCAACGACGGGATGCCGACAGTCACGGTGTTATTGGTTTCTGCTCCCGGCAGGAGGTGGCAATTCTGGCAAAGGGTTTGAGCCAGTTTCAACCCCTGCTCCGGCGAGGCGGCCGGGGTATCGTCGGCGCGGAGCGCGGTGCCAGCGCAGGCCAGCACGACGACCGCGAAGCCCACGGTTCTAGCCCGGCTCTTCGTCCAGTGGATGATCGGTTGGGCCACAGTTTCCCCCTTACCCCTTGGTCGGGGTTTTCAAGTTTGATCCTGCTCAAACCAACCATAGTTCGGCTGGGTTGAGTTTGCGGCGGATCAAGGCGTGGCTGTGAAATCTAATTTGCGCGATTGAACACGGCAATCGAAACGGGGGGCGCGGATTGAGCGGGATCCAGGGCGACCCACACCTTGGGGTCGAGGTAGGACTGGCGCATCACATACTGGTAGGGGGTGCGGCTCCAGAGCCGGATTTCGTCGGTCTTGTTGTCGAGGATGAAGTCACCTTTGCCCGTGCGGGCCGTCAGGACGGCATGGCCCTCCAGCTTTTCGTCGCGCACAACGGTGATGAGAAGCGCGCTCGGCGGCCAGCCAGCTTGAATCAGCTGGTTGCGTTTCAGCAGAACATAATCTTCGCAGTCGCCTTTGTTAGCCTTTGGCAAGGTCCAATAGTCCGACAGATTATACAACTGGAGGTCGGTGATAGGCTGGATGGAATGGTTCACGCTGTAGTTGATTTCGGTCAGCGTCGCATATTGGTCAAGGGTCGTCTGGACACGGGCATCGACGGAGCGGCGCTTTTCGCACTCGCTGGGGAACTCGTCGCAGTAGCGCCAGAAGGCATAGGGCGGGTCTGTTGGACCATAGACGCGCATCATGGTCGACTTCGGGTCCTGGCCCGTCGCCGTTACCGGATTGGCGCGTGCCGTTTGAACCAGCCCGCACCCAATCATTAGGGTTAACAAAATCACTCGGCCAACGCGCATCTCACCTGAACTCCACGAGATAAACGGAAAGATTTCAGCCGAAGTGGGCTTGCAAGTCCGGGGTATCGAGGACTTCCATGAACTGGATGCCGATGCCTTCGGCATGGTGGCGCACGACGCGCGCACGCAAGCGGGACAGCCAGACTTCGTCGCCCAGATCAGGGCGGGCCTTGCAGGCAAGCGAAGCGCCCGATAGCGACACGTCGAGGATCAGGCAGGGGATGAAGCCGCCAGCCGCGAGGGTGAGGTTGGCATCGCGGTTGACGATTTTAAGACGCTCATGCTGGCGTGCGGCGGCACCCGCCAGATCTTTTTCATTGAGCAGCCAGGTAATCTGAGCGGCTAGCTTTTCACGTTTATGCTGGGTTGCGTTGATTTTCATGGCAAAGCCATCGTCAAACGTGCGCAGCACCGTGCCTTCAAGTCCGCCAAGCTGCCCGATGTAGGCGACGACGCGTTCGCCGGGCTGGAGGGATGGGGGTACGGGTCCATCAACCGTGACGGCAAGGCCGCCGACCGAAATGTCTTTTACGCTGCAGGCGTACTCGTCTTTTGCCGGACACATGAACCGACCGCTCTGCTCGACAACGAAGCGGCGATGGACGCGCTGCTCGTTCTCATCCTCGTCGATGATGGCGGGTTTGGGGGTCCGGACGGACTGGGACGAGAGCGACATGGAGCGGTTCCGCAAGATCTGGGCTGGTGCAATGATGGCCTTTGGGATGAAGGCCTCAGCGTCCAGAACAGAATGACCGCGGGGGATTAAAGTTTACCTAATCGCTGCCTCAATTCGCTCGTTTCGTTATTCATCGGGCGATTTTGATAAGCCGCCGTCGTAAACCCGGAACTGACGTCGCTGGGACCGTACGATCCGCGCTTTGCGGACATGCGGCAGGAACGGTGCTTGCCGGTGCAGGGCGTCGAGGATCGATTGAGGTCGGCCGTTTGGCCAAACCAGTTCGGAGCGGAGAAGGTGCTTTTGCGTCAAAACGTGCTGACCCAGCCACGCCGGGGGATTGAGCGGCGTCATGGACCCCAAAATGCGGTCCACGGTGTCGCGTGTGTGCACGAGGGGGAGAAGGACCAGTTCGAAGGTTGCGGAGTCGCGGACATTGGATTGGGCTTTGTCGCCAGTCGTCGGGCTTGCTTCGATGTCGAGAATGCCGACGCCGCCTTGGTTGGTGACCACCCCCAAGAGGCGTTCAAGCGTAATGGCGTCGTCGTCGGACCAGCCGTCGAGAAAGTTCGTGTCCCGGAACTCCTGGCCGTAGGCGTCGCAAATTGCGGTTCCGGCCAAGCGAAAGCGGTAGGTATGGCTGTCCGTTCGCTCAAGGATAAACGTGTTGGGAAGTATGGTGCCAATCTGGGAAGGCTCGATTTCGAAGCGGCGAGGCGCCAAGCGGTCTTTGCGCACTTCGTTCCAGTAGCTGTAGAGCGTCTGGGTAATTTTGTGTTTCATATTGGCCCAACAACAAAAAATGATCGCCCGCACCAGCGGGGCCCGCGAAAGCGTGCCGCGATGGGCATCAGGCTTGAGCTCTCAAGGGGTGATGCCTCGCCAGCTGCAACCTGCCGCTTGACCCATGGTTGTCCCACGGTCGCTGCCTTGATGTGTAAGAGCAGCTTTTGTGCCATATGATCGAACGCCTTACTTCAGCGGGGTGGTGCGACCCCGACGCCTCCGGGATTCAAGTGGAAAGATCGATACCCAGTGACCAGTCCGAGCGCTCGCGAGCCGGTGTTCAACATTCCCGGCGTCGTTGCCGCCATGCTGGGGCTTATCGTTGTGGTGCATCTTGGACGGCAGGCGCTGAGCGAGATGGACGACACCATCTTCGTGCTCGCGTTGGCCTTCATTGGTGACCGATACACCGCTCACCCGGCAGACTGGCCGGGCGGGGCGTGGAGTGCCTGGACTTCGCCAGTCACGCATCTGTTGCTTCATGGAGATGTCAGTCACCTCGCGTTGAACGGCGCGTCGCTGGCCGCTTTCGGGACGATAATCGCCCGACGGATTGGAGCACTCCGGTTTATTGCATTCACGCTCGTGTGCGGCGGCGCTGGCGCGTTGGCATTTTTGGTCTTCAACTGGGGCATCCAGGCCCCTCTGATCGGCGCATCGGGGGCTATCGCGGGCATGATGGCGGTGGCGCTCCGGCTGTTGTTCAGCGCAATTGATTCAGCCCCGCCAGGCATTGCGGGCGAACTTCTGCGACGTGCACCGCATCGGGTTTGGATGAAAAGCTTGAGCGCAACGCTTGCCGATCGCCGGATGCAAATCGCAACCGGCATCTGGCTTGGCATTAATCTCCTCGCCGCTTATGGCTTTGGCACGCCTGCCGAAGCTGGGGTCGTTGCGTGGGAGGCTCATATTGGCGGGTTTTTTACCGGCCTGGCATTGTTTGGGCTGTTTGACCGACAGCCAGCTGTTCCCGTGGTGTTTCAATCGGACGCCATCGACGGGGACTCGACTGGGTATGCCGGACCCGCTGATCGCGTTTGAATTCACCCCTACTTTGGCAGATGGTTGACTGGCAGCGTCTTGCCATAGCGACTAAAATGTCGCAGCATCAGCCATAAGGCTGCTCAAAAATTTGCAGCACGCGGAGGTCGATTTATGAACGTTGCTACAGTGTTGAAATCCAAGGGCCGAAACGTCACGACGGCTCGCGCAGAAACGACGTTGAAAGAGCTCGCGGATCTGCTTGTTTCCAAGCGTATTGGTGCCGTGATCATTACAGGTGATGCCGACCGCGTCATTGGTATTTTTTCCGAGCGCGACTTGGTGCGTTTGATCGCTGAGAGAGGGCCGTCGGCGTTGGGCTTGGCCGCTGGCGACGTCATGACCCGCAACGTGGTGACGTGCCAAGAAAGCTCGACGTTGGAAGAGTTGATGGAAATGATGACCGCTGGCCGGTTCCGCCACCTCCCCGTGGTCGAGCGCGATCAACTCGTCGGTCTGATTTCCATCGGCGACGTGGTGAAGCATCACCTCGCCGATATGGCGCTCGAAGTGACGGCGATGCGGAGTTATTTGACGACGGGCTGATCCGCAAGGGCCGCCTGGAGTTGGAATTCGGCTCCCACCGCTGAGCCGACCGGCACGCTTCGATAGAAGCAGGAGCGTGACCCGGTATGGCAGGCGACGCCGTCACCCTCGACTGTCACCTTGAGGGTGACCACATCTTGATCGCAATCGGTGCGCAGGTCGAGCACGCGAAGCAGGTTGCCGCTTTCCTCGCCCTTCATCCAAAGTTTCCCGCGCGACCGGCTGTAGAAGTAGGCGATGCCGCGTTCAATCGTGAGCCTGAGCGCTTCTGCATTCATCCATGCAAACATCAGCACCTCACCGGTGGCGACGTCGGTCACGATGGCCGGTATCAGTCCATGCTCATCGAATTTGGGACAAAACAGCGATCCGCGTTCAATGTCGTGAGTGTTGCCGCGCGCTGCAAACGGCGGGACGGTCTGGGTCATTGTCGCATCCAGGACATGGGCTGTGGGATGGGCTTTGGCAGAGGCTGTGAGGTGTGCGGCGTTGTTTAAGTCAGGTCTGCCGCTTATTTCCGTCGTATAGAAGTGTGTCCGGCGTCCAGCAAGGGTGCGGACGGTGTGGGCCATGGACCAAATGGTATGAGCGACCTCGACGACATCTACAACGCGAAAATCCTCGATCTGGCGGGTAACATCGCGCGCATCGACCGGCTGAAAGCGCCCCAGGCGACAGCGAGTGCGAGATCGCGGCTGTGCGGGTCGGAAATCAGTGTCGACGTCGAGTTAGCCGATGGGTGCTTTGCCGATTACGGTCAGACCGTCAAGGCCTGCCTCCTTGGTCAAGCTGCCGCCTCGATCGTCGGGCGCTCAATCGTGGGCGCGACGCCTGATGAGGTTCGGGCCGTTGCCAAAACCGTGCGGGGTATGCTCAAGGATCATGGCCCGGCACCGACTGGCAAATGGGCCGATTTTGTCGTGTTGGAGCCTGTGCGCGACTACAAGCATCGCCACGATGCCGTGATGATTGTCTTTGATGCCATCGAAAAGGCACTCAGCGACATTGAGGCCAAAACGGGCGCTGCCTGATGCCCGACTGGCTGACGAAGCTCCCGGCCCTGCTGTTAAAAGCGCCGGTTCATGTCTACCAGTGGACGCTGCGACCGTGGCTCGGGTGGCCGTGCCGCCATTTGCCGACGTGTTCGGATTATGCGCTGGCTGCAATCGACAAGAACGGGGCGTGGAAGGGGTTTTGGCTGACCGCGTCAAGGCTGGCGCGATGCCAGCCTTGGGGCACGCACGGCTATGATCCGGTGCCGGATTTACGCGGCGTCCGCCATCCGCTCTATGCCGCTTACCGCTACGGACGCTGGAGCGGCCGCCATCTCGAGGGCCGTATCGGCGGTGAAAGCGGCGAGGTCTGAGGCAACGCCAAAGCCCAGATAGCTGCTCGATGCGTCGAAAGAGGCTGTGGACGCTGCCAGTTCGCACAGGGCGTCGAACGAACGTTTGGCAATAAATTCAAAGCACAGGATGTCCCAGAGGCTGGCCCCTTCATATTTCTGTCCAGCGGTCAGGGTTTTGACCGTGATTTCGGGGCAAGCGTCGTTTTTGACGAAGTTTGACAGCATGCGCGACAGGGGAGGGCTCGCGGCCAGACCGCCGTCGGCAAAACCATTGGCGTAGGCCGCGCGCTTGAACAGTGTATCGCCTGCAAAGTGCTCAAGCAGAAATGCCTTTGCTTTGGGATCGATTTGCGCCTGCACCTCAATGATCGGGCGCAGTTTGCCGTGGACCATGCGCATCGTCTTGGAGATGGTCAGTTGCTGGGTCGTCATTGGTCGCATGATCCTTGGGTCGCAGTCCGTGTTTGTGGCAGCGTATCGCGGGATGGTTGCTAAACTCTGACGTTGGCGGCGACAATTCGATTGAAATCTGGCGGCCCTTGACACTGGTCATCTGTCGCCGCAAAAGCGGCCACTTAACCCTTACCTGCGCGGTAGGCAGTGAGTGAGAGGAGACGGACCGATGACTGAGGCTGCACGCGAACTCGTTTTGACGATGCCGGACGGCGCGCAACGCAAAATTCAAGCCGGAATGACAGGGCTTGACGTTGCCAAGTCGATTTCGCCGTCACTGGCCAAGCGCACCGTCGCGATGGTGCTTTCGGGCAAGTTGTCCGACCTCGCCGACCCGATCACCCAGGATTCGACGATCAAGTTCGTCTCGCGCACCGACCCGGAAGCGCTGGAGCTGATCCGGCACGATGCCGCCCACGTGATGGCGGAGGCCGTCCAACAGATTTGGCCCGGCACGCAAGTCACGATCGGGCCGGTGATCGAGAACGGCTTCTATTATGATTTCGCCAAGGCCGAACCGTTCCAGCCCGAAGACCTTGCCAAAATCGAAAAGGTGATGGGTCAGATCATCGCCAAGAATGCGCCGTTCACCAAGGAAGTCTGGGGCCGCGACGAGACGAAGGCCTATTTCGCCAGCAAGGGTGAGGCCTTCAAGGTCGAGCTTGTCGATGCGATCCCCGCCGACCAGAACCTGAATATCTACAAGCAGGGGACGTGGCTCGATCTCTGCCGTGGTCCTCATATGACGGCGACGGGCGCCATCGGTAAGGCGTTCAAGCTGACGAAGTTCGCCGGGTCCTATTGGCGCGGGGATAGTACCAAGCCTCAGCTTCAGCGAATCTACGGCACCGCCTGGGCGACCGAAGACGACCTCGCGGCACACCTGAAGCAGATCGAGGAGGCTGAAAAGCGCGACCACCGCAAGCTTGGGCGCGAGATGGACCTGTTCCATTTCCAGGAAGAAGCACCCGGCTCCGTGTTCTGGCACGCCAAGGGCTGGACGCTGTTCCAGACGCTCATCAACTACATGCGCCGCCGCATGGAGACGGCTGGTTATGTCGAGGTCAACACGCCAGACTTTATGGACAAGCACTTCTGGGAGTTGTCCGGGCACTGGGAGAACTACGGTGACAAGATGTTTGTCACCCAGACCGAAGACGAGCGCGTGTTCTGCTGCAAGCCGATGAATTGTCCCGGGCATGTGCAGATCTTCAAGCACGGCCTCAAGAGCTATCGCGACCTGCCGTTGCGGATCGGCGAGTTCGGCAAGGTGCATCGTTATGAACCCTCGGGCTCGCTGCATGGACTGCTGCGCGTGCGCCACTTCACCCAGGACGACGCCCACGTCTTCATCACCGAAGACCAGATCATGGCTGAGTGTTTGGCCATCAATGATCTGATGCTCTCGATCTACGAGGAGTTCGGCTTCTCCGATATCGTCATCAAGCTGTCGACGCGGCCTGAAAAGCGGGTCGGCTCGGATGATCTCTGGGACAAGGCGGAAAAGGCGCTTGGCGACGTGCTTGACGAAGTTAAGCGGACGGCTGGCAATCGCAACATCAAGACCGAGGTGAACCCCGGCGAAGGTGCGTTCTACGGTCCCAAGCTGGAATACGTGCTGAAGGACGCCATCGGGCGCGACTGGCAGTGCGGCACGACGCAGGTCGATTTCAACCTCGCGAACCGCCTGGGTGCTTTCTACATCGACGAGAACTCGCAGAAGGTCACGCCGGTGATGATCCACCGGGCGATGTTTGGCTCGCTCGAACGCTTCACCGGTATTCTGATTGAAAACTTCGCCGGCGCTTTTCCGCTGTGGCTGTCGCCGCTGCAGGTGATGGTGTGTCCGATCGTGTCGGATGCCAACGATTACGCGGCTGAGGTTGTGGCAGCCTGTAAGGCGGCCGGGCTGCGCGTGGAGGCCGATCTGCGCAACGAGAAGATCGGCTATAAGATTCGCGAGCATTCTTTGGCCAAGGTTCCGGTAATCCTGACCGTCGGCAAGCGTGAGGCGGAGGAAAAGTCCGTCGCCATCCGCCGCTTCGGCAGCCAGGACAACACGCCAATGAGCCTAGCCGACGCCGTCGCCGCGCTGGCGAAGGAAGCCCGCGAGCCCGACCGCATTGGGTAAGGAGGATACAAGCAGATGGCGATCGATCTGATTGTCGACGACCGCTGACTTGGAAGTGATTATGGGACACTGCTCGAATCAAATCAGGAGTTTGTGAATTACCTCGTCGAGAGTGGGCGGTTTGCGGAAGATGTTGTACCAGCGCCAGCGCTTCACTGTTGGTATCTGTATCACTACTTCTGCTCTGTCGAAAATGGTGGGCATGCGGCCTTTATCGGAGATGGCCGAATTGTAAGCGAGTTTCCAGGCCGCACAGAAAGTGGTTGCCGCGCTGCACTTGCTGCGATCGGATTAAAAGATCTACAAGTCATTTTTTAAGACTTTGTGCAGTTCCTTCGGCTTCATCCAAACCGCGCAACAGCAATGTCTGGCTCTTGGGGGTTTGGCGAAAATGACCCGATCCTTTCCGCTCTCAACAGCCGCTATTTTGAATTTATCAAACCGGAAAAAGGAGCAAAATACTACTCCCGCTCGATCTATGAGCTGCAGCAATACATCTTACGACAACCAAATTTGCGGCCCGTGAGTTTCAAAGTCTTCCTCCGGTGAGGACCGCCTTGCGATGATGTCCGCGTTGGCGGACTCTGCGCGCTGATCCGAAGCAGCGAGGGGTGTGGATGTGTCCACAAAGTCGATTATGGACACAAGTCGGGAGCGGC
>Ga0247842_10004035_pt1 | contig 18870 bp, 13 predicted proteins | sample LaCruzMarch2015__3_FD_192411 | JGI IMG/M metagenome (GOLD analysis project Ga0247842, IMG submission 192411) | Freshwater microbial communities from meromictic Lake La Cruz, Castile-La Mancha, Spain - LaCruzMarch2015_19m | ecosystem: Environmental > Aquatic > Freshwater > Lake | place: Spain...
TCAGGATCAGCCGGCCGAGTGGGATGCCGATGGCGACAAGCGCCCGGACGGATTCTTCTTTGCCAGCAACCCGACCGAACTAGGCCCGTCGCTGGCGCGCTTCCTCGACATCATCTCGACAACCTCATCCTCCGCCTCGGTCGCGGCCAATTCGGTGACACTCAATACCGACACCCGCATCTACCAGGCACGCTACGACACCGAGAACTGGACCGGGGACCTGATCGCCTTCCCGATCAAGCCCGACGGCACACTCGACAAAGAAGCTTGGAACGCCCAGGACCAGGTTGGTCTCCAGGCCAAAGCCGGCACCCGCCGCATTCTCACCACCAACGAGGCAAGCCGCAGTGGCGTGCCTTTCCGGTGGGGTGATGAGGAGAGCACCAACGCTGACGGCATCGCCGCCGCCCAGAAAGCCAATCTGAACCGGACCTGTCCAACCTGCACCGCGGACACCGCGGGCGAGCAGCGGCTCAACTACCTGCGCGGCAGCCGAACGGACGAACTCAGCCAGCCGAAAGGCACACTGCGCACGCGCGATGCCCTGCTGGGGGATATCGTCAATTCGGAGCCGGTATACGTCGGCCCGCCCGCCGCCTTTTTCCCGAACGACCTCGAGACCGAGAGCTACCAGGATTTTGCCAACACGCAGGTCGGGCGCGCCCATGTGCTCTATGTCGGCGCGAATGACGGGATGCTGCATGCCTTCAAGGCCGACACCGGCGCGGAACTGTTCGCCTACGTACCGCGCGCCCTCTACCCGAAATTGAGCGCGCTCACCACGCTCGCTTACCAGACAAATCACCAATTTTATGTCGACCTCGGCCCCACGGTCACTGACGCCTATCTGAGCGCCAGTAAGCAATGGCGCAGCATCCTGGTCGCCGGACTCGGCGCCGGCGGGGCCGGCATGTTCGCGATCGATGTGACCAATCCCACGGAATTCCAGGGCAGCGAGGCCGATGCGCGCCGTCAAGTGCTCTGGGACATCGTCGGCGGGGATACGGGCTTCGAAGATCTGGGCTACACCTTCAGCAAGCCGGCCGTCGTGCGGCTGCCCGACAACAACTACAACGGAGTCTGGGCCGCGGCCTTTGGCAATGGCTACGAAAGTGCCGAGGGGATAGCCGCACTCTATCTCGTAAACGCCGCGACCGGTGAACTACTGGAAGAGGTCGTTGCTGACGCCGGCCCGGGGAACGGACTCTCCAGCGTCGCCCCGATCGATCATGACGGTGATGCACGAGTGGACTACATCTACGCGGGTGATCTGAAAGGACATCTGTGGCGTTTCGAGCCCAACGCGGCCGGCGGCTGGGAGGTTTCATTCGGCGGACGCGCGCTGTTCAAAAACGGGAATGGGGAAAGCGGGACACCCGTAACGGTGTCCGAAAGGGTATGCAAGACCGAGTGCACCGGTGGTTACTACACGGCCGGCAGGAAGAAAGGACAATGCAAGAAGTGGGAGGAGGTCTGCCGCTCGGAAGATGTGACTCAAACCGTGGCTGGCGGCGATGACCAACCCATCACGGTCCGCCCGGAAGTCGTCCGCCACCCGCTCGGCGGTGTCATGGTTCTGTTCGGCACCGGCTCCTATTACCGGACCGCGGATCGCATCCCCAACACCGACCAGGCTAAGATCAATGCCTTCTATGGCGTCTGGGATCGCTTCGACGAGACCAGCGATATCCGCACCGAGCACCTGTTGGAGCAGAAAATCGTCAAAGAGCAGGCCCTCGGGGACTTCGACATCCGCGTGACGACCTCCAACGAGATCGTCTGGCACAAGACCGACGACAAACCCGAGGGCACTCCGCCAAGCACTCACCTGGGCTGGTATCTCAAACTCGTGCACCCGATCGAGGGTGCGCTCGGCGAGATCCAGGTCACCGAGCCGCGGGCGCGCGGCGGCCGCATCATTTTCACGACCATGATTCCCTCCGACGTGGTCTGCGACTTCGGCGGCGAGGGTTGGCTGATGGAACTCAACTTCCTGGACGGCAAGCAGGTCAGCGAGGTGCTGTTCGACCTCAACGGTGACGGGGTCTTCAACGTCCTCGATCTGGCGCCCATTCAGCGAGAGGACGGAGAGACGGTTCTCATCACCCCTTCCGGCAAGAAGTCCAAGGTTGGGCCGATTCAGGAGCCAGCGATCATTGCCGCCGGGACCCGCGAATATAAGTTCGCAAGCGGGGCCAAGGACGCCGGTGTCGAAGTCACCACCGAGAACCCGGTCGACCTGAAAGGCGGACGGCGCTCCTGGCTGCAGGTGCATTGATCCCTCCGCGGCCGGCCGGACACCAGTCCGACCGGCAGCCCCGTGCACCTGAAAAGCGCAGATCGCACACCAAGCCGCCATTTTTCAATGTGTTATCTGCGTCAAACGCGATAGTCGCATGTTGGGGCGGGTTTCAAACCCGCCCCTACGCCAAGGCCATGTCCGGATATCAGGTGCGAAGGCTCTATCGGCGCTTGGTTGACTCAACTGAGGCGTTGATCATCGTTCCGGCCGGAGGGTGGACAAGCGATAGCGCAGTCCACCGAATCCCGCGCCGTTGCTGGTGGACTGCGCTGCGCTTGTCCACCCTACGATGTCAAGTGGCCGGAACCGTGACCAAGGCCTCGGTTTCGAAAGTTTTCTCGTTCCCACGCTGCAGAGTTTGTGAAAGTATTCGCTCCGAACCCGAAAACATCGCAATGCCGTAGGTTGGGGTGAGGAACGAACCCCAACATTTCAGCGCCTTACGTTAGCTGCTCGTTGGGCTTCGTTCCTGACACTGGTGGCGAATTCACTAACCCATTGAAGAAAATCACCTACTATTTTTTCTTTCAACGGGTTACGGGGTTCTCCTGGCATTTCGCCACCAGTGCCCGAGTACTCACCGCATCCTACGCGCTTGAGCCTGGGAGCCCGATCCAGGGTTTTTCACGAAGACACGGAAGAAAGAGAAGAAATCCTCTCACAAAGACACAAAGATAGAGAAGCCTTTCATGGCTTCTTATTGCTCTTTCTTCTTCGTGGCTTTGTGTCTTTGTGAGAGCATCTTCTTTTTCGGCGAGAGTCGGTATGTTGGGGTGAGCGAGAGCGAACCCCAACGCTCCCCCTAGGGGCGAAATGCCCGGAGAGCCCCGTAACCCCTTGAAAGCATGTTCAGGAGACGCTGGGCTTCAATGGGTTAGCGAATTCGCCACCCGCGTCCGTTCCTCAGCCCAACCTACAAGGAATACTTGCCCATACTCTAGTGCCGCGAAAGTCCACAACGCCGCAGAGTTCGAGAGTGTAGGGGTCAGAGGGACGGAGGCCAGAATCCTTTTGGAATTGCTGTCAGGCGCCGATTAGTGCTCGCGTCAGGTGATTTCAGGGATAGGGATCGGCCGGCATGCAGAGGGCGACAAAGGCCGAGAGGGCGACTAAAGTCGCCCCTACAGTCGCCCCTACAATCGCCCGACAGTTGCCCCGACAGTCGAACGGAAGGCGGCGTGCGCATCAACCACACCCATCGTCGCTCGCCCACGGCGGAAGCCAGCCGGAGGCGCGCACCTCGGCCGGCGCCTGAGTGATCAGCCCGGAGCGCAAAATCGCCGGCACGAACACCTCCCCCGCGGCAACAAACGCGGCTGATGCAACCTTGCGCCTTGTCACCCCCGCCTTCGGCGTGTCTAATCGACCCCCAGCAACACGCCAAGAGTCCACGCCAAGAGTCTCCGTCCATGCCCCTTCCCAATGCCGCAGAGGTCCTGGCCAGCCCTGGACTGGTCGATGATTACCTGCCGCTCCCCAACTGCTTCGATGAGATGCGGCCGGGCGCGGGCGAGGTGCGCCCGCAATGGCGCTATCTGCTGGACGCCTTGCGCACGCTGGGCCCCGCGGGTATCGAGGAGCGCTACCGCGAAGCGGCACGGATGTTTCGCGACAACGGAGTCACCTATAACCTGAACGGCGACACCAAGGGCATGTCCCGGCCCTGGGAGCTCGATTTGCTGCCCCTGCTGATCCGCAGCGAGGAATGGGCGGTGCTGGAGCGCGGCCTGATGCAGCGCGCCGAGTTGTTCAACCTGATCCTGCTGGACCTCTACGGCCCGCGCGAACTGATCAAGCGCGGCCTGCTGCCGGCCGAACTCATCGACGGCTATCCCGAGTACCTGTTCCCCTGTCACGGCATTGAGGTCGCCGGTCGGCGCCCGCTCGTCCACTATGCCGCCGACCTGACCCGCACGCCGGACGGCGAGTGGCGGGTGATTGGCGACCGCGCCCAGAGTCCGCTCGGGGCCGGCTATGCGCTGGAGAACCGGGTGGTGCTCTCGCGCGTCATCCCCAGCCTGTTCCGCGACTCGCACGTGCACCGCCTGGCCGGGTTCTTCCGCACCATGCGCCGCACCCTCACCCGGCTCGCCCCGGGGCGGGACGGCCACACGCGGGTGGTGGTGCTCACCCCCGGCCCGCAGAGCGAGGCTTATTTCGAGCACGCCTATCTGGCGAACTACCTGGGGTACACCTTGGTGCAGGGCGGGGACCTGTCGGTGCGCGACGGCGCGCTCTGGCTACGCACCCTGGGGCGCCTGGAGCGCATCGATGCCGTCCTGCGCCGCATCAACAGCAGCGACAGCGATCCCCTGGAACTGCGCGAGGATTCCTACCTGGGCGTGCCCGGCTTGGTGCAGGCGGTCCGTGCCGGAAACCTGGTGGTCGCCAATGCGCTCGGCAGCGGGGTGCTGGAGCACCCGGGCCTGATGGCGTTCCTGCCGGGACTGTGCCGCCACCTGATGGGTGAGGACTTACACCTGCGCGACACCCCCACCTGGTGGTGCGGTGATCCGCAGGCGCGCACCTATGTGCTGGCCAACCTGAATGCGCTGGTGGTCAAACTGGCCGGCAAGCCCCCCGGTCGGCGCTGTGTCTTCCCGGCAGAGATGGATGCGGCGGCGCGCGCCGCCCTGGTCAGCGCGATCCAGGCCGCCCCACACCGCTATGTGGCTCAGGAGCGCGTCACGCCCTCCACCGCCCCGACCCTGATCGGTCAACGCCTGGAACCGCGTCCGATCACGCTGCGCACCTTTCTGTGCGCCGAGGATGACGGCTACGCGGTCATGCCCGGCGGGCTCGGACGGGTCGCACTCGCCACCGGCGGCGCTACCCTGGTCAGCAACCAATTGGGCGGGATCGGCAAGGATGCCTGGGTACTCGCCTCGGAACCCGAGCGCCAGGAGACGCTGCTGATCAGCGGGGAAACGCAGAGTCCGACCGTGACCCAGGAGAGTGAGGTCTCCAGCCGGGTCGCCGACAACCTGTTCTGGATCGGGCGCTATGCGGAGCGGGCCGAGGGCCTGGTGCGGCTGTTACGCATGACCATCTTCAAGCTGTCCGAACGCGCCGATCTGGTGACCACCAAGCCGGACACCTATTTCATGCGGTCACTGCTCGAGGCCCTGACGCATCAGACCCAGGCGTTCCCCGGCTTCATCGGCGCCGGCGCGGAGGCCCGGCTGCGCAGCCCGCTGCCCGAACTGCTCTCACTGATCGCCGATCCGGCCCGGCTGGGCGGCTTGCCCCAGACGCTGCAGGCCCTGGGGCTGGCCGCGTACTCGGTGCGCGAGCGTCTCTCGGTGGACACCTGGCGCATCGTCAGCGACATCGAGGCACGGCTGCATGCCCTGACCGGCAACCCGCCGACCCAGCCCTCACAGGCCCTGGACGAACTCGACCCGCTGGTCACCTCGCTGGTCGCCTTCTCCGGGCTGACGCAGGAGAACATGACGCACAACGAGGGCTGGCACTTCCTGGAGACCGGGCGCCGGCTGGAGCGCGGCGCGGCCCTGGCCGGTCTGCTGCGTTCGACCCTGACCCCGCTGAACTCCGAACTGGATGAAGCGACCCTGATCGAAGCCATCCTCGGAGTCACCGACAGCACCATCACCTACCGCCGTCGCTACCGCGCCGGCACCCGCGTCGGCGCCCTGCTCGATCTGGTGCTGCAGGATGAAGGCAACCCGCGCGCCCTGGCCTATCAACTGATCGCGCTGGAAAAGCTGGTCACCGAAATGCCCAAGGGCGAGTTGGCGGTAGGACGCACGCCCGCGCAGAAACTGGTCATGAAGTGCCTGACCGGGGTGCGTCTGGCCGAGATCGACACCCTGGCACAGGCCGACCCGCACACCCATCGGCGCATCATCCTGGAGCGCGTGCTCAAGGACCTGGAATCCGACCTGGCGGCGATCTCGGACGCCCTGACCGGCCAGTATTTCCGCCACGAGGAACAGCCCCACAGTCTGTTGCGACGGATCGGGGTGGTCAAGTGAGGAACGCGCGATGAAGTACCGCATCAGCCACCGGACCCGCTATCAGTACGCGGAGCCCGTGTCGCTCTGCCATAGCCTGGTTCACCTGAAACCGCGCCAAGGCCACTATCAGCGCTGTCCGTCGAGCCAACTGCGGGTCGACCCCTGGCCGGCGGTCAACCGTGAGCACGAGGACTTTTTCGGCAACCGGGTGAACTATTTCTCGATTCAGCAGCCGCACGAGGCCCTGGAAGTCACCGCGGTCAGTGAAGTCGAGGTGATGAGACCAAATATCCCGGACCTGTCACGCACCCCCGCCTGGGAGTTGGTCCGTGACCTGCTGGGCAATCGGGAACACCCCCGGCTGGCGACGAAACAGGTCTACACCCTGCCCTCTCCGCAGATCCCCCTGGACGCCGCCGCCCGTGCCTTCGCCGCCACCTCGTTCACCCCCGGCCGGCCGCTCCTGGAGGCCACCTGCGACCTCATGGCACGGATCTACACTGAGTTCGCCTATGACCCCCACTTCACCACCATCGCCACCCCGATCGCCGAGGTCATGGAGCATCGGCGCGGGGTCTGCCAGGACTTCGCCCACATCGCCATCGCCGGCCTGCGCGGCCTGGGGCTCGCCGCCCGCTATGTCAGCGGCTACCTCGAAACGCTGCCGCCTCCCGGCCAGGCCAAACTCCAGGGCTCAGACGCGTCTCATGCCTGGTTCTCCGTGCTGGTTCCCGAACTGGGCTGGGTCGATTTCGACCCCACCAACAACCTGATCCCCGGCGAGCAGCACATCACCACCGCGCTGGGCCGTGACTTCCACGACGTGACCCCCATGCGCGGGATCTTTTACGGCGGCGGCTCCCATGAACTGACGGTGGCGGTGGACGTGAATCGGGTGGAGGGTTAGGGGGGTTCACTAACAGTTAGACAGGATGATGAGCTCAGATAGCGCAGGTTACAGTGTTCCACCCGACGGTATCTGAAGATCCTCAAGGAACTCTGAAGCCGGCTCGACGCCGCTGACGAGCAAACAATCTCGCGCCCGCGTGCAGACGACATACAGCAAATGGCGCTCGGTGTTGTAGACCTCTTCCAGATCGCTGTCGTCGGTCACGGTCTCGATGCGTGCCTGCAAGGGAACGATCTCGTCGTCGCACGCCATCACGGCGACAGCACGAAACTCCAGGCCCTTGGCCAGATGCATCGTGCCAATCGAAACATGCCCGTGGCTCGTTTCGACGTGCTCGTCCAGCACCTTGAACGGCACGCTGGTCTTGGTGACCGCCTCACGGGCGCGGTCGAGTTCGGTCGCGGAGCGCACGAAAATGCCGATCTCGTGCGAAGCGACACCCTCGTTGACACGCTCACCGATCCAGGCGCCGACGGCACTGGCCTCTTCGTCCGGGGCATTGAAGACGCTCACTCGGGGCTGAGGCCCGTTGAATGCCGAGACGGTGCCGCGACGGTCTTCCGTGTTGCCATCAACGTCGGACACCGCCGGCCCCAGCAACCGATCCGCCTGGGTCCTGATCTGGTGCGACGTGCGGTAGTTGATCTGCCAGGCATCGACGAGTTCTTCCCACTCCGTTCGCAGGAAACCAAGGCTGAACTTCTGACCCATCGCGGCCTCGCTCGCCTTGGCGATCAGGTGAGTCGTCAGGTCACGCGAGGCAATGTTCGGGGGGCCGAGGTGACGCTCGTAGAGCCGCTCGCCGATGGCATCCAGGGCTTGGACCTCCAGGCGCTCGGCCAAGCGCGGCTCATTGCTGATCAGGCGCCGTAGTTTGGTTCGTAGTGCGTTCGCCAGCGTCTCGGAAAAGGTGGTCAGCAGGATGCGGCTGTCCGGGTGCTTGCGGGCGAGGAACACCGCACGATGCAGCGCGACGATGGTCTTTCCCGTTCCGGCCGAGCCGCACACCCGCGCCGGCCCCGCGAAATCGCGCTCCACCCACTGGCGCTGGGCCGGATGGAGAAAGACCGTCCACTTGTCCCAGGGGTACTCCAAGGCGCGCTCAAGCTCCTCCAGATCGCCCATGAGGCGGAAGCGCCGCTGGGCGTCGGGATGGGCGAAGGGATCGACGCCGGGGACTGCCAGCGGTCGGGCTATGGCCGGCTGGCCGCCGGTGGCCAGTTAGAGCAACGCCTCTGCCGCCTCTGCCGGGAGATGGCCAGCCAACTCCAGCAGGCTGTCCTCGTTGGCCTGGCGCACGTCCGCGAGCCATTCGACCGGGATGCCGTAGCCCAATAGCTCAGCATCGGGCCGCTGAGCGAACAACGGCGGCTTAACCGGTGCGGATGGCGCAACTTCGACGTACCGTGGGACCGCGATCTCTTCGACGCGCTCGCGAATCTCCACCAACTGTGCGGCGCCGGTCCGCGGATGGGTCTCCAGTTTGCGCCGCTCGGCCCAACTGTAGGCGCGGTCGTGGTGGTCCACGTAGCAAAGCAACAGGCTGTCGGATGACCTGTGCACGATCAGTCGGATATCACCGCTGGCGCGCACCGACCAGAAGTTTTTGTCTCGCGCGTCATCCAGCTTGTGGAAACTCAGTCCGGGATTGGCCGGATTGACCTGAAGGTCGAACGCCGTGGTCTTGACAGCCTTCTGCTCGTCGCCGGTCAGGCGGGCGAGGCTGTCGGTGAAGGTATCGGCGATGCGGAAGTCCATCAGTCGGCCCCCTCCGCGCGCGTGACGGTATCGAGCAGCAGCCGATCCAGCACTGAGAAATCGATGTCGCGCGGCATGGGAACCGAGGCCCCTTCGAGGCGCGCGAGTTCGGCCGCGATGTAGTCGTCGATGACCCGCTGCGGCGCGCCATGCTCGGACTCCAAGGCGCGACGCTTCCTGGCCAGCAGATCGGCGATGGCGTCCCGCAGGGCCGGCTCGGTCACCAAGGCGTCCACCAGGTCCTGAAACCGCATGGGGGCAACGCCGCGACCTTGCTCGATCCACCGAGCGGCCAGCAACGGACGCAACACGTACAGGTACTTCTTCAGGCGTACCCGCTCACCGAGGAGATAGGTGCGGTAGTTACCACGTGCCATGTGGACATAGTGGTGGAAGGAGCGCTCGGGTCTGTGAGTGCACCGGGCCGCCAGACGGATCGCTTCAAGGAACCGCGCATGGGCGCGGTAGACAACGGGGGAGTCGAGCCATTCGACCAGGGTTGCGTTACCTTTCTTAAGCAGTCCAAGCGCCTTGCGCAGCTCCCACCCATTGATATCCAGCACCCCGGAGATTGGCACCTCGATCACATCACGCGGCGGACTCACCCGCAGATACCAAGCCAGCGGATGCACGTACAGAAACCGCACGTCGTAGTCGCTGTCGGGAGAGGCGAAGCCCCAGCCCCGGCTGCCCGACTCGCACGCGAACAGTATTCGCACATCGTGGTCCACTTCGATCGTTGCAAGGTGCTGCTCGATCTCCGAACGGATGGCGGGATCGATGGGGTGCGCGGTCTGGGTATCCATCAGCCGCCCCCTAGGTCGGCGCTGCCTTCCAAGCCGGCCGCCACGGTGGCCACCGATAAGTCACAATCCACGTAGCGAACGGTGACGCCAGGGGCGGTCGCGCCCTCGTCGCAGCACTCCTGCAGCACCTGCGCCAGCCGCCGGCCGGCCGCGTGGCACCTGGATCGATCGGACGCTTGCAGCAGAACGAACCGGTTTCTGCCGTTCCCGGTCGAGCGGACGAACCCCGCGGGCAAGGCGAAATCCCGTTGCACGGTGGCGAGCCAGGCACGGAAGGCCGTCAACGCCTCCCAGCGGGTGAAGTAGCGGCCGGGCCAGGTAGCCTTCAGCGGCTCGCCATCCACCGCCATCAGCTCATGTCCGTCGCCGACCTCGAAGAACCCAAGGTCGATCGCCGTCCCCCTGGGCCAAATTGGCGTCCGCCGGCGGGGTGCATTGCGATCCAGGTCCAACAGGCGCTCCAGGGCCCAGCCATCGATGTTCGGCTCAAACTCGTCGACCCGGACAGTCTCCAACTGCGGAAATTCCATGCGCAAGTGCTCCAGCCCGTAGACCTCGGAGAGATCGGAGTGGGCGTTTGGTCGGGTCGCCCAGTCGCGCAGTTCGCGGAGCATGTCGCCGATCCATCCCTCGTAGTCCTCGCGCGGGAAAACCAAACGCAAGAATCCCTGGGACGGCAGACAAGAATCGTCCAGCGCCGGGCGCAGCCCCTTGATGTCCAACTCCCAAACGACGGTCCACGTGTCGGGATGGCTAACCAAGACCGCCTCTTCGATCCCTGTATCCGGCGCGTAGCCGCAATCGCAGGTCAGCAGGTAGTGAGCCCCAGGTTTGACGATCGATTCCCACAGGGCCAACGGGTCCCAGACCACGCCTCGGTCCGCTAACCGCCCTTGGCCACCTGAAAAAACCGGGGTTGCCTGCAGTACCAGATAGGGGGGATCGGCGAAGATGATCTCCGAGTATCTCGAACGCCAGCCGATAGAGCCGGGCAGTTCCAAGGCAGGTGGCTGCCACTTACCTCGTCCGCTTCCAGCAGGGTCGTTCATCGGACGGCCTGCTCGCCGGTGTCCAAGTGGCCCTTGAGCGCCTGAGGCACCCTGAACACCTTCATCACCTCATCCCCCAGATGGTTGATGACCTTGACCGCGATGCGCCCGGAGGCGGGTTTGGGAAAGGGGCGCGACGTGTCGCTGTTGAGGGTGGCCCAGGCTTCTTCGTTGATCTCGGCCTTGAGGGTGGTCTTCAACGCCTTGTAGGGGTCGGCGGCGCCCAGGAAGTAGGCGTGGCGGACGAAGAAGCTCTCCTCGTTGTAGTCGGTGTCGATGAACCAACAGGCGATGCCTTCGGGGCCGTCGCTGCGGACCTCGCCGGTGCTGGGATGGAAGACATCCACGCCGTTGATCTTGATGCGGACCTGGCCGTCCGCGGCGGGCAGGATGGCGATGTCCGGCTCGCCGAAGATCACGAACAGATTGCCCTTGCCGGTGTTCTTCAGGTCCTCGGCCATGTGCAAGTCGGCGTTCATTCGCGCCTTGAGCACCGGGATGCGGCCGAGCTTACTGAACTCGGTGGCGTGGGCCTCGTAGTTGAAGGCGCAGGAGATCAGGCAGTCGAAATCGGCGTCGCCGGCCTCGCGAGCGGCGATGACCAGGTCGGGGCGGGTGACCGTGCCGAACTCGGGACCGATAAAGACGGCGGCGCGTCGCTCGGTGCCGGTCTCGCCGTTGCCTTCGATGTAGCGGCCCTCGGCGCAGACGAGATCGCCGGGCCAAGGCGTCAGCGACGTGAAGGTGATGCGGTCCTCCTTGTGGGCCTGCTGCACGCCGGCCACCTTCAGGTTCTCCAGGATCATCTGCGGGAAGGTCTGTTTCTCGCCGTAGCCCGCCCCCGGATCAGCCACCTGCTTCTCGTTGGGGTCAACCAGTTCGTCGTTCTCATCGACGCCGAGCACGCGATGCGGCGACAGGCTCTCAACGGTGAAGGGGCCGGCGACGCGGACCTTCTTGTTGTCGGTGTAGGGCTTGTCGTAGAGGTACTCGGATTCGGCTTTGGCGGCGATGGAGGCGTCGATCTCCCGCTGGCGGGCGATGCGGGCCTGCCAGTAGGCAGTGATCAGTGGCTGAGTGGCCAGTGGCCAGTCGGACGGTGCTTCGCGGGGCACTTCCCACTCCTCCAGTATTCTCTTCTGGCCACTCGCCACTGACAACTGATCACGGATAGGCTCCAGGGTCGCCTGCCACTTGTCCCAGATGACATCGATCTCGGTGTTGTTGGCGATTGCCTTGAGCGTGATGTGCGGCACACGCTCGTAGACGAAGCCGTGGCGGATGTCGCCGCGGGTCGGTTGGGAGGATGTGGCCGTGCGGCTGACCTCGGCCTCCTTCATCTGGCCGTCGCGCGAGTCGGCGAGCAGGTAATAGGGATAGCGCGCACCCATGATGCGAGCGCGAGCCAGCGCGAGTGCGACGCGCGAGGTGTCGATGGTAATCCAGCGGCGGCCCCATTGCTCGGCGACATAGGCGGTGGTGCCGGAGCCGCAGGTGGGGTCGAGGACGAGGTCGCCGGGGTCGGTGGTCATTAAAACGCAGCGCTTAACCGCATTCGCAGAGGTCTGGACGACATAGATCTTCGGATCGGCGCGGCTCTGAACGCCTCCAATATCGGGCCAGTTTGAGGTTAGTGGGAAAGCCGCGAAGTCGTAGAAGTAACGTACGTAGGACAACGTTTGTCCTGTAACCGCCACCCGATTGGCGCGCAGCAGTCGGCTCATTCCTTCCTGGTTCGTTTTCCAACCACCTGCTCTCGGCGAAATATGACAACTGTTAATGTCGACGGGGAAAACCGTTGTCTGCCCGATTCGGGTAGTCTGCGAGGTGAGATTATCGAAGCGAAGCATCTTACCGTCCGCGATTCCGCTATCGGATTCTTCGCGCGTCATTGGGCGACGGACGCCACCTTGAAGTTCAACGGTCGTATATTTCGCACCACCGGCTCCTCCAACCTCTCGCTCGATAAATAGCTGACGGTATTTCACTCGTTCGATTTGCTTCGCGTACCAGAGGACGTAGTCAGACACTGAGGCAAGGATATTAGTGCCCACTGCGAAGCTTCCGGCACCGCTCGTCTTCGAGTACGTAATCATTGAGCAAAAATTCTGGGTTCCAAAAATTTCGTCCATCAGCGTTCGCGCGACATGAACATTTTCATCGCCAATCTGCACAAAAATAGAGCCTGAGTCGGCCAGCAAATCCCGCGCCACAGTCAGCCGATCCCGCAGGTAGGTCAGATAGGAATGAATGCCATCCCGCCAGGTATCCCGAAACGCCTTGACCTGCTCCGGCTCGCGGGTAATGTGACTAACATTGCCGTCCTTCACATCCCGGCTGGTCGTACTCCACTGAAAGTTGCTGTTGAATTTGATGCCATAGGGCGGATCGAGATAGATGCACTGCACCTTGCCGCGCAGCCCCTCGCGCTCGGCGAGGCTCGCCATCACCTGGAGCGAGTCGCCCAGGATCATGCGGTTGGACCAGTTCTGGTCGTGCCGGTAGAACTCGGTCCGGTCGGCGTCCTTGGGGATGCCGTTGAAGTCGGCGAAGAGGTCGAACTGCTCTCCCTCGCCCCCGGATGGGGCAGGCAGAGTGGATTGGCGCAGCAGGTCGTCGATCAGGACCTTGGGATGGACCTTCTCCTGGATGTAGAGCGGCGGGGCCTGGATGACGAGATCGCTCCAATCCTGCTGGTCCTTGCCGCGCCAGACGAGTTGTGGATCGAGGTCGCGGTTGCGCTCCTCCTTTTCCTCATCAAGCCCGACCGCGCGACGGGTATAGGTCACCGGCACCGGATCCTGCTCGTCCTTCTGCATCACCGACTGGTATTCGGCCGTCGGGATGTTCCTGCGGGTGGCCTCGTCGTGGGTCAGAGTGGCGACGGTGACTGACGGGGGCTTTGATTTCGCGGCCATCGTATAAACCTTATTTTAGCAGACGGCCGGTCAGTTCCGGGTAATGGACAAAGAGACCGTCAACACTGGCGAGCATGCCGTCATTCTCCAAGGCTGTCGCAATGATCATGCGGTCAAATGGGTCGCGATGGGCGGGGGTCAGAGTGACTGCGCGTGTCGCAATGGTGGGTGTCAACGGGAGCAGCTCAACGCCGGCAGGCTCCAGTGCGTCTGACAACCATTCGTCCACTGGACACTTTAAGCTGATTCGCCCGCGCTTTTCCGCCAAGGCGATTTCAAAACAGGAGACGGGCGAAACGGCAACGCGGGTGGCAGTCGCGATGCGCTCCACCCAGGCGGGGGGATATCGTTCGCAATTCCCGTTGACGTACCACAACCAAACATGGGTATCCAGGACGATTATTTCAGACATTCCCAATCCTCCTCATCGACAAGAGGAGAAACGATGTCGCCGATGATCTCCACCTTTCCCGCCATGGATGCGGGAGGAGAGCGGCGTTTGGCCTTGACAACGCCTTCGACAAGGACCGTAACGATGACTCGGGCCGACTCGATATTTGGTTGCTCGTCCAACCACTTCAGGCGTCCTTTCTCATACACGGCCTCATAGCTTTTCAACATGGAGTTTGCACCTTTGATGAGCAGAGTTGCGCTCGCTCCCACGCTCCAGGGTCGCGTGGGCGCTCCGGCCGCTGGAGCGGCCAAGACTGCATTCCCACGCGGAGCGTGGGAACGAGAAGAGAAGAAATCACCGCTCATTCCTCTCTTCCCGCGTGAATTTTCGTCCGCCGGTATCAATCTTCCCGCTCAGTGCGTCGATAGCTGCCATTGCCTCATCGGCTTGCCGCTGGCGTTGCACATCGTCCGCCGGGGTCGGGGCGACGGTCTCGATCATCTTATTGAACTCGCTCTCGACCTTTGCCTTGAAATCGGCCTCGATCTGATAGACCTCGGTGAATTCGGCAAAGGCCCAGCGCCCGAAGGTTCCGAGGTTGTTCACGCCGGGCACCCAATAGGTGTCCATGGTGGACTTCTTTTCCTTGGCGTCTTCGCGGCGGTAGCCCTTGATCTCGACGGTCAGGTGCAGCAAGTCGTCCTCGCCATGACCGTCATCCACCAGCAAGATAAAATCAGGCAGATAGCGGCGCATCTGCGAGCCGTAGCGGTAGGGTACTTCAAACCCCAGACTATGGTTCTTGGCGTAGGCACGCACCCGCGGATGGGCCTCCGCCACGCGGCAGAATTCGGCCTCCCAATCGCTGTCCAGGATCACCCAGTTGATGTGACAGCGGCGGGAGTCGGTTTCCCAGCGCTCGGTCTTGCTGGTATTGAAGCGGACATGGGCGGTGGAGCCGACCGGATTATACGGGTCAAGCAGGGCCAGGATCGGGCGCTTACCGATGAAGGCGCGGGTGATACCGGCAGTGATCCGCTCGCAGGCCATGTCCGCGAGCATCTTGTACTTGAGCTGCGCTGGGAAGGTGCCGCCCTTGCACACCAGATAGCCGTCGAGCCACTGGCGCGCGATGCGCTTGAGTTGGCCGAACAGGTTGAGGCGCGGTTCGTCATTCGCGTCGCGCCATTTGTTGAGCACCAGGTAAGAGGTCAACTCGTAGACCATCTGGGATGGGCGCACATCCCCGGTATGCACCAGGTCGAGGTCGACCGTTGCACCGATGATCCCCGCATTCTGGGTCCTGGTGGCGCCGATCAGATCGGGCGTAAGTTCGAGCACGGAGTCGTCGTTGAACTCGGCGGTCAGACGCTCCTGCGGCAGTTCAGTGCGGTAGCCGGCGACGCGGGGGAAGCGGATTTCGAGTGCGTCGCGCTCGGGGCGCACGGCCTTGACCTGGATCGTCTCGCGCGGCGGCTGGGGTGGTGCGACGACGGGCTTGGCGTTGAAGTCGAAGGGGATGCCGAGGACATCGGCGTACTCCACGTTGAAGAGCCCGTCCTCGTTCAAGTCGTAGGACTGGCGGCGCAGTGCCCGGCCGATGACCTGCTCGCACAGAAGTTGGGTGCCGAAGGCGCGCACGCCCAGCACATGGGTGACGGTGTTGGCGTCCCAGCCCTCGGTGAGCATGGACACCGAGACGACGCAGCGGATGTCGGCCCCCAGCCGGCCGGGCTTGCCCACGGTGTTCATGACTTCGCGCAGCAAGTCCTGGTCGGTGAGGTTCTCGGCCTGACAGGGGTCGCCGGTGCGCTCGACGATCTCGCGGCGGAAACGCTCGATTTCATCCGCGGCCATGGCGCGGAAGTTGTCGTCCAGGGCCTCGCCGGACTCCAACTGCTCGCTGTCGATCAGCAGGGTGCGGGGCCGCGGGAGCGCGTTGCCGTGTTCGTCGTGGTTACGGAACAGGGGCAGCCGGCCGGGCACCAATTCGGTGGTGCCATCCTGGTTGGTGCGGTCGAAACCGGAGAGATAGTCGTACACCAGCTTGGAGGCGGAGGTGTTGTTGCAGACGACGATGAAGCAAGGCGGCGACGCGACCCCGGCCTGCTGCCAGAGGGCGAAGGTCTTCTCATAGTGTCCGTAGAGCGCCTCCAACGCGGTTTGCAGTTGGGTCGGAAGGTCCAGCGGGTTGAGGGACTCCGACTTGCCGCGGCCCTTCTTGGGCATCTTGGCGCGGATGTGCTCCCACAGGTTGCGGAACATGGGCATCTCGCCGCCTGGAATGTTGTCGGCGACCGGCACGCGCGGCAACTTGACGATGCCGCACTCGATAGCATCCATCAGCGAGAAATCGCTCAAGGTCCAGGGGAAGAGGGTGCCCTCGGCATAGCCGGAGCCGCGCAGGAAGAAGGGGGTGGCGGAGAGGTCGAAGACGCGGGTCAAGCCCAGGTTGCGATTGACGGCCTCCAAGCCGGAAATCCACAGGCGGGCGGCGGCGTTGTTCTTCTCGGCCTCCTTCTTGTCGTCTCCCTTCAGGTCCCCCTCCAAGTCGTGGTTGGGCTTCTCCCGGTAGCAGTGGTGGGCCTCGTCGTTTACGCCCAAGATGTTCTTCAGGCCCATCAGGTCGGGCATGACGCGCTGGAGCATCTGTCCCTCGGTCTCCAGGGTGTCCAAGGCATCGCCGCCGCGGCCCTGGAGCAATAGCCGACCGCCTTTGGAGAGTTCGATGCGTTCGCGCCGCCGGAAGGCGTGGTAGTTGGTGATGACGATCTTGGCGCGCCGTACGTCGTCCAGTAGATCACCCGGAACCAGTTCGCGGCTGGCGTAGTAGCTGTCCGGGTCGTTGGGCTGGAGCACGCGCAGGCGGTCCTTGATCGTGAGTCCTGGTGCGACGATGAGGAAGCCGCGGGTGAATTTCTTGGCTGAGGGTCGGCGCACGGCGTTGACCGTCTGCCAGGCGATCAGCATGGCCATGACCGTCGTCTTGCCGGCGCCGGTGGCAAGTTTGAGCGCCAGGCGCATCAGCTCCGGGTTGGCGTCGTGATTGGCGTCGGTCAGATGTGTCAGGAAGCGCTCCCCAGCCTTGCCGATCTGCGGTGCGACCTCGGTGAGCCAGATGGCGGTCTCGACGGCCTCGATCTGGCAGAAGAAGGGACGCAGGCTGCTGAACGGGTGCTGTCGCCAGTGCGTGAGGAGGCGCGCCGTCTCCGGGGTGACCCGCCAGTGGTTCGGATCGGGGTCCAGCCGCCAGCGGTCGACCTCTTGGCGGACGGCGTTGATGATGGCGGTGTGGTCGTAGCGCTGGGCCTCCGTGCTCAGTCCTTTGCCTTCATCGAATGCCAGGTCGAACTGCTTCGGAGCGCCCTTCTGCTTCTTCGGCTTGGGGATCGGCGTGATGAACTCCGCCCGACGCCGGGCCTCGACGATCTTCTGGGTCGGTTGGCCCGTGTCGTCCAGTTCCCAGTGGCGCGCTGGATAGGCGTAAGGGGAGTTGAGGATCGGCCGGTCGAAGAAGGGGTTGCTCACGGCGGTTACCTGGCGTTGGGTCCTTCGGCACAGAAAGGGCAGACGGCGGCGCCGCCGCGGGGGCACGGTACGTTACTCTAGCGGCTAAAGGGGTATTTTGTAACCACCGCGACGACGCCATCTCAGTGGTGACTCAAACGGAGGGCGGAAAGGTGAAGTTGACAAAGCGAGTCGTAGACGCGGCCCGGTACGCGGGAATCATGGGCGTTGCCGGGATGACCCCGAGCGCAGAGGTTGCCGAGCCTCCGCCCCGTGCCCGGACCGCCGCCCAGTGACCCACACCCTTTCACCCGGAGAACCCACGATGACAGCAGACATTGAAAGCCTGGTCCTGGAACACCTGCGAGCGATTCGCGCAACCCAGACCGACCACGGCGAACGACTCACGAGCATCGCGCTAAACCTTGCCACGCTCGGGCAGCAAGTCGGCGCCCTGACAACGGCGGTTTACTCGGGCAAGTCCGACCTGGAAGGACTGCGGCGCCGTGTCGAGCGGATTGAACGGCGCCTTGAATTGACCGATGGCTGAGGGCATGACCAGCTTCATTCTTGACACCCTGGCCTATTCCGAAACCCTCAAAGCGGGCGGGTTCAGCGAGCAACAAGCCGTAACCCAGGCCCGTGCACTGGCGGAAATCCTTGATCGACAGATGGCGACCAAGGCCGATGGTATGGGCAGTACGCACCAGGCACGCGACCCGCTCGCCCTAAACTGGTCTACCGCTCAATGGCTCTCGCTCAGTTCCAGCCGCCGTTCAACCCGGTCCAACCGCCGTTTGATTTAGTCAATGTCGGACTTGCCCGCGTAGACCGCCGCGGTCAGTCCCGCCAGTTGTTGCCCCATTGCGGATAACTGAACGCTGTTGCCGGTGACTTCCCGCTTGAGGTCGGCAATGTCTGCCCGGATCGCGCGCAGATGCTCAAGGACCAGGCTTTCAATCTCTGCGGTCATGGCACGTTCCCCTCGCGTAGTTGGTGGACTCTCGATCCTACCGCTCAGCGGCGCCCGACGAACGGGCATAACGCGCCAGAACAAGGCCAAACGCGAGCCGTTTGTTACCCCCAGCGTTACCCTGGCTGAACTTGCGGACACCAAAAGGGTTCGGTAATAAACCTAACAACTTGGTTTTATTGGAGCCGGCGAGAGGATTCGAACCCCCGACCCGCTGATTACAAATCCGCCATAATCACGCGAGCCAACATAAAACAACATTAAAAAACAGTTGTT
>Ga0247842_10004038_pt1 | contig 18860 bp, 19 predicted proteins | sample LaCruzMarch2015__3_FD_192411 | JGI IMG/M metagenome (GOLD analysis project Ga0247842, IMG submission 192411) | Freshwater microbial communities from meromictic Lake La Cruz, Castile-La Mancha, Spain - LaCruzMarch2015_19m | ecosystem: Environmental > Aquatic > Freshwater > Lake | place: Spain...
TTGAGGCCGACGCGGATCTGCTTGACGGGTGCCTGAATGACACACTGATTCGCTGGATTGTGGATTACAATTTTCCCGGTGTTTCTGTCTATCCGAAGATCATGACGTATGCCGCCGCGAAGCCGGGCCTGAAAGAGCAAAGCGAGATCGACAAGACTTTGGTTGTGGATATTGGGTTACCGGTCGGAGCGGCCTATTTTTACCAAACCTACGGGATTCCTGTCCCGGAGGAAGGAGAGGAACTGGTTAAGCCGCCGCCGAAAGCGCAACCGCTTGGCGGATTGCCCGGCGCAGAGACGCCGCAGTTTGCCGAAGGCGCCGCCGTCCTCGATGCCGCCGATGTTGTCGCAGACAGCACTGCCGCCCAAGCCATGAAAGTTACAGACGAAACATACATGGCCCCCCTGAAACGCCTTTCGGAAGAGGCCAAATCTCTCGAAGATCTGCGGGACCGCATCCTCGATCTCTGGGGGGAGATGGACCCGCAAAGCCTGGGCGTCATCATGGAGAGAGGAATGATGCTGGCCGATATGACCGGAAGATATGAAGCCTCCGTGGAGACGGGGGGTAAAAAAAAAGTCTGAAGTTCGCTGAGAACGATGTTTCTCCGGACCTTTTAACGGTTTTTAAACTGCCCTTTAAAGAGCAGGAAAAGTTCTTTCAAAACAAGCTGAATATCCCGACGCGCAAGTGGGACGATCTCTGGAAAGACCAGCATGCGAAAGGCTTCATGGTTGCCGGGGCGTACAAGGCCGACCTGCTGACGGACTTCCGGGGAGCCGTAGATAAGGCCATCACGCAAGGAACGACGCTGGAGGAATTCCGGAAGGATTTCGACAGCATCGTCGCCAAGCATGGCTGGTCTTACAACGGTTCCCGAAACTGGCGGAGCGAGGTCATCTATTCCACCAATATCCGCCAGTCTTACAATGCCGGACGCTGGGCGCAGTTGACGGACCCGGAGCAGTTACAGGTCCTGCCGTACTTGACTTACAGGCACGGCGACAGCCGGGTGCCGAGACCTCATCATCTGGCCTGGAACGGTACCACTCTCCCTGCAGATGATCCCTGGTGGAACACGCACTTCCCCCAAAACGGCTGGGGCTGCAAATGCCGGGTTTTCGGATCGTCGCGTAGTGAATACGCGGCAGCGCAGAAAGAAGGGCTGACCGAAGCGCCGCCATCGGAGATCGACCCGAAAACGGGCGAGCCCATCGGCATTGATAAGGGGTTTGGATTCAACATCGGAAAGGCGTACCTGGAGCAGACGCACGATATTCTGAAAGGAAAATTGGCCGATTGGGATGCCGTCATCGGCGCCAAAGTCATGGAGGAGGGAAGAGTTGCAGCCCGGAAGGTTATTGAAGAAAACTATCAGACTTTTCTGGATAAAACGCTTTTGTCCGGGAAGACCGCCTGTGAATTTGCCTTGCTGGGTGCGATGACGGAAACAGACATTGCCTTTCTTGATGCGAGGGGGAAGATGCCGGAAAGCTCCGGGATCGTGATTGGAGACAAAATAATCGCCGGAGCAAAGGCGGCCCGCCATGAAGCAGCGGGAGACGCCTTGACGGAAAACGAATGGAAGAACCTCCCTGCCGGCGTTCTTTCGCCGGAACGGGTTCTTTACGACAAAACGGACGGCAATATTTTGTTTGTCATGCCGTCTGCAGATGATCCGAGGAATATAAAAGTGACAATCAAAACTGACTTTTACGAGAAAAAGCTAAAGCAGAAAATTAACTCTGCCAGATCCGTTTTTAAGGTGGGGGCTGCCGCGCTCGATGACAAGACGCGATATGAGGTGATCAGATGAAAATAACGGGCGGGAGGCCGGCTGTCCCTCCATGCCGGGAACCCTTTCGGGAACCCGCCGCAGGCGCACCGAATTTCCTGCTGTCGCCCGTGAAGAATAGTGGAACACAGGTGCGATGTGTTGTCAAGGGAAAAGTAAATGCCTGAAATCATCATAAAAATGGACGGCGCCGATGCCGTTCGGGAGCGGCTCCGGCAGATATCTACAAGGGTATCGAATATGTCGCCCATCATGAAGGCCATCGGCGACCGGGTTGTCGAGCAGACCAAGCGGCGCTTTGAGGCCGGTGGACCGGCCCCGGACGGGACGCCCTGGAAGGAACCGAAGACGCCGAACCCGAAACGCCGCCGGACCTTGACGGTGTCGGGGCACCTGCGGGACAGTATCAGGTCGCAACTGGTGGGAAGCAATGCCGTAAGGATCGGAACCGACAAGGAATACGCCGCCATTCACCAATTCGGCGGACGGACGGCGGCGCACGTTATCCTGCCCCGGAACAAGAAGGCGCTTAAAACGCCTTACGGCCTGTTCAGGAAGGTACGCCACCCCGGTTCGGTAATTCCCGCCCGCCCCTTCCTGGGGGTAAGCGAGGCAAACAGCTCGGAGCTGCTCGGCATCATTAACGAGTATATTGCAGGGAGGTGAAACATGATCAAATTCAAAGGATTCGATGATTGGATTCCCGTCTTTCAGGGTGGAAGCCAAACGGACAGCGCGGGGCGCATCCATGACGGGACTGCCCTGATCGATAAGGCCGTTTCAACCTTCAATGCCGCCCGGCATGAGCCCCCCGTGGTCATCGGCCACCCGAAAGAAAATGGTCCGGCTTTCGGATGGGTTGAGGGTCTTAAAAAGCAGGGAGATACACTCCTTGCCAAGTTCAAACAGGTTGAACCGGCCTTTGCCGACATGGTTAAGCAGGGCCTATTCAAAAAGCGATCCGCCGCCTTCTATCCCGACGGATCGCTCCGGCATGTCGGCTTTCTGGGGGCGATGCCTCCGGCGGTCAAAGGGCTTCCCGATGTGGCCTTCACGGAAGAGGACGCTCTGACGTTCGAGTTTTCCGACTATCAGACCCTCTGGGCCTGGGAGTCTATTGCCCGCCTCTTCGGTAAGATGCGGGATTACCTCATCGAGAAGGAAGGCATGGACAAGGCGGATCAGGTTATCAGCGCCTACCAGGTCCAGGAGATAACAGACGCGGCGGCAAAGGAAAGACAGGAGATACAGCAGGAAGCAGGGGCAGAATTGAATGCTGTCCCTGCCATGAATTACCAAGAGAAGAAAGGAGAAAAGAACATGCAATTTAAAGAGTTTGTCCAGAAGTTGAAGGATCTGGTCGCCGGTGTCGATGCGGCAGGCGGCGATACCGTGTCGGGAAAGCAGTTCTCCGAGGCGGACATCGAGTCGGCGAAAAAACAGGCGACCGAAACGGCAGCGAAATCTGAACGTGAAAAGGTGACCTCTGAATTCGCTGAAAGGGAGCGCACGGCGCGCCAGGATGCCCGTAAACGAGAGATCGCCTCCTGGTGCGAGTCAATGGTCAATGCCGGGAAGATGACGCCCGCAATGATCAAGTTCGGGGTACCCGAGTTCATGGCGGCCTTCGCCGAAAAAGAAGACGTCATCGAGTTCGGTGAGGCGAAGGAAAAAGCCACCCTCTATGACCGTTTCAAGATGTTTTTCGATACGGAAATGCCCAAGGTGGTGACCTTTGGCGAGGTGGCCGCCAGAGGCAAGGACACAGGTGGTGCGGGCGGTACGGGGGAGAAATTGACGGCTCTCACCGCGAAGAAGATGAAAGACAACAAGGATTTAACCTATAGCGCGGCCTTCGCCGAGGTGCAGAAGGAAAACCCCGAGCTCGCCCGGGAATACGCCGCAGAATTCACGGAGGTGAAGTAACATGGGCTACGAAATTCCTGTACTAAAAGTGTCTCACCCGGCCATCGAGGATCTGTCGAACGATCAGTATCGATTTTTGGTGCTGACATCCACGGGGGTTCGGCGGCCTGACAGCGAAACAGAGGCTCTCTACGGCATCCTTCAGAACAAGCCGACCTTGGGCGAAGCTGCAGAAATCATGCTCCTGGGTATTTCCAAGTTAGAGATGAACGATGCTGTGGCAGTCAATGCTTTCGTCAAGGCCGAATATGTATCGGCGACTGACGCCGGAAAAGGCAAGACCGCCGCTGCTGCCCTCGCCTATTCCCGCGCCCTGGTTCTTGAGGCCTCCAGCGCTGAGAATGACCTGGCAACGGTACTCCTGGTCGGCCAGGTGCCAGGGATTACCCAGACGGGCTGGTTTCATTCGACCGTCACGACTGACGCCACGGCGGGCGCTAAAACCTACACGGCTGCGGAACTGCTCGGCGGCCTCATCCTCCGGGATCCGGCAGGTGCAAACCGGTCCGATGTCTCCCCCACGGCTGCACTGATTGTGGCCGGGTTTGCCGGCGGCGTCGTCGGGTCGAGCTTCGAATTCACGATTCGCAACACGGCGGATGCGGCGGAAACGATCACCTTAACTGAGGGCGCAGGTGCCACTTTGTCAGGTACGATGACCATCGCCCAGAACAACTCCAAGCGCTTCCTCTGCCGTCTCGATGATGTCGGCAGCGGCACGGAGGCGGTCACCATTTACAGCCTGGGAACCACGGTTCACTAATCACAGGCAATTGAGATTCACCCCGGCGGCGGGCGAGGAGCCTGGAGCCGCCGGGCAATTACTTTAAGATCACGGAGGATTGCACATGGCTCCCAATGTCAAAGAGACTATCGTTGCAGGACCGTTGCAGAATGTTTCAATCGCGTTCCGCAACGAAGAGTATATCGCTGATCGGGTTTTCCCCATCCTGGACGGGGCTGATCCCAAGGCAAAGATCACCATCTACCAGAAAGGAGACTGGTTCCGGGATGAGGCCAGTATTCGCGCCGCTGGAACCAGGGCCAGGCGCGGAGGCTACAAGCTGGAAGACGTCTCCTTCTCCACGAAGGAATATGCGTTCGCCAAGGAAGTCACGGACGAGGATCGGCGCTTTTCCAGGCTGAAGTCGTCGCCCCCTCTCCAGCCGGATCAGGATGCGATCGAGTATGCCGCAGACAAGGTCGACATCAAGAAGGAAATTCGGACTGGCGAGTTGATTACCGGCGGGACCTGGGCTGATGGAAATGTCGGCGGCGAGGATGCGGAAGGGCTGTGGAGCCCGGCGGGCGCTACGAATACCTTCCTTGCCGACATCGTCAAGGCGCGTAAGGCAACCAAACTTAAAACGGGGAAAACGCCCAATGTCCTGCTTTTGGACGAGGCAACCTATCTGGCCCTGAAGGAATGCGAGGCCATTCTCGACAAGATCAAATACACCCAGCGTGCGGTGTACGGGACGGAGCTTTTGGCCGCCCTCCTCGAGTTAGAGGAGGTCCTGGTCGGGAAAGCCATCAAGAACACGGCAAAGGAAACAAAGGCCGGGACTGAGTTCACGGGCGTGAACATCTGGGAAGTTAACGCCGGAAAAGGGATGGGGTTCCTATTCTATAGGCCTAAAAAACTGGGCCTCAAGACTGCGACGGCAGGCCTCCAAGTCCGCCTGGCCTATGAAGACGGCCAGGCCCGCCGGGTCACCACCTGGCGCGAACCGGCGGAACATCAGGACGTCTACGAAGTGGCCGAAGAGACTGACATCGTACTGGTCCACGCGGACCTCGGATATCTCTTTAAGGATACCTACGCGACCTAAACAGTAAACGGTAAAAGGTGAATGGTAAGCAGCAAAAATCGTTCACCTTTTACCACTCACCTTTCACAAGGACGGAACTGATTATGGCCTACAGCACGCAGACAGACCTCGAAGAACAGATCAGCCAGGCTGAAGTGATCGAATTGACTGACGATGCCGGAAGCGGTTCCGTTGACACATCCGCCGTGGCCCGCGCCATCGCTGATGCCGACGCGGAGATCGATTCCTATTGCGGAGGCCGTTATACCATGCCATTTTCACCTGTTCCGGTTATCATCCGGAAATTCTCTGTGGACATGGCGATTTACAACCTGCTTTCCCGACGGTCGATTATGAAGATCCCGGAGGATCGACAGAAGCGCTATGACAATGCGATCCGGTTTTTCAGAGATCTGGCAAAGGGACTGATCTCCCTGGGAGCAGATGCCCCGTCGGAGCCAAGCGACGGACTTCCCCAGGCGACGCGGACGAAAGCCGACCGGATATTCTCTCTGGGTAAAACCTCCGACAGCAGCGCCGGAACATTGGATAATTATTGACATGTACACCATCGAACAGATCGAAGACGCGATTATCGCAAAGCTTGCCCCCCTGAAGGTCGGTTATACGCCTGTCGGCGGAAGCGATCCTGCTATATGGCGGACGGTTCGGACGATCAAAAGCTATCAGGGCGAACTGGATGACGAGGAAAGCATCGCCCGTGCGACCCGTCTTTTCCCGGCAATCCTCGTCATGTACTTCGGTTCGGAATATGAAGAGCACGGGGCGCGGAAGATTGAAAAACCGACGTTTGTCCTCTTCATTTGCGATAAAAGTCTACGGTCTGAGGAAGAGGCGCGGCGCGGTGGAACGCAAAATCCAGGGACGTATGCGGTCCTGAACGGCACTCGGGATCTGCTTTACGATTCAAGGTTGTCCAAAGACATTTTTCCGATGTCTTTGCTGAGGGAGTGTCCCGCCTGGTTCGGTAAGGGCGTATCGATCTACAGCGCTGAATATGAAACCGCCCAGGCGCTGCTCTATGTGGGCGATTGAAGGAGGAACCTATGAAGGATAATGTTAACGATGGAGGTACACACTACCTCGATAAAGACGGCAAGGAACTGACGGAGCAGGAATATACTAAATTGACCAAAAAAGCACAGAATGCCGGGGAAGATATTAAATCGGCCCCTGACACGAAGGACAAGGAGGTAATGACCGATGATCGTTAAACGAGCGCAATTGGCGGCTAAAGCAGAGACCGCAGAAGGAACCGCAGAAACCCTGGCCGGGGCCGATGCATTCCTGGCTATGAACATCAACTTCAACCCGGAAATCGAAATGGGGCCACGGGACAATGTCACATCCTCCCTGTCGAACTTTTCCCAGGTTCCCGGCGCGAGAAAGGCGACGATGGAATTCGATGTGGAGCTGAAGGGTGCCATAGCGGCGGGGACCGCCCCAGTCCTGGGTAAACTCCTGAAGGCGTGCGGATTTGGGGAAACAATAGTGGCCGTTACATCTGTTACCTACAAACCGGCCTCCACAGGGATCGATTGTCTATCCCTGGCAATGTATAACGACGGCGTCAGATACGGAATTTTCGGCGCGCGGGGCAACGTCAGTCTGAAAATGGAAAAGGGCAAGCCGGGCATGCTGCACTTTGTCTTCACTGGTTCTGATTTTACCGTTACCGACGTGGCCTTGCTTTCTACCGGCGTCTCCTACGAGGCCACTAAGCCCGTGCCCTTCCTGACCGCCACATTGACCATTGAGTCCTACGCTGCCATGTTGGGATCACTGGAATTCAACATGAATAACGCAGTGGCCCTCCGCTCTGACGTGAACGTCTCCTCCGGCCACAAGAGCGCCGTCATCACTGCCCGGAAGCCCACCCTGTCCATCGATCCGGAAATGGTCACAGTCGCCGCTTACGACTTCTTCGGAAAATGGCGGAGCGGTAATGAAGGTGCTCTTACCCTGGCACTGACCGGATCGGCCGGGAATATCTGCACGATTACCGCTCCGAAGGTTCAGTACACCGGTGCGAAACTGGCAGATAGTAGCGGCATTCGCTCCCTGGGGATCGATTGCCAACTCAACCGCAACTCCGGCGACGATGAATTGTCGATCGCATTCACCTAAGAGGTTGAAATGGAAGAAAAACGATACAATATCAGTGATAAAATCTATGTGCAGCGCACGTTGGTGCTGGGCCAATGGAAAGAGCTTGGGGCCATCCTGAAGGAAGTCGCCATCCCGAACGATATCACTCCAATCTCCCTGGTAAGGGCATTGGGGAATAACCTCTTTGCCGTCATGGCGGTGATCCTTACAGAGGAAGGCCGGACACCTCAAGGGAAGGACATCCCTCAGCTCGCCGTCGAGATTGAATATGGCATTACACCAGAGGCGGCCATCGAGGTTATTGCCCATTTTTTCGAACTGAACCCAATTCCCTCACTCTTGAGCAATCTGTGGACTCTGGCGGCGCAGGTACGGGAGAAACTGACGGAGATTGGGTTGACGAGCTTTGCTTCCTCGTCAGCGACGGAGACATTACCAGACGTGACTGGGTCCTCTGGAATGTCACCGCCGGAGAGGCAAAGCGATGGGCAAAACGCACCCTGAAGCAGCGTTATGAGTGGGTGGAGATTCTTTTCGGTGCGCAAGCGGAAGAACAAAAAGGGGTGAAGTCATGTCGGCACGTTGATGCATGCAATATGTGCCGAAAACGCTGCAAAGACAGGATTGGAACAGGCTGATGCCGGAGACAAAAATACAGCTTATCATCGAGGCGCTCAACAAGACGGATTCCGCGTTTAACGATCTGAAGCGCCATCTGAAGGATTCTCAGGTCGATACGGATGCCTTGAACGCTAAATCGCAAGTTTTGTCGGGAAGCATAGGAGGCCTTGCAGCATCCTTTGTGACCCTGGGAACCGCCATTGCCGCCATCAAATCCGGGATCACCTACCTCGCCCAGATCGAAACCGCTTCTCTCGGTATCGCAGCCGCCTTCATGACCGGCGGGAAGTACATCGATGCCACGAGCGGCAAGGCACTGGCCGCCCAAGATGCTTTGAACGCCGCACAGGGGGACTCCAAGAAGATTATCGAAGAGTTGCAGTACGCCAATCTTCAAACCATTGCTACCCTCGACGAATTGATCGCTGCCTATCAGGTAACGCTCCCCGTCGCCCTGGCCAAAGGATTTGACCGCCAACAGGTCAAGGACTTCACTGTGGCGATGGTCCAAGCAGCAGGGGCCATCGGCTTGCAGATGAACCAGTTGGGAGAGGAAACACGCTCCCTGCTGACTGGGGCCATTGACCCCAGGAACAGCCGGATCGCTACGGTGCTGGGCCTACGAAATGAAGACGTCAATAAATTTAAGGGAGACGCTGGCGGCCTGTTCAATTTCCTGATGGATAAGCTGGCTGCATACCGGGTGGCAGGCGTTGCGGCGCAGGACACCTGGGCAGGTCTCTGGTCAAACTTCAAGGATATCATCTCGCAATCTCTGGGAAAGGCCATCGAACCGCTTTTCGATGCCCTGAAATACGAGTTGAAGTCTGTCGCCGATTCCATTGTCACGATTGATGACAAGGCCAAGAAAATTAAGTGGAATCCGGAATTTTTAGAAGGAGTAACCGCATTCAGGGACGGCATTCAATCCGTTATCGCCGAAGTATATCGGCTGGGCATGCTGCTGGACAAAGTCGGCGGGTCGTTCACTCGGCTGATGCATGGCGCTACGTTCAGCGAGCTTACCGGATCTGATCGATGGACAAAGGCCAACGATGAGTACCGGGAGCGCTATATGAAGTCCGAAAAGGCCCTTCAAGACATGGCTATGCGGTCCCAGGGTTGGAAGCCAGTAACAGCGGATATTGACAAACAGATGCGTGAGGCTGCGGCGCAAGGAATAAAGAAATATGAACAGACGCAGACCAACGTGGGGGGAGAGGATGCGGGAACTCAGCAACTGCTGCGATATTACCGGGATATCGGTCCAAAACAAAAACCAGAATGGGGGGCGAACACGCCTAAACCGGAGGTGGACAAAAAATTAGAAAATCTCAAAAAGGAGTGGGAAAAGACATCACGCGATCTCGAAACAGACATAGATAAGCAGGGTCTAAGTGAATTCGAGAAAAAGATCGAAGACGTAAAAAACAAGGAAACAGACCTGATCGGAAAATTCAAGAAGATCCCTGGCGCAGAAGAGGCAATCAAGTCATGGGCGGCGGAGTCAAAGCAATGGCTCGGCGTCGAGGATGCTCAAAAGGAAGCGGAGAAGGCTTGGAAGATCGAGCAGGACATGACGAAAGCCCGCGAGGATCTAAACAAGCACCTTACTGACCTGACCGCATCGGAAACAGAAAAAAGGATCAAACATGTTGACGAGGAGGCCCAAAAAGCACGGGAATTAGCGTCTGAATCATATAATCTGCTGACGCCGGAGGGGGAAAAAAATTATCAGGACGCTCTCATACAAATCACTCAATCCGCTTCGGAGCAGAAAAAGAAGATCACGGCGGATTATGAAAAGTCCCGCAGGGAAGCAGAGATTGACAGCCTTACTGCCGCCCTCGACATAGCTGAAAAAGAAGGGCTTGCGCATCGGAAGACCATCAATGAACGTATCCAACTAATGACCGAGTTGGAGTCCATTCAGACAGAATATTTAGAGTCGCTGGACAAAACCAAAGACACGACAGCTTGGTATCAGCAGGCAAAGGCTATTGAATCTACAAGAAAATCAATCGCGGATCTGATGCGAGAAAAAAGCATGCAGGATACTTTTGGAGCCATGAAGCTGGCCATGACCGACCTGGAGAACAAGTGGACCGATGTCGGGCAGCAGATGTATGACGTGGCCACCACCACAGCCCAGGCCATGCAACAGGCTTTCAGCGACTTCTTCTTCGACGCATTTCAAGGAAAACTCAAAAGTTTAGGCGATTACGTCACATCTTTTTGTAACTCTGTCAACCGGGCCATCGCTAACGCCTTGTCTCAGCAGATGAGCGCGGGAGTGTCGAGCGGGATCGGAGGGTTTTTCGACTGGATGAAAGGAAGCGGTTCAACTCCACTAAATACAGGCAATGAGCCAATACAATTGGGAGCCGATTATGGCGGTGGAGCCACCACTGCTTTCGGTATGCACAGCGGCGGTAAACTGGGGCTAACTCCGACATTTTATAGAATAGTTCCGACAACATCCATAATGGATTCTCTTCCAAGACGACACAGCGGTGGACTGGCTTCAGATGAACGCCTGGTCGTGAACAAGGTCGGCGAACGCTATATTACGGAAGAGCAAAACGATTGGTTGACGGGGGTGGCCAGAAGCATGGACGGAGGGGGTAATCAACGGGTCGCTACCAACGAAAATCACGTTCACGTCCACCTGAATGTCAACGCCCTGGATTCCCGTAGCGTCTCTCAGGCAATTCAGCAGCACGCAAACCAGATCACCGGCATTGTCAATCAGGCATTCAATAAGCGCGGCCAAAGGGGGCCGAACGGATGAGCGAAACCTATCCAATCACACCCGGTTTTTCTTCCATGCGGTTCACCTCCCTGACGCCCTCCCTGGTGTCGTGGTCACATAGCATGATTCGCCAGTCCAGGAGTAAAGGCGCACAGCGTTGGCAGATCGAAGCGGAATACCCACCGAATCTGCTACGGTCGGAAATTTCCCCGATCATCGCCTTTCTGATCAAACAACGGGGGCAATACGAGACATTCTCCCTCTATCTGCCTGATCTCTGGGCTACATCGCAGGGCGTTGCTACCGGCACACCCCTGGTCCATGCCGATACGCCTCCCTCCGGTCGCTCTATCGTGACAAAAGGCTGGACCCATTCTGTCACAAACATTCTACGGGCCGGGGACTTCGTCAAATTCTACGCTCATAGTAAGGTCTACATGCTCACGGAAGACGCCGACAGCGACAGCGCAGGCTATGCAACCTTGAATATCGAGCCGGCCCTGCTTTCGATTCCCGCTGATGATGAGGCGGTTATAGTTTCATCGGTTCCATTTACCGTAGCGTTGGTGTCGGATACGTTCGATTTCGGCGTGAAAGGACCGAATGTGCACGATCTAAAAGTGCAATTTGTGGAGGTCTTTTGATGGCAGACCGAGACGCCACCACCGCCATAATCACCGAGCTGGGCAAGACCAAGAACCAGCCTGTCCACCTCATCGAAGTCACCGTGGAAGACGCCGATGGCGTTGCCACCGTCTCCTATATGACCGACGCATGGACAAATGTCATCTGGAATGGCCACACTTACCTCGCACTCGGTCATTTCCTGGGGTTTACGGATATCGAGGAAACGGCAGATGTGCAGGTTAATTCTTTGACCCTGTCCCTTTCTGGAGTGGATCAAGCATGGATCAGCGCGTTTTTATCCTACTTTTACATCGACCGGCCCATTAAGATCTACAAAGCCTTTCTTGCAGACTTATATGCCGATCCGTGGCGGCTGAATGATGAGTCGGACAATGGTCTTGATACGGAAGCCGGGGAGGATCTCGTCTGGGAGGAAGATGAAGAGCCCTATGCAAATATGGCCATTATTTCCGATCCGATTTTGATCTTCGAAGGGCGGATGGATGAGCCGGGAATCGAGGAAAATCCTGAAGACGGTTCTTGCATCGTCACGGTTTCGGCCACGAACGTCTGGGTGGATTTTGAACGGAAGGCGGGGCGGCATACCAACCACGAAGAGCAGCAGATCTTTTTCCCCGGCGACCTGGGCTTTCAGTATGCGAGCGAGGTAGTCAAAGACATCACCTGGGGGCGCAAGTAATGGACATCGAACGCGAAATCAAACTAATTGATTTTGTGAAGGATAACCGGGGGCGTTCTTTTTCCTGGGGTCAATGCGATTGCAACACTTTTGCCCTGGAAGTGATGGACGCCGTCCATGATACGGACCTGGCCGCACAGATCCGGGGTAAATATGAATCGCTGTTAGGGGCGTTCCTGTTTCGTCGCCGGGTTCCCGGCAGTTTGATAAACATACTGAAGACGGCGGGATTTATCGAGGGGAAGAAAGGATTTGAGCAAACCGGCGATCTCATGATCGTGGAAGATCCCAAGTGGGAAATGGTCCACATTTGTCTCGGATCTCAGGCCGTCGCCGCCTTCCCTGAGCACGGGGTGATGACGTTTCCCATGCACGAATTGCGCGACAAGTCCTATTCCGTCTGGAGGTTGCCATGCCGCCGGTAATTATTGCCGTAGTTGCTATGGCAGCCGCATATGGAACCGCAGCCGCCGTTACAGGCGTGGTTATCGCTGGTATAACCATTGGCGCGACAGCAGCTGCTATGGTTGGCGCTGTCGTGGCGATGGGCGTATCTTACATCGGCAACATGGCCCTCAATTCTATGGCCGGTGGCGGGTCTCAGCAGGCCCAACTTCCACTATATGACTCATCGGCTGCGGTATTCAAGAACGCCCAGGGCTACCTGGTAAACAAGCAGAGCAATAACGCCGCCCTCCCTTTGATCTACGGTTCCCGTACCGTCGGTGGCTCCTTCGCGTTTATGGAGGTTTCTGGAGATTCAAACGAATACCTGCACCTGGTCATAACTCTTTGCGAAGGGCCTATCTCTGCCATCCCCACCGTTTATCTCAACGATGTCGCCTCGACAGACGCCAAGTATTTAGGATTTATAGATGTTTACAAGCACCTGGGCGATGACGATCAGCTTGCCGATTCTGCCCTTATGGCCGCCACACCCAAATGGACGGAAAACCACCGTCTTCGGGGCGTCGCCTATCTCTATATCCGCCTGAAATACGATCAGGACGTCTATTCCAGCGGCATCCCGACGATCACCGCCGATGTGGACGGACGGACGGTTTACGACCCCCGAGACGCCACGACAAAGTTTAGTCACAACCCTGCCCTGATCATTCGCGACTATCTGACCAATACCCGCTATGGCCGGGGCCTCAATGCGACCCTCTATGACGATACCTCCGGCAGCGCCGCCGCCAATTACTGCGAGGAAGATGTGACGGTCGGCGGGGTTACTCAGGACCGCTATACCTGCGACGGCATCGTGGAAGTGGACGACACGCCCCTGTCTATTGTCGGCAAGCTCCTGACGTCCTGCCGGGGCTGGCTAATATTCACCGCCGGGCGCTATAAGCTGATCATCGACAAACCTGAAACGGCGACGGCCTTCGCTTTCAGCGAAGACAATATCACTGGCTCCTGGAAGATCTTCGCGGGGAGCAAGAAGAACACCTTTAACCGCTTGCGGGTGAATTTCTTTAATCCCGACCGGAATTGGCAGGCCGACATCACGTCCGTGGAATCCACGGCCCTTCGCGTCCTGGACAATGGCCTGGTTCTGGAAAAGACAATCGATCTGCCTTTTACCGCCAACATCGACACGGCTCGGCAGCTTGCCACCATCGCCCTGAATCAGTCCCGGCAGCAAATAGCCTGCCAGTTCCGGGCGTTCGTCTCCGGATTGCGCTGCGAGGTGGGTAACGTGGTTCCCATCACCCATGCGACGCCCGGATGGTCTGCGAAGGAATTCCGCATTATTAAAATGGCCCTCCGCAATGACGACGAGGTTGAAGTGACGGCCATTGAATATGACGCCACAGTTTACGACTACGGCACCATCAGTGTCGTTGACGCCACGCCAAACACCAATCTTCCGGATATGACTACGGCATCTCCCCCGGTTAACGTCCGGATCTCCGAGGAGCTTTATTACACCATGTCCGGCAAGGGCGTGCAAACCAGGGCAATCGTATCGTGGGAAGCACCGCGGGACGCCTTTGTCGCCTCCTATGAAGTCGAGTTTAAGCTTTCTGCTGACAGTTTCTGGATGTACGCGACGGCAACAAAGGCAAGGCAATGCAATATTGATGATTTAGCTCCTGGCAAATATGATTTTCGGGTGAGATCGATCAATACGATGGGAGTTTCATCCGCTTATAGCGTCCTAACAAATCAAAGCCTGTCGGGACTTACGACCCCTCCGGCAGATATTCAATCGTTTATTGTGCGCCCGATGGGTGGCCAGGCGCACCTGCAATGGCAGCGTAGTGAGGAAATGGACGTTATTCACGGCGGACATATTAAGATTAGATTTTCCAACGTCATGACTGGAGCATCCTGGGAAGGTGGTATCGAAATCGCCTCTGCGTCGGGCGCTTCGACGGGTGTCACCGTAACCCTCATGTCCGGCACATATATGGCAAAAGCCGTAGATTCGTCAGGTAATTACAGTGCAACGGCGGCAATGGCAGTGACAAATATGTCGGACATCCTTTCCATGAATTATGTGGCTGAGCAGGAAGAACACCCCGGTTTCACGGGAAGCAAGACGGCCATGATTGTCGATGAAAACATCCTTATGCTGCAAGGCGATGATGGTTATATCCTTCTGGAAGAAGGGGGTAACATCCTGACGGAGATATGCGCTGTTTCCTGGCGGCTGTTGGATGAATCAAGCAACGGTCTTGATGCGGAAGACGGCACCGACCTTGTCTCGGAAGAATATGAAGACCCCTATGGGTATGGAGGTCTTGACCTCGTGGGCAACCCTGCGGTGTGTGCGTCCGGAGCATATGTGTTTTCAACTTATTATGATTTAGGTGCTGTTTATAAGAGTCGTCTGACGGCGCAGATTGAGCAATCCGGTTTTGCACTTGGTGATGAGATAGACTTGCGGGATCTGAACATAGATGATTGGCCCGGCTTTGACGGCGAGCCTACGGAATATACCCATACTCGGTTTTTTGTCCGGACGACGCCGGATGACCCGACAGGGACTCCGACGTGGAGCGATTGGCTGGAGTTCGTAATCATCGATCTGCAGGCGCGAGCCTACCAATTCAAAATCGAAGCCTACACGGAAAATGCTAATTATAACATTGGAATCTCAGCCCTTTCGGCTTTGATCGATATGCCGGACAGGTCTGAACGTGGTCAGTCTGTAGTTGTCCCTGTTGGCGGCAAATCAATTGTATTTACCACGCCCTTCAAGGGACAGCCAGCCATTGGACTTACCATAAATGACATGGAGTCGGGGGACTATCACACCCTATCCAAACAAACCCGGCAAGGATTCGACATTGTTATCAAGGATAGTGTGGGCAGCAGCGTGGAGCGATCCATCGACTGGTCTGCCCTGGGTTATGGAGGTGAAATAGCGTCATGAGCCAGCACGATTACGTCATTGCGAACAGCACCGGAGCGGCAGTGCGAGCAGACATTAATTCCGCGTTGCAGGCTATCGTAACAAACAACAGTGGCCCGGCGGAACCGATAGCTACCTATGCTTACATGTTTTGGCCCGATACGACTACGGGCAAGCTCAAGATGCGCAACGGGGCGAATACTGCCTGGATAGAAATAGGCAGCCTGGAGACGGCTAACCTCGGTTATTTAACGAGTTATTTTGCTGCGGGTACAAAGTTGGTCTTTTACCAATCGGCACCGCCTGCAGGCTGGACCAAAGACACATCCAGCAATGACAAAGCCTTAAGGGTTGTTTCCGGCGTGGGCGGCGGAACGGGAGGAACGCATGACCTTAGTTCGCCGCCTTCGACTGCCCATGTGCATACCGGGCCGAGCCACACCCATACCGGGCCGAGTCACGTTCATGGTGTGTCTGTTTCGGTAACAATGTCAGTGTCTTTATCCATAGCGGGTGCAGCTTACCAGAGAGGATTGTGGTTTTCTGGAGGACAGACTGGAGTTGGTTCTGTATCAGAGGATGGGCACGGACATCCTGGATCATCTGGAAGTGGATCTGGTATTGGAAGTGGATCTACGGGGGCGGGAGGAACGGAAGTAACTGGGGCGGGAGGAACGGGAAATACCGGTAGCACAGCACCCACTGCCTTCGCGCCCAAGTATATTGACGTGATCGTCGCCATTAAAGATTAGAAAACGAAAGGAGTCTATATGATTGAAACCCAAATATCATGCCCTCTCGGTAGCAAATGCGAAGAAATTAAGGACAATGTCCTGATGCGCTGTGCCTGGTTTACAAAACTGGTCGGAAAGGATCCCCAGTCGGAGAAGGAGATCGACGAATGGCGTTGCGCTATCGCCTGGCTGCCTATCATGCAGGTTGAGATAGCGCAGACCAACCGGGGTCAAACAGATGCGATCTGCTCGATGCGTGATGAAACAATAAAGCGCCAGGATATTTTCAACACGCTGGCTGCCGAAACAATTAAACGAAAGGAGTTGGTGACCAATGGCTGACAAGAAAATTTCGGAATTAAGCGAACTGATGACACCGGCGGTTGACGATATTCTCCCGATAGTCGACACCAGTGCCACATTGACGAAAAAGATTAAGCTGCAAAATCTGTTCGAGAATGCCTTCGATGTGAAACCTGCTGCTGACAGTACGTATTCTCTCGGTACTGCGCTTCTGGCATGGCTCAATGGACATTTTGATAAGCTGACGCTGGGCGGTGTCGAAAAGACTGCCTGGCCATCAGCGGTTGCCGGGTCGAACGGAGAGGTGCTGATGAGCGGTGCGATTACTCTGAACGGCGAAGATGGCGTCACAATTACACACAGCAAGGGTGACACCTCTTATTTAATAAAGGTGCTTCCGAAGGAATTACAGGGCCTGGGGCGCGTCGGAGAGATCGTTTATGTTAAATCAACAAACACCGCCGTGGTCTATAACTCCGGGATTGCCCGTATATTGGCCGATTATGAGTTGTCGGCTGTCATCTAATGGAGGTGTCAATATGATTAAATTTGAAGGACCGAAAATTATTGTCGAATCCTTTCAGTGTTCACGGGGCGTCGTGGCAATGCAAGATGCGGACATGACGCCATTACAAGGTCAAATGGTAAGGATATATCTCGATGATAACCTGAATGTTGCCATCAACCCCAAACAAGACATGTACTGGCAATTAGCGGAAATGATGCTGCCTCCACCGATGACACGGCAGATCGACCAGGGATCTGTATTGTCAGCCGTTTCGAACGTCGCTTACATTATGCGGGGAGAAAGCGCCATTGATGCCATAGATACTGAGGGAGGTAGAATCGCTCGGGTAGGCCAGTTCTGGCAGAATTACCGGCAGGATATCGAGTGGCGAGTTGTTTCCGGCGGAATAGAATGGTTGACGGAGAGAACGCCGAAAGCGGGGGAGGAATACTCAATAATCATCGAGAATCTCCTGGAGAGTCCAAATATAATCACCGAAGCGGTCTCTCTCGATTTGGCGATGGTGGAGATAAAGACCTTCTGTCTTCCTGAATAAGAAAGGAGAACTATATGGGAAAGCGAAAAAGTTTGTGGATTTTGGAAAAGATGATGCAGTTTGAAACCCGCCTTGATGTGTATGTGGACGGAGATGGGAACGAATCGATAATGAAGTGGATACCGCCGTGGCGGGCCTGCCGTGCCTTAACGAGTACGGCAGCCGTGGCGACGCCTTCAGGTACCGTGGGCGATTGGTTTCATCCTGACGATATTCAATCAGCTTGGGTAAATAATACGGATTATGAGATCATTTCAATGGGCGGCTACTGGGTCGATATGTACCTCAGCTCGTCTCCCCTGGCCACGTCGGCATCTGTTGGCTCTGCCTGTAATGGTACGGATACAAATAAGAAGTATTATGTATCGCAGCCTGGCGTTGCGCCGATGGTATCACAAACTATCGCCCATTTTCGCCAATATTTGAAGGCGAGATTCGCCTCTGGCGGCTTTGCTGGGTCGGGCTTGTCTGGCGGTTGGTCTGGTAAAGGAGGCATCATGCTTGATGTGTATTGGCATGAGCTGTGGATCTGGACACGGATCAACCGCTGGCTGCTCCGTGGTAATACCAATGGGTACAACGCCTCGAATCATATCCCGCAGTGGCATTTGGACGCGAACGATATAGGCATCCTGGATGGTTCGCAACCAGCCTCATATGGTACGAACATCACCGGCGGCGGTGGAAAGTTTTGGGATATTCCGATCTCTGATTTCTGTGGCAATCGATGGGAGTTCACGGATGGTCTCCGGCTGAATGGTGGGGCCATTTATTCGGCAGGAAAAACTGTAAATCCTTTCACGAACCCAACTGACGATTATACCCATGCAAGTTTTTCTGCCACAGGCCTTTCGGTCTCCGGATGTACGTCGGGGCAGTCGGTAGCGTCCTGTCGTGCGGAATCCGCACTAAAGTTACATGGCATCCCGGCCAGCACCGTAACGGCAGGAACAGGCGGCTTTGATGGCCAGGGGTTCTGGTTTGACCTTACTTCTGAACGCATTGCTCTTCGCGGTGGTTATTGTTACAGCGG
>Ga0247842_10004039_pt1 | contig 18858 bp, 7 predicted proteins | sample LaCruzMarch2015__3_FD_192411 | JGI IMG/M metagenome (GOLD analysis project Ga0247842, IMG submission 192411) | Freshwater microbial communities from meromictic Lake La Cruz, Castile-La Mancha, Spain - LaCruzMarch2015_19m | ecosystem: Environmental > Aquatic > Freshwater > Lake | place: Spain...
TTGAAGGGTATTCTGTGGTCAGGCGCAAAGGTTCAGTGAAAGTAGAGCAAACAGACCAGGCGGTTGAGCGTCTGGTGTCCTTGGGGTATGACCGTAATATCATCATGGCCGCCTGTTCGCTCAGTCTTCCAGCACTTACCAAGGGACTGGAAACCCTGCCGCCGGAACAGAAAGGGGGTAATGCCGATGAAGTGAGGGCCACGCTTGAGGAGCTGCTGTCAAAGTATCTCCGGGAGAGTGAGCCAGTAGTGTATTTGAAACGCTCGAAAACGAAAGCAAAGAAAAAGGAGATAACTGCATGACAAAAAAGAAAGAAACAGAGACAACGGAAACCCCTGTTGTTGACGACGTAAACCCCTTGGAGCCCTCGACAGGCGCTTCAGATCTGCCGGCAACCTGGGACAAACCGGAAGGTGAGAATCTTCCGGCTACCCGGGGGGCTTCGGCGCCTTTGGAGCGGGAAGATTTCATAACTCCCAAGCTCCATCTGGTGCAAAAGACTGGTGACCTGTCAGTACGGTTTCCCTTGGGTACTTGGATTTTGAACAAGGAAATCCAGCTGACCAAGGCCATGGGAGACCCGATACAAGTAGTGGTGTTGGAGCATCCACACAAGTTCTTTATGGAACATCGTGTATATGACCCTAACAATGCCACCCCGGCGCGGTCTTTCAATTCCGTAGAGGAGTTAGAAGCCGAGGGACTCACCTTGGAATGGGACAACAAGACCAATACTCGCCCGACTGCTGATAGGGCTGCACGAGTACTCCTGTTGATCATGAAACCGGCCGGATTGGAGACGGAAAGCGGGTTCGGCATGTCGATCGATGGTATTGGACCTTGCGCCGTGGCTTCATGGCTGCTGGTCAATACGTCGTATAACACAGCTGCTCGTCGCATCTTCACCGCTGAGAAGCTGGACTTAAATGGTAAACCCATTTACAGTCTGGTTTGGACGCTGAAGTCTGTGCCGGCAAAAGTGGGCGGCTATAATATAGTCGCTCCGCAACTGGCGACCGAGAAACGGTTAACCGATGAAGCGCAAGCAGCGCTTCAAGCGGCATTCAGCCTCGCGTAAGTAAACTGGGGACGGGGGAAGGGAAACCTTCCCCCGTTTTCCTTGTAGGAGTAAAAATGATTTCGCTCGACTTCGAAAGTTTTTATGACAAAGAAATCTCACTCACAAACCTCTCGCCGGAAGCCTATATCAAGGCGCTATTCGACCACGGTAAAAGACCTTATCTCTTATCCATTGTCTCCCCTTCCACAGCCGTCTCTGAGAGTTTGGAAAAAATACCTTGGCATCTGTTTGAAGAATTTAATGGCAATCGAACCATCTGTGCGCACAATAGTCGCTTTGACCAAGCGGTCTTCAAAGCATGCGCAGAAAAAAATCTCGTCCCGAAAGAATGGCTAAATAAGAACTGGATTTGCACTGCGGATCTCGCCGTCTACAATCAGGCACCTCGCAGCCTTGCCGGAGCTGCAAAATACCTTCTTGGCCTTGAGGTCTCTAAGGATTTACGCACATCGATGAAGGGCGTAGAGTTTTCATCCCTATCTCCTGAGAAACAAGAAGCCATGCGGCAGTATTGTTTGCAGGACGCCAAGCTTTGTTATCAGTTAGCTGAGAAATATCTCCCAACTTGGCCGGAAAGCGAACAGGAAATCTCTCGCATCAATCGCGAAATTGGTATGTATGGAGTTCAGTTGGACGAAGAATACATCGACAAGAGCATCAAGAAACTTCACCAGATTAAATTTGACGCCGAGAAAAAGCTTCCGTGGCGCGACGACCCCAATGCCGACACCGTTGTCCTGTCGACCAAGGCCGTGGCTAAACTGTGTGCTGAGGCTGGTATCTCAATGCCTTCTCGCCTGGACGACAATGGTAACACAAAAGACACCCTTGCTCAGGGCGAGCCTGAAGTTGTCGCCTGGGAAGCCGAGTACGGTAAGAAGTATCCTTGGGTTGCCGCAATGCGTGACTACCGCAAGGCCAATATCCTGCTCAAGAAATTGCAGACCATGCAGAGACATAGTATCAACGGGATTCTGTATTTCAGTTTGAAGTATTTTGGAGCCCATACCGGACGTTTCTCCGGAGAAGGCGGCATGAACATGCAGAATCTTCCCGGCCGCAAGGAGTCGTTTGTTTCTTTGCGCCACGCCATTGTTGCACGACCCGGCAAAGCCCTATGCGTTATTGATTGGTGCCAAATTGAGCCTCGCATCTTGCGCTGGGCTGTTAAGGACCAGGAAGCCCTTGGCCTGTTGGCTAAAGGCATCAGCATCTACGAGGCTTACGCCATTCAGCATTTCGGATGGGTAAACAAGGGCACTTTGTTAAAGAAAGAGAATCCAGCTCTATACGGTCTCGCCAAGGCAGCAGTGTTAGGAGCCGGCTACGGATGCGGCCCGACGAAGTATAAAGTGGTGGCCAAGAACATGGCGGATATCGACCTATCTGAAGAGGAAGCTGCACATCAGGTAGCGTTGTTTCGTCAGCAGAACCCCAAAGTGGTTGCGCTGTGGAACAACTTCTCGTTCCAGGCCAAACTAAGCGCCTCGCACCATCACGACTTCACCGTGGCCTTGCCTTCAGGTCGCAAGTTGCATTACTTCAAACCGTCCTTGGTCAATGGCCTTACGGCCTGTACGGCCTTAGACCATAAGAAAGTATCGTTTCTGCATGGGGGTTTGCTGACAGAGAACTATGTCCAAGCGGTGGCAAGAGACGTGTTCACTTTGGGCATGTTGCGACTTGAAAAAGCGGGTATTCCGCAGTTATTTCATGTCCATGATGAGTATGTTCTTGAGGTCGAAAACAAGAACCCTGCCGAGCAAGAGAAGTATTGTCGAGAGATTCTTCTCGCCCCAGTTCCATGGTTACCGAATTGCCCGTTAGATGTTGAATTCAAATGGAGGTCACGGTATGGCTGAGAAAAAGCTAATGTTCACAATTCCCAATCAAGTGGCTCAACGAGTAACCGAAGGAGCCCCTTGGGAATTTACCCCTAACGTACCGGGGCAAGCCTCTCGTACGAAAGGGGAGTACCAGACTTGGAGATCCCAGCCAGGTACCCAACACTGCCTGTATTCATTAGTGGAGGGAGCGGTTCGTGGGATGCGGGTCTCTGCGGATAACCCGATTGTCAAGGTGCATGGTATCGTAGCGGACTATGACACAATAATTAGTGAGGATTTGCTGAACGCCTCTATCGCTGACTGCAAGGGGGAGTTCAGGCCAAATTGGGTGCATTCTACTCCCCACAGTGGCGGACGCCGGCTAATCTGGTTATTCCAGGCGCCGGCTCTGGTTACGGGAAATGACATGGCCAAGTTGTTCTGCGCCCATGCTGCCAAGAAGCTTAGGGCCAAGAACTATTTGGCCGGTCTAGATTACGAAGCGCTAAAGAATCCCACAATCTACTATGATGTGGGATCCAAATGGAGAGAGCTGGATGCCGCCTATGTCCCGGAGACCTTTGTGTATTCTTGGCTCTTTGACGTTGGCAGAAACGCAGATCGCACGTCGTTTCCCGGTGTGATAATCCCGCTAAAGGACATCAAGAAGGAAATGGACGAGAGGTTTCCGGGACGATGGACCGGTGAATTCGAGATTGGTTCATCTGGTCCCCGTTTCTGGGACGCTGCTGCGGATAACCCAAGAGCCTGCGTGGTTAACAAGTTCGGGACAGGGATGCACTGTTTCACCGGCGGCACGGCATTCATGCCATGGTCGGCTATCTTCGGCGCCAAGTTCTGTGAGAAGTATGCGGCCGAAACACTTGGCGCCGTGATGGCCGGGACATGGTTCGACAAGCGCAATTACTGGCGTTTGGATGCCGAGGGGCATTGGCAAGACTGGTCTTTGGAGAGCTACTCACGGTACTTGCGGGTACACCACCAATTAAGTTCCGTAAAGCCCAAAGGACGTAATTCCTCAGAGGTAGATGACGTTATACATGCCGTAGAGACCCAGAAGCTGGTGCAAGGGGCTTTCCCCTATGTTTATTTCCCCAGCGGGCCTATTGTCATAGACGGAGAGCGCAATTTGAATATCAGCAATGTTCAGGTTCTGCAACCAGTAGCGGATGAAAAGATACTGGCCTGGGGTGAGGGGTTTCCGTGGTTCGCAAGTTTTCTTAAGGCATTCCTGCCCGAGGAGACGCCGAGACAAGTATTCCTTGGTTGGCTTAAGAATGCGTATGTTCCAGCGTACCAAAGGGCGCCGCGCCCCGGGCATATCGTGATTCTGGCCGGCGACGTGAATCGTGGAAAGAGCCTGATGTCCACGGTAATCATATCCAAGCTGTTGGGCGGTTCGGCTGACGCCAGTCGGCTGTTTCTGGGGGAAGAAGACTTCCCGGACTATGTCTATCGGAAGCCCTTAATGACGGTAGATGATGACATTCCTTCGTCCAGCACAGTGCGCCATGTTCGGTATTCGGCTATGCTCAAGAAGATGGCGGCTAACAGCAGCCACAACTACGCAAGAAAGTTCAAAGACACCGGGAAAGTAATCTGGTTGGGGCGGGTCATAGTGACCTGCAACACTGACTCTGAATCCATTCGGCTGTTGCCTAACATGGAACTGTCTGATGCAGAGAAGATCAGTTTGTTCAAGTGCAACTCGGAGAAAGTGTTCCCGTTCAAGTTCCCTGAGCGGCCGGAGATTATAAAGACTCTTGACCAAGAATTACCTTATCTTGGACGTTGGTTACTGCAATGGGAAATCCCAGCTAACCTGAGAGGAGACCCTCGATGGGGGGTGGTTCACTACCACGACCCAGTTCTATTGGACAATTCCATCCAGGCAGGAGACGCCTTTGGCTGTTTGGAGGTAGTCCAGATGTTCCTCCGGTCATATCTGGCGATCAATCCCGGAGTTAAAGAGTGGACAGGCTCAGCAGCAACTCTGCTTAGGGACATGCATTTGGACGAAGGGCTAAAGCCTCTGGTTTCCAAATACAGTACGGTTTCTATGGGTAAGCATCTCAGTCAATTGCATTCTCAAGGATTCGCTATTACGCCCGAAAGAACCAGTCGGCTTGGGCGTTTCTGGAGAATCGCAACTGCACTGGCTAATACGGAAACCGTTGTCCCGAAGGGGGTGAAGCATGAAGACAAATAAATTCGGCAAACTGCAAAAGTTGATTCTTGCGGAAGTTACTAAGGACGGGGAGAAGGGCAGCCTTCTCCCAGTTCTTCACGCCCTGGCGTTTCCAGGGAACTCGTACCCGATATCGTATATCACCCCTATCTTATTACGGATGGATCATCAACAGTTAATCAAGATGGTTTGGAACCGGGTTGATACTCGACTGTCACGCGCTTACTTGAAAGGAAAACACCATGGCCCCCGGCTCATTCGTGGAACTGAAAATTGCGTTTATCCCTGCCGTAGCCGCTCAGTTGGAAGAAGCAACAAAGGGGCTGGGTTGGTCAATAAGTCACATTGTAAATGATAGCTTGATAAAAACCCTGGGACTGGAGGGCCTGGGACTGGAGGGCCTGGGGTTGTCGGAAGATCGAGTGTGGGGATTACAAAAGAGGGAGAAAAAATGAAAAAGAAACGAAAGCGCAATCTCACAAAGTTCTGTGTCGAGTTAGTACCTATCACCACAACCCAAGACGGCATGCAGTACACAAGTACCGTGTCTATCGGCCCGGGATCTTATTTAGCTAAATGCCTGTACTATGCCCGGCCAGTTACCTTGGACACAGTAAAATTGCTCTTGAACACTGGAGCGTTAAGGAGGATGAAATGAACACAAAGCAAAAAGGGAATAACTTCGAGAGAGATTGCAGCCGGATGCTTAGTCTCTGGTGGACCGACGGAAAACGGGATGATGCCATCTGGCGCTCGGCGTCCAGTGGTGCCCTGACCACAGTGGGCAAGGGACGTTACCTTGCCCATACCGGGGACTTTGCCGCCACGGACGGGGAGGCAGAGTTACTGTTTAAGCATGTCATCATTGAGGCTAAGCGGGGGTACAATCGGTACTCAGTGCAGGATTTGCTGGACGTCCCGGAGAAAAGTCGACTCGGAAACCCCGTTTGGGACATGTTTTCTAAGCTTACAAGAGCTTGTCTTTCACAGCGTAAGCTTGGCTTATTGTTATGGAAACGAGATCGACGACACCTGTTGTCGTTTTTTGTAGATTACCGAGGCATATGGAATCCTGTTGAAGTTGAGAAAATTCCACATATATGCTTCCGGGGTTTTGACACCTGCATTCACGGGGCTCTTTGGAACGATTTTTCGGTTATCGTTTCCGCAGACCGCTTAAGGTCTTTGCTAATGCCCCCTGTCGCTTTGTCAGCGCCGATGCTGTCGAACCTGGCGCCGTAACCTTGGAAGCGTAGGCCGCTGTGCTCATGCCGGCGGCCTGCGCTTTTGCGCGAAATGCCCCGGGCCTTTTTATGGCTCCGGAAATCCAGTGCTTGCTCATTTTCTTTCCTCCTCTCGTTTTTCCAGGGCGGCTTGCCAAGCGGCGCCCATGGCTTCTCGTTGTTTGTCTGTTATGACACGTCCACGTTTTTCGTAGCGGCGTTTTACTCCGGCATTCATACTGCGAAAAGCGGTATCCGTACGTTGGGCCGAACGCGCAATTTTTTCCAACTTAGCGACATTGGGGTCCTTGGGACGTTTCTCCAGTTCGGCAAAGAACTCAGTCGCTTGTCGACCGTGTGCCAGGCTCTTGGCCCGGGACATAACTTCCCTGGGGTCATACCCATTTTGCCAAGCGGCTTCCAAGGTGGAGTCAACCAGGGTTGTTAAGCGCTTAACGTAAGCTGGCTTTCCTTTCAGTTGGTACCAGACATTTTCATCCCCGTAGGCTTGTAGGACTTCGGCAATTATCTTTTGCGCCTTGTACTGGCTCATGCCAAGGCTGGAGGGAGCGAAGAATGCCGGGGGACGATCCCCCTTTGCGAAATTCAATATCGTCATAGGCGCAAACTTCTGGAGGATATAAGCCAACCGGCTTTCACTGAATTTCCCATCGACCATAAGGATGCCGGCCATTGGCACCGACGCATCCTTGTCTGCCCAGGGCATGTCCCAGCCGGCAGAGTTCTTGTTGAAGAACTGTTCTATGGCAGTTTTTACTCCCATGGAAGATTTGCCCAGGAAAGATCGCCAGGGGTTCTCGAACCATCCGCCAATTTCGTAGCCAGATTTACCCCAACGCATGTACGCCCGACGCTTTTCGGTTATTCCGAATTTCTTTCCGAGTCTCCGCGTAAGCGGGGTAATATCAATGTGGGAGCGCTTGTCATCCTCATTCATCCACATGAACGGTTCATCGCCGTCGTCAGGATTGCCAAAGGCGGCATAGATTGCATATTGCCAGGCCGTGGGAACAAGCAACAAAGTTAACATGATGTAGGACGGCCAGTAGGTTTCCGTTTGAAATTGGCGCCGGATTCCGGTGGAGGCAGAAGGGCCGAGAGGCACATGAATACCCAATGTCTTTTCAAAGATGTCCGGCACCCCTGCCATTTGCAGATTAGACGCTGTCCAGTCGGGGGCAAACCAAGTCATTCGCAAAATGTTCCGGGCCATCGGAGTAGCCCAAACCATTTCATGCCAGTTTATACCGCCGAATGCCTGGTTGACTACCTGGGCGATCTCTTGCCGCAATTTAAGTTCATCGGCTTCTGTGGACATTAGCCCTGCATATTGAGGGTCATTTGACACTTCGTTGAAAAGGCGTTCGGCCGTCATAACTTTCATGGCCGGCTGCATAACTTCCCATAGGACATGGTCTCCCCAGAGTTTTGCTTTTTGTATCGCAAGAACCCCATAGCGGATTGGCGAGACAACGGGATATTTTTCAGTGTACTTAATTATCGCTTGCATTGCGTTATCCAGAGCGCCACCTTCGCCCTTGGGGTCCATAGCCAACGGTTCTTTGTCGCTAAAACGGAAAGTGAGATTTGCCGCCATCCACTGGTTTAGCATTTTTCTTTGGGCAGGATCTTTAAGCAGGGTATGCCCGAGTTTCCACATCTGCTTAACGTCAGTCCCAAATTGTTTAAGGTTAAAGAGCGGATTGCGCTTGGTAATTCCGTAACCGGCAATATACGCCTCACTTAAAGATCCCGCATGGAACAAGGAAACCGCCAAAGCCAATTGCTTGGTGACCTCATTGAACCAGATTATGCCCTTGAAGATGCGCTTGAGCACTCCTTCAAAGTCTTCGTCTTTCCAGTCATCGAAGCCGCGACTGGTTACGTGGTCCAGTATCCGATGGACGTCTCCTTCCATTATCCAAACGTGGGAGAAACCTTTGAGCCGTTTAGTAAGGTCCACTTCGACATATCCCTGTTGCTTGAACCATTCGCTTGTTTTGGCTATGCTTTCCAGGGCTTTCAGGTTCTCCCAAACGTCCTTGGCGGCGTTGTAACTCGGGACATCCTGCACCCCTTTGACCGCCATAGCCGTGCGCCAGTTGTTGAACATGTTCCGAAGGTTCTGGGGAGAAATCAACTGCTGGGCATCCCGGGCTTCGGCGTCCTTACCTTGCATGAAGAAGGCGCCGGGTATTCCGGAATAGTCGGTAAGGTTTGCCAAGTAAGACAGGAATCGTTTGTTGGCCACAACTTCCGAAGTGTCGTAGATATAGCGTTCCATGTTCTGCCCGAAACCCGGGGATTGCAGGATTCGCCCAAACTCATTGAACTGTTGGTCCAAGGTGAATCCGCGATACTCGGTGTGTGCGGTTTTTTCCCGCATGTACCGGTCTGATGTCTCTTTTGCGTCTCGCTCGATTTGCGCAATGATCTCGTTTATTTTGGCTTCCCGCAATTTGGGGTCGGTAATGTCTTGTAACAGGTTATGCGACTTGGCCGCTTCCAAGTCGGTGATCTTGCGAAACTCCACCAGTTTTTCCAGTCCCTCTGGATGAATGATTATCTCGAAACTTTCGCCAGGCGCATGTTTTTCCCGGAACCATTTGTCCAATCCTTCTCGCACCAGTCTGCCAAGTTCATGGTGCCAGGGAAAGGGGTCAATGGTTTTATTGGAAACATATTCAGTTCCCCGGCGCTTGGTTAAATCGTCCAAGAATTCACCGTGATCGACAAACATTTGCGTGTGCGCATTTAACAGTTTGCGGTATGCCGGGAACCAGGGTTGAACTTCCTTGTTCAATTCGTCAAAGGATTTCAGTTTTAGTCCCGGGTTGGCCTTGCGGAACGTCTCATACTCAACCACGACTTCTTTTACTGTGGGGCCTGCGGTCTCATGCGTAGTCTTGAAGGGGTCCTTGCGGCCAACCCACCGGATGACTTTGGTCACGTCGCCAATTCGACGGAGCCTGACCTTCATAGCTTCGTCACGATTTGACCCGTCAGTTCTCAGGAAATCCCGGAAAGCCGTCAAGGCTTCCAGTATCGGGATCGCGTGTTCCCTTATCCCGCTGTCCTGCTCCAGGATAAACTTGTTTAATCGCATATCGTGGATCAGGGTTTCGACAAAGCTGAACTTGTTCTTCATTTCCTGGTGGAAACGGGATATGGGGTCAAGCTGTTCGGCAAGCTGGTAAGTGAAGTGCGCTTCACTCAAGGAGGCCAGGGTCATCGGGGTATCCTTCTGGTCTGACTTGGGGGCCGGAACCCCGGTTTCCCTGGCGACTTTTGCGACCTGCTGGTCAACCTGCTCCTTGGTGACGGGGGCCTGTGCGACTGGGGCCTGTGCAGCAGGAGTTACGGCGCTGGGGGCTACTTTAACAACCTCCGCAGATGCCTCTGGGGGTGTGCGAGCCGCAGCCGCTTGGTCCCCCAGCGCCGTTTTTAACTCCGGATCCAATTTCGCCAACTGTTCCAATGCGTACTTCGCCGCGCTGGGCGGGAACAAATGCGCATAGGACCCTTTGAACTTGTCACCGCTTAATCCCCATTTGCGAATGTCGTGGAGTACCAAGGCATGCTGGAGTTCGACCGGCAGCTTTTCAAACTCGGTGTCCAGGTCAATCGCGTCAGACAAAATCGTTTTATCCGGGCTCAATTTTGGAAGGTACTCGGCATCCGGGATCAGGAGTTCCTGGGCCCAGGCATACCCCCACAAGTCGGTTGTCAACAGTTTGGTTATTTCCTCTTGCGCCTCCTTGGATGCCGCCAATTCCTGGTAGACTGCTTCACAGCGCTCGGCGAAATCTTTCGTCTCGGGATTGAGCTGCTGAAGTATCTCCAATTCCGGTACGGATTTCTTGAAGGCGCTCACCATTTTACGAGACTGCTGGGTCGCCAGTGTCTGATACACTTCGCGGGAAAACACGAAGTCCGGATCGTCGACCCAGTCTTGCCTTATTCTGTCAAACCTTTTGCCAGCCCGTTCCCAGGCTTCCACTCCATCAGCTTCAAACTTCCGGTAGAAGTCGAACATGCGACTCAGTTGCCGCAGGCTCCAGGCAAACCTGACCAAGTCGCGCAAATCTTTATCGTTCCAGAGATTACCTTTGTCCCTGCGATTTCCTTTACCGCGACTGTGCGTCGTGACAACCTTGTTGTCTAGAAACCCGGACACATTGAGACGCTTAACCATGTCCTCGCTAAACAGGTGCTTTCGCAACAGCATCATGGTGCCAACTACCGATTTCAACAAGTCGGCTTCCGGGCTGTCTTCCGTTTCCCCGGGGATCAACTCTACACGTTCCAAGCTCCGGTTAGCCACCATGGCGGCGGTTATCAGGTTCACATTGTTCGGTGTAAGCTTGAGGCTTATGGCGTACAGGTCCTTGAGCACGTCGGCCGACAACCCGATGTTGTCGCCAAGGAACGCCCGTAACACGGTGTCCTGGTGCGGGGAAATATCCGCCACTCCGCCAAATCTAAACGGTTGAACGATCCCAGGAATTCGAAAAAGCAGGGGCTCTCTAAGCGCGAGTAGGTTCTCCATCACATGCAGCATGGTGGTTCGCGCCCGCACAGTATTGCCCAATGCCAACATCTCTCCCGTGACTTCGTATCTCTGTTTAGAGATGTCAGGATCATTGTGCCCATACTCTTTTGCTTTTTGCTGAACGTCTTTTAGGTCACGGTCGGCGGCGGCCTTGTAGACCGTGGGGTCCAGGCTACGGTCCAGGGGGTGCGAGTCAACATTGAGAAATCTTTCACTTTCAGACGGGTGCAGGAACCCTCGTGCCCAGACCTGGAAGGCCAGTGAAGCGCCGGAGACATCTGTCCATCCCTGTGCGTACGGGGTAATCTGGATACGGTCGGTCTTTTCGTCTACCAGATCCTCAGCATGCCCCCTGGGAAGGCCGTTCTTGTTCTTGGGCACAAGGTAAGTAAATCGCCAGTCGCCGTCGTAGTCTTCCCCGGCATTAACGGCAATTCGACCGTCATACATGCTTATATTGGCCTTGTCCCCTTTGCCTACTTTCCGTTTAAGCCGGAACAGCGTCATACTTTCAAAACCGGAGTTGGGAGTGCGGCAGTTAAGCACCAATTCCCCGGGTGCCATGGTCTTCCAAGAAGCCTTGTCCCCGGTCTTCTCTTGCGCATTCAGCAATCGGAATTTGACATCAACCAGGAACTCTTTCTTCAACTGGATATATTGGTCTGATTCCCCGTTGTCCACGACATCGGACTCAAAGAGGTCGGCGTACTTCTGCCGATTTTCCCAGAAGTAGTCGAGAGCGTCTGCCAAAAAATCGTCAGTTTTTCGGGGAATCTCAACGGCTTCTTCATACCGGCCGCCGTCTATGTTGGTAATCAGGTCAGCAGTTCGCAGATGTACCGTGGTGCCTTTGGCCACGGCATCCCGTAGAGCATCGCCTGTAAGCACATTGTTATCAGCATCCGTGTATGCGGGAGGAATTGCCTGTTTTCCCGGTTTCGACAGATCAGGCACCGTGTTCTGCCGGTTGCCGAACATCTTATTTTGCCCAAGCTTGCTGAACAATGCGCCCATCACCTGGCGAATTTGGAACTGCATCCAGGGGAGATATTGAACCTGTACCCCGGCATCCCAGTGATGCCACAACAGGTCGTTGCGTTCATCGTCCCTGGGGAAGTATTCGGCCAGAGCCTTGGCAACTTCTTCCTTGGGGCCTCTTAGGGGTGTCACCTTGGCCAGAGCCGCGTCCATTGTCCGGAAAAGAATGCTGCGAATCAGGCCCTGATGCCTCAATGTAGAGGAGTCCAGGGCCTGAGCGGACACCGTGGGCTCCATCGTCGGCTTGGTAGATGTGCTCAATTGGGCCACAGTTAAGTAGGCTTGCGGGGGGAGTTCTTCAAAGGTAGAGGTGTCAAGCGCCGCCTTGTCAAAATGCAGATTGCCCTCGGCGTCCTGGGTAATCACGGCTTTCGCTTCATGGGGTAGCCGCGTTTTTCGGTTGTCCCCCTCTATGCTGATGATGTGAATGCCCAGCGCATCGGCCTCTTTTATCATCGCCTGAAGCACAGGGTCCAGGTTATCAATGTTGTCGGAGAGCACCAGTCCGAAGCCTTTGTCCAAAATGCGATTGAATTTGGGGTCTACCCAGTCGCAGATCACCTTAATGTGACCAGCGCGAGGATCGACTTGGAACCCTTTGGCCCCCGTCGGCGTGAGAATGTGCAACCCGTCATACCTCTTATTGCCGAAAGACTTAATGACAACTGTCTTAACCTTGTCAAACCCCTCATGCGGCAGGACGTAGGCGCCGGAAGTAATGCCACTGCGCTTCATCTCGTCCGGGGCGCCTTTGTAGTTTTCGTGTCTTCCGTACAGCATAAGGAAAAAAATGGCGTCATACAGCGCCCAGTTTCCAGCTTTAATGGTATCCGGCGTGGGGTTGTCGATGAATTGTTTTTTGAACTGCTCAACTGTTTTGACACCGGCCGTCGCATCGTAGGATTTGCGCCAGGCGAACATGGTTTCGTACTTTTTCAACAGTTCCTTGGAGTCCTTGAAGAAGACGACTCGTACCCGGTCTATGGCGGTCTGTTTACCAGTCGGCGAAATGATGTACCATAGCGCGGGCTTTTCCTTAGCAGATGCCTCAGCGCGTCGCAGTTCGTTGCGCTTAATTGCCCGGCGATCAGTAGCTGACCATTCCTTGGGGACTGACACGGTCCTGTCTTCCCCGCTGATCAAACCAGTAATCTCGTTTTCAACCCCCGGGATAATACGACGGGCATCATTGAGCCGGCGAAACACGACCCCTGTCTTGCTTGTGATAAATCCATTTTCCGCCAGGAAGCCCATGGTATGCTTCTGGTGGATCCGCCGATACAGCATGGCGCCTGTGCGAATGCCTTTCCGTTTACCCCCTAAAGACTGGGACATGGTTGACAGGTGCTGGGGCTTGGCGGCCAGCGCATTTTCATAAATTGGCAAGACGCCGAAAGTGAAGGACTTGCCCGGCAACCCTCGATCTCCAACCAGGGCCATTTGCGCCCGGCGGTGGCAACTGACACCCGTGTTAACGGCCGTATCTTCTTTACTTGCAATGTCAGGAGCGCCTATTTCTTTGGCAGGAGTGTACTTTTCAAAAGTGTTTTTGCTCAAGAGCTGGAGGAAATCAATCAGACCCTTCCGCGCTTCCTGGCCGACGGTAGAATCGTCCAATTGGTCCACCAAGTCCTGGAAGGTGATGCCAAGTCCAAGGTCTTCTGTCTTTCCGATAACGGCTTCCACTACCCGCAGAACCTCGACATAGGTTTCCAGGGGGACGCCCTTTTCCGTGTCTCTTTGCGCCAGGATCTCTTTGGCCCAGGCACCAAAATTCCGGTTCTTATGCGACAAGGTGGCCTGCGCCAATTCGGCATTCTTCTCTGTCCACACTTCCCAGGGCGAACGATCTTTTGACGGTTTGAGCAAAGCGCGAAGCTGGGTAAACGCTTTTTTGGTGACTTTTCTGCGAGCGGCCCGATTGGCGTTTGCCCAGCGGTATTCCATTTCGCCCCGGTAGATGTTTACGCTCTCGTGCTTGTACACGGTGCGGGACACCAGGACACGGCCCAGGGAAATTTCACCTGAGCGCTCAGGGAGGGCAAGTTCCTGATAGGAAAAAGAGCGAAGCGCGGGTATCAAATGGCTTTTCCAAAAATCGACAATTTCCGAAGAGGCGTCCTTGGCATACTCAGCCAGGAAATCTTCTGGATAGGCAAGGGCCTCACGGAATCGATTCTCCGAGTACAACGCCGCAGTAAGAGCGTCCATCAATCCGGTACTTTCCCCTGTGTACCGGTAGCCAAGATTAAGGAGCACCGACTCACCGACCCCTACCGCCTCGGCGCCATAGGTACTGTCCAGTATACCCATAAAAGCCTGGACATTTGATTGGGTCCCCATGGCGTTGACAATGGCGCCATCGTCGAATTGCTCATACGGGTTGTCCATGTCGCCGGTTTCTGCGTCCACGTCGACCGGTTTATCTATTTCCAGTCCCCAATCGCCAGCCGGCTTGGTCAGCATGTCCCCGATGAGTTGTGGTCGGTGCTTGGCTAAATAGGAAAAAGCGACACGATACTCGGGAGTCAATCTGTTTTGAGCAATTCCCAATTCGTTCAGCCGGCGTTTCAACTGGGCCCAATTGGGCACACCTTCCCCCGCGTCAATGAAAAGCGGGTCCCCTGTCTGGAGATAACTGAACACCGACAACACGCGCCCCAGGCCCATCAAGGCTTTGCGTGGCGGCGCTTCTTTGGGCGCTTCCGGCAATTTGCTGAGAGACCCTCTGGGCTTTTTATACCCCTCAAATTCGAGCTGCTCGGCTGAGATTTGCTTAGGCGGCGCAGCTTTTTTGTCTTCCGTTTTGGCCACCTTTCTGTCAGCAGTCTTGACAGGGGTAACTGCCGGTGTGACAATCGGTTGCGCAACACTTTTTGCGGGTTGCTTGGGAATTTTGTCCTTTGGTTTGTTTACCGGTTTGGCCGCTTCCTTTGCAGCCGCTTCCTTTGCAGCCGCTTCCTTTGCAGCCGCTTCCTTTGCAGCCGCTTCCTGCCCCGTCCGCTTAACCGTATCCCTCAAGTCTTTTAACTGTTGCTCGGACAAAGCCTCAGGATGCCAACTCTTCAATAGCGGGGACTCCTGGATAAGACTCTCAAGAGCGTATTTCAAACTGTGATAATACTTGGGCTTAGTCTCGTCGGTGCTTTCGTTTAAAGTGCTGGCGATGACCTTGGCGCCTTCGAACTCGTCGCTGTTGAAACGGGCAGACGGCAGTTTTTTATTCGACGCTTGCCCAAGATAAATAGCCATCAAGTTCGCCACATCCTCGGCAAGCCAATCTGAGAACTGGCCTTCTTCCACTTTGGTGAGGTACTCTATAAGGTTCTGCTTCTCGTCCAAATGCGACCGCAGATACTTTTCCAGAATAGGCGGGAACTCCCCGCGCTTGCGTCCAGCCAAAATTTCTTCCCCCTTGGCGAATTGCACCAAGGTGCCGGCCACCCGTTGTGTCAAGCTCTGTTGCTTCTTGTCCTGCTGCTTCTCCAGGTCGATCTGGTGAGTCACCTCATGCACAATGTCCGCCGGACGAGCTAACCGAGTGATATACAGTCTGTCTCGTTGCCCCTTTTCCCCGGGGACAAAGAGCGAATTCACACGTCTATATTGTCCCCGATTGAACCGGTATCCACCCTGGCGCATTACCCCGGCCACGGGGAGACTATAGACATCGGTGGTGTCTAAAACCTTATCCAACAGGGGTGACATTTCGGCCAGGTGCCCTTTAGTGTGCAAATCGGCCGTGTCCAGGGATTCCATCGGTTTGGCCAATCGTTCCCGGGTAATCTGTCGGGCGAGGGCAAAGGCGCCGGTGCCAGCTTTCTCATGCGATTCGGCGTCAGGCATAATGGTCGTTACGTACGGGGCAACAGCTTCCCCGTAACCGCCTCCACGTGCCAGGGCGATACCACTCTCCAGATCAGCAATGGAAGTGTCAATAGTGCGCTTTTGCTCTTCCGACAGTTTAAGCCCTTTGGTAGTGCGCAACGCTTTCAGCTTGGCTTGAGCTGACTCCATCTCGCCCAAGTTGATGACGGCTTGCACAGGTTCCCTTGTCCCCATGATACCTTGCGCCTCTCGTGCCCGAAGTTCTTCGTCGGAGTACCCGCCCTCAACCGCCGAAGGGAAGACCGCAGGCATGGCCAGTTCTTCTCGTTCAAGCTCCGTAAGCGTAGGGTCAATTTGGAGGAGCGCCTGTTGTGCCCGGTGCGTTGTCGCAGCTACCCCCGTAATAGCTTCCAGACCCTTTCGCCCTTCTGCACTATCCCCCGCAAGACGGTCCACTACCACAGCATTACCATAAGACGTTAGCAAGTCGGCTATCGTATTCACCGCTTGCTCCCGGGGCATTGTAGTCAGGGCGTTTTGCAGTTTAACCGCCGACTTCAAAGCCATCGGGGAAACAGGGGTCCGGCTCAATAGTTCAATCTTAGACCCGGGTCGGTAATATTGAATATTGGGGAAAAGCGCCTGTATCACCCGGGCCAGAGGAGCCATGTCGTCACCCTGCAATTTCTCCTGGGCGATTGCGTCCACTATATGCCCCGCTGCCCCCCGGGTGTCCTCTTCAGTCTGGTAGACAAGAACTCCAGGCCGCTGATTACGCAACCAGCGATCCACCTCCGTGCGATACCAGTCCCTGTTGGCCCGAACTTCGGTGTCGGACAGTCCACCCATAGCAGCGCCAGCAGAGAAAGCCCCCACCGGGACAAGGGAGAATCCAACCAACATGGCAGCTGCCTCTTTGGGCTGAAGAACCGGATGCAGCATGCTTTTCATTACCCGGGCGGCCCAGGGAGTACCGTCATCGTCCAAGTTGAGCACGGAAGTGGCGACCATGTTCAGCATTTCCTCGCCGTACTCTTCCAGGGGACCATAGACCGCCGCTTCCTTGCCCAACTTGGTCATAATCCGACCGTAGACCTTGAACCCGCGCTTGACTGTGGAACTGCCCATTATGGCCTTGAGCCGGTTCTCGGCAGTAAGGCCGCCAGGCAGCTTGGCGCCAAGCTCAGCCAGTTTAACCGAGTGCAAATGCGGCAGGAGCCCGCGACCGAGTACCTTTACGCCACGCCCAATTTCGCCACCGGCAAATTCGGTAAGGTACTCCAAATACTCCTGGGTTATTCCCTTCAAATAAGACTCCGCTATTGTCTCCCCTGTGTCGTTGAAAGTGACATTCCCTTGCTCGTCCTGGGCAAATCCGCCACGGGACAACTGCCGGCCGGGGCCCGACGCCAACAACTTTCCAGAAGCCACTATGGGGAGATGTGTCGCCAACTCAATCGCCCGGGACGCCAGTCGCACGGACGCAAACTTTTCAACCAGTTTCCCGGCGACATCCACTTCGACATGTGGCAGATTTCTGGCGACAAAAGCGGCTTCCGGGCTTAACGTACGTCCGGCGATGTTCTGGGCCAACCCTTCCCGGGCCTCTTTCAGCCAAGTAGCTGTCAGCTCTTTGGTGCTCTTTTTGAGCATGGGGGAAATCTGGTCTGTGCCATATCGTCTCGCATAGGCTGCCATCCGGTTAACTATGAGCTTTTCTCCCTGTTCCCCAATGAACTGGTTTAACCCTTTAATAGCCTGAATTGTCCCAAATCGAGTCCCAGACATGGCAGCCTGTCCAGTCTGAAGCGGGAGACCTTTGCGCTTGAACAAAGCGTTAGACAGCATGATCTCACCGGCAAAAGGGATAGACCGCAGGGGGTAACTGATTGCCTTACCAAAAAACGTCCGATTTTCATCCATTTTCTGCCGTACCCGGGCTTCGTTGAAATATCGGGTCAGCATCCGGGCATCTTGTTCCTCTTCTTCCGGAGTAACGTAGTTACTCGCCTTCATTCTCTGGGCCGCTTGCCAGGCACGAAGAGCCTCTGTGGCGTCCGGCATCTGGCCAAACACGGGGATTTTCTGGAACAGCCCTCTTCGGGTAGCCAGTTCCTCGGCTACCGTGTGAAAGAAGCCTGGCCGGCCGGCGCGTTCGTCAATCTCTTCCTGGGTAAACGGGTGATCTTCCCAATCCGTCACGGGTCCAGGAAACCGGGGCAACGGTCGAGAGTAATCAGGGTCTCCCGGCGATGGTTCCGGATCCGGGGTGAATACATCCTTAACAAAGGCAATCCCCTTATCGACAAGGGATGGAGTGGCCACTGGTTGAACGGGGACCGGAGGCAAGACAGGCACGGGCTGAGGCGCGGGTTGAAGACCGCCTTGGTCCTCTGTATACGCCAGAGGGTCTATGGTGTCTTGACCAAGGGAACCGGGTTGATATGCCATGGGTTACCTTTCAGACTGAGTTACTTTTTTCTCTGCGCGTAAGCCGCTTTCTTTTTGCGGACATTGGACCGCCAAGCCGACCACCCCCGCCCAACATTCCTTGCTCCTGCCATCAAAGTCCCCGGCACAGCGCGTAATGTGTTGGACACTTGATCTTCCAAAGTTTCCGGTAGCCATTCCGCTGGGTATGAAGGCAAGGCCCTGCCTATACTCGGCCGTGCCACAGGAGCAATCGGCGCTTGGGGTAAGGCGCCCGTCGCCAATGCCAATCGGCGATTTCCACCAAAGGTACTGGGCACCTGCCCCGGAAGAGCCGGTAACCGAGGCCCCACTGGCCCAGGAGCAACCGGCGCCTGGTTAATGGCAACGGGGGCCGGAGAAGTTACCTGAGCGGGAACTTGATTGGCTCTCATCGGGGACAACCCGTAAGGCGATCCTGGAGCCTGTCGACGCGGGTCCACAATGTACCCATGTCCCGGGATCATGGTCAAAGCGGCATTAGGAATGCCTCTGTTGGCTTGCCTATCGTGTGTCTGCACATCCGCCTCTACAACAAGAGGGTTACGCAAACGTTGACCCTCAGCCGAGCGAGAATCGTAAGCAGCAACCGGTTTTTGATACACTGCCAA
>Ga0247842_10004043_pt1 | contig 18847 bp, 16 predicted proteins | sample LaCruzMarch2015__3_FD_192411 | JGI IMG/M metagenome (GOLD analysis project Ga0247842, IMG submission 192411) | Freshwater microbial communities from meromictic Lake La Cruz, Castile-La Mancha, Spain - LaCruzMarch2015_19m | ecosystem: Environmental > Aquatic > Freshwater > Lake | place: Spain...
CATTGATGGTCCAGAGTATCCAACACCCCTACGATCATCGACCGGATGCCCGCTATTGCCTTACAAACACAATTAACGTCGAGAGATAAAAATCCCAATCGGAATCCTTTTTTAGAATGTGCTAAGGAAAGATTGACTAATTACTTTTTTGATCCAAAAATGTGTACAGTCCCAAAACGTATTTCCTATATCTGACGTTGAACCGAAGATAAATTCAACGATGAAGTTGACGATGAAGAAGATACGATGGATAATCTGTCAGAAGGAAAAAAAACGAATCCTCCGGAATAATGGCTAAGATCCAGCACATAACGAGAAGACGAGTGGATCAACTCTGGAAGCAGTATCGTTCAACCGGAGAAATTCCAATAATTGGAGAGGCAATGGGTCCACCGAAGAAACGAGTTACAGATGAGGAATCCTCTGTGATTGACGAAACTTACCAACCATTCCGGTATGGTGCAAGGATGTTAGAAAAATTGATCAGGAAGACCTATACCCTAACTATCTCTCATAACCGGATACACAGATTTCTGATGGACCGGAAACTCGCCAGAGCTGAATCATTCAGGCGAAAACAGCGGAAATGGGTACACTATGAGCGAAAACATAGCATGTCAGCCGGACACATCAACGGGCATGAAGATCCAATCAGGGGGCTCAAGATCTGTGCGGTCCTGGATGACTCCTCACGAAAAAACCTGGCAATCGATGAATTTGCTACCATCAACACAGAAAATTCAATTGTCGTTGTTCAACGAGAAATTCAGAAATATGGACCAATATGCCCACTTCGTGAACGGATTATGGATCATGGCAGCGAGTTAGGCACTCATCGGTGAGATGAGAACGGAGATTGGGATAATGAATTCAAACAATATCTCGGAACTCATGATATCAGACCTATTCTTGCACGGGTAAAACATCCCCAAACAAATGGGAAAATTAAGAAATTGTTTGATACCTACAAACGATTCTGATATGATTTTGCTTCTCTCGATGAATTCATTTTCTGGTTCAATAACCACCCTATCGGAAGCCTTGATTTCGATAGTATTGAATCTCCGGACCTTGCATTCGGGAAAAGATTACCCCATGAGGATATCCTTGGTATCGACATCAGAGTTTTTGATTGGTGAATTGATGAAACGTTCAAGTTATCTTAAGCTAAAATTATGAGAAATAGTATCAGGACTCGACAAAAAGTCATAATTAGTAAAACCGGTATTATATACATTCTCTAATCAGAATACGAAACTGAAATGTATCGCATCGCAACAAGTCATCAACGTGATACTGCTGAAATTGTTTACGGGTGATTGGAGTTTAGATTTCAGATGAATGAGAAATCCTTGCCGTTTGAGAATCCAATGAACAGCTAGCCACGAGGAATGTAGACTATATTGGTAGTTGATAAGAAGTGTAGCTCTCATTCAGATATTTCTCTTTTAGCCGGATATTAGTCGTTCAAACGTAGGGGATATCTCTTTTGTGGGGATAGTATCTGCTCTGGCTTCATTGATCGTAACCGTTTTTTTACCGGATTTGAGTGTTCACAGTTTAAGAAACAAAAACCAGAACGCACGGTAATCAAGGAAAAACAATATTTCTAAAAAAAAGGAAATAACTCCAATTTTTGAGTTTTATCTAAAAAGGAACTTATTTTAAGCAATCTGATGAATCTGAAATAATACTGAATGTTTTTAAATAAACCATATGATGCTATACGCAATATAGCCCATATTATGACTTTTTCAATACCCAAGGCAACGTTTCACCCAAACGGGTTCATATTATACAAAACGAAACAGCAAACCAGAACAACAGATGAAAAAAGGTTCATCCAATATTCGAGGGAAATTTATTTTACGCAAACACGACCACAACAAGTATTCGGGAAAATTTTAATTTGGTATTTCTGACGTCGTACCTCAAAGTGAATGAATATAGACAGAAATTACAATCTGAAATTTTTACAGAAATTGCCCGGTGGGCACGCCGGATTTGTTACCAATCATGCAGTGTTGATACAGCAAGATGTATGGAATAACCATCGCATCCGATACATACTTCTCAAGGTCTTCGCTCAATTTATCAGATAAAAATGTAGGCTTATGCAACTTCACCATCAGATACCAAAAAGGATTGTTTGATCATTTTTAGTTGAGCCATATTCAAACTGGAAGAAGATCCTTAAACATTATCCAACTATTTTCGCAAAAAAATTTCCCTACGAATATAATCAGCTTGCAGATCAGTCTCAAAAAATAAGAATGTCTAGCCAACCAAAGAAAAAGCAATCAATCTCCGTATTTTTAAGATAAAAAAAATGAAAACAAAAAAAGCCAATTCAGGATTTGTTTTTGAATTTATTCGATTTTGTACTCTTAAATTATGAATTCATTCATCCACATCAGACGTAATTATTACCCATAATAAACCTTATAATGCTATATACAAAGCAGTCAAATTATCAACAATCTCTTGAAGAATAATCCCAAACATGGATAAACCAATTATTCAAAGGTGTACGAGAATGGACAGCGCAAACATTCAGCAGGAGATTAATAAATATAAAAAATTCAAGAAAGTCGATGGTGCAACTTATCGCAAAGTGAACCAGTTTTTACGTAAGCGGACCTACATCACCGCCAGGGAATGGGCACTTGCACGATTATGCACAGATTTCCGCACATCCGGCGGAGCTGAAATGACATTCATTGGTAACCATCTTCCGGAACTCGTCCCATTTATGGAAGATACATACACCCCACAGGCAGTGAATCAGGCAAGAAATTCATTTAAAAAAAAGGTGCGTAAATCAAGCGCCACATTTTTTTACGGGGCTATGTGCGGGTTCTTTACTACGGACGAATTAGACGATCTGCTCTTTGAAGCCAGCGAAGTTGCACGGTTTTTACTTGAAGTTGAAGGGACAACTCTGGATATAGATGAAGAGATCGATATTGAGGATCGTATCACCCAGGTTATGCGGAGTGTTGGAGAAGCTGCAAAAACAATACTCCGCACAAGAGGAGAAGAAACCGAAGATGGAAATATGACTCGTGTCAGTGAACCACATCAACTGAAAAAAATCCCCGTCTCTCTAAAAACAGATATCTCAACCCCTCAAAAAATAAAGAGAAGAAAGAAAAACACAGATAATCAACCTTCACAAAGCCCCCACATTGGATCTGCTATTATTGAAAATGTGGAAGTATACCCTGTAATTACAGAAAAAACAGCTATAAATGGAATTATATCAACTATAAATATCCCACCAAGTGCTTCAAGGGTCATTAATCAGGAACAGAAGATCAATTCCTCTTTGCCCACAACCCCATTGGCTTTACCAAATAAGGATAAAAAAAATATCCAAGATCACTACCCCATTAAAGAAGAACAAGAAATTCCTGGAGACAAGATCCAATGAAGATAATTCAGGTTGTTGGCAGATCAAATACTGGAAAAACTACATTTATCAAACAGCTGATACCAAAACTCAAAACGCACGGGCGTGTTGCAGTTATCAAACATCTCGGAGACCATGAATTTGAGCTTGAAGAGGGAAAAGACACAACCGGTTTTTTTGATTCTGGTGCTGACATATCAGTAGGAATCGACGCACATAAATCCGTAGCTGCGATACGTAACAATTCCTTGGAGAGTTCATTGCAGCTTCTCTTTGACCAGGGAATTGATTTTGCCATTATAGAAGGATTCAAACAGCGAAAATTTCCCAGAATTGTTATTGGTGCTCTCGAAACGGACCACTGTGTTCTCACAAACCCGTGTCCCGATGAAGTCCTTGCATCAATCGATGCGTTTGAAGAATTTTATCCAAAAAAATCGCTGGAGTGAGAAGATATGGAAGTAAAAAAGATACAAAAACGGTTGTTCGGTACTAATGGAGTGAGAGGGATAGTTGGAAAAGACCTGACACCTGAACTTGTCCTTTCAATTGGGGAAGCTTTTGGAACAATGAGGAAGGGACGGATTGCTGTTGGAAGAGACACAAGAACAAGCGGTGAAACTCTTATCAATGCAGTTAAGTCAGGTCTCCTCGCAGTGGGTTGCGATGTAATTGACTGTGGTATACTCCCGACACCAGCACTCCAGTATCTGGTAAAGGATCAATTTGATGGCGGGGCGATGATCACCGCATCTCATAATCCTCCAGAGTATAATGGAGTTAAAATCATCGAATCTGATGGAACAGAAATGGGAGATGAAGAGACCCTCAAACTCGAACAAAGGATATTCGAACGCTCATATTCCACAAATTCCTGGGAACATGTGGGAAAAGAGACCATCGCACACCACCTCATTGAAGACTATATCGCAGCAATTGTAAATCATTTCCCCGGCAACCCGGGAAAGGGAATTACCGTGGTTGTGGACCCGGGTTCGGGCCCAGCCTGCTTAACAACATCGCAGATCCTTACACGTATGGGTTGCAGGGTGCTGACGATCAATGGTATTATGGATGGTACATTTCCCGGAAGACTTCCAGAACCATCTACGGATGGACTTAAAGGACTTGCAGCTCTCGTTGTGAGCAGCGGTGCCGCATTTGGCGTTGCTCATGATGGTGATGCCGATCGCGCAGTCTTTATTGATGAAAATGGACAATTCGTAGAGGAAAACCAGGAATTTGCACTCGTAACAGACCATATATGTCACAAGAAAAAGGGCGTAATTGTTACCCCGGTTAGTACATCACAAATTGTTGAGATCGTGGCAAAAAAGAACGACTGTTCGGTAACTTACACTCCTGTCGGAAGTATCTATGTTGCCCGTACGATGCGGTCGCTCATCGAGAAAGGGTTCCCTGTTATTTTTGGGGGAGAAGGAAATGGTGGACTAATCTTTCCCGACCATCAGTTCTGCCGTGACGGGGGTATGACAGCCGCGATGATGGTAGCAATTCTTGCTTCACGCGGACAAAAATTATCGACATTATTAGAACAATTACCCAAGCGGCATATGATTAAAGATAAGATCTCTGCAGATGGGGGAGAGGCAATACTTAAAGCACTCAAATCTGTGTATTCTCTTAAAACCATTGATGAAACAGATGGAGTGAAAATATTTCTGGGAAATACATGGGCACTTGTGCGAGCATCTGGTACTGAACCCTTAATCAGGATTATCATTGATGCGGAGAATGAAGTAGAGGGCAGGTCACATAGGGACGAACTTATGAAAACAATCCGGAAAGTTACTTAAAAACCCACTCATAATCAAACAATCCTACACGAGATTTTTAATAACTGAGTGTATTTATCAAAAAAGGGATTATTGTGGGTAAATTTAGAAAATATTCCAAATTACTGCATTTTTTTAAAAATGAAGGTTCATTTATTGATATTTTAGGTAAAAAACCGATGAATTTGCTTTAATATCCAAAAAAAATATAAAATTGTGCGCAAATAAAATAGTAACGTTTATTAATTAAATCAGTTAAATTGAGATAAATAACCTGAATTTCTGTAACCGGAAAATAAATAATGGTTAAACCCACTGAAATAATCGATAAGATTCAGAAGGCACTATCAGCAGAGGATTGGAAGATCGTCAAGAATAGTATTGGGGATCTGCACCAGACTCAGGAACGACATGCCAGAAAAACAATTGTCTCTGATCTTAACAATCTCCTTGTTGATACAGCTATAAAAACAAACAAACCTGCCTTTCTATACGCCATAACCGATATTCCTAGCAATGAAATAGAGAGAATATTCTCCATAATTATCTGCCAGTTCATTAAAACCAATGATGATGTCTGGCTACAGTCACTTTTTTTCCTGTCTGATATATTAGGAAAAAAAAGTTATCAGTCCCGCGTGTTTGCACTGATGGCACGGGATCTCATTGAAGCTGGTGTTTCTCGTTCAGATCCATCATTTATCGAACAGGGTATGATTATGCTTGATCGGATCAGCTTCCGGAAATACCGATCTGATATCATGATCGATATCATTCCCCTTTTGATAGTCTGGGCGATAACAACACGTGATGAAAAACGTCTCCGCACTTCACTCAGTCTCATAGAGGATATCGGTGATATCTCAAAGCGTGCAATCCTTCATTCTGAACTTGCAAAAGCAATCGCAACCATAGCAGTTCTTGAAAAAAATCGCCCATTATTTCTTGAAAGTATCCGGATAGCGACCGATATCCACCAGAAAAACCGCAGGCAAAACAGTATAAATATAATTATCGAGAAAGGAGTGAAATCTGCTTTTTCCAGAGACATTTCCGAAATTGCAGAATTTATCTGTAACTTTAACGATATTAATTCTGAAAAGCAACTCGAGATTATCAGTGCTCTTATCTATCAGCTTCTCGAATGCGAAAAGGATAAAACTCATATTGCTAAAATTCTTCAATCACTCTGTGAGACCCTGCCATTTGTCACAGGGACCCTTGTCATTGATCTTCTTGATAAAGCGGATAAAACAGGAGACTTCTGGTATTTTGAATCTGCAATGAAACTTCAGCCGCTCATTTCAATCCCATATGTGTATCCAATACGGGAGATAATTAAAGCAGGTATTTCTGTTGCCCATCACTCAAATAAGATAAACATACTTTTGAACCTGATACCCATTATTGAAAAAAACTGCAATACTTTGTTTTTATCACGGGTCTATCTTCAGTTTTCACAGATTATGCTTGATTCTGGAGATTTTGAATCTGCTCTTAATATTTTTGGGAAAGTCAATCATGAATCTGAAAATATTTCACCCTATACCGATTGCTTAACCAAACTTCTGACAATAGGAATAAAAAAGAATTCGATTGAAAAAATCAACATTTCAATTCTCCAAAAAATACCTGCTGATATTTCTCATAATGCAATATACCGGGCAGTCATTGAAGTTTCCAGGGATTTTTCTTTCGATGAGATAGTTCATAATATCCAATCAATAAAAGATCTCATCTTGTTACATCCAAAACGGGATTTACTCTTTCTTGAATGCATTACCCTTCTTGTAGGCAGAGGTTTTCCCGATTCCAATGAACCCGACATATTAATAAAACTTTCAGATTCCATCCAGGAATTGCCATTAAAAGAAAGAGCCATCTCTAACATTGTCATAAAAATTGCCCAGATGGGTGCACAGACAAAGAACCGGGATTTTCTTCAGAGATCTGTTGGGCTCACCTGTCAGATCGATGGGCAGGATATCCGATCAGCCACATTGTGCAGGATTATTAATGAAGCTGCAATTCTGGCAGCTGATCAGGGAGATCTTGATCTCCTTTTAAGAATGAAAGAATGGTGTCATTCCCTTCTTGAAAAAGATCAGGCCGCTTTTGCATTGGCAAACATCATTGAAGGGGTACTAAAATATGCAATTGATAACCGATCATCTGGGGCACTCGAAAAAGCGTACCAGATCGCACAGGAGATTGACGATCCTGCATTAAAAGCACAATTAGTTGAACATATTGTTGAAAGTTTTATTAAAATAGGGTGCATCCATCTCAAAGAATCTGATATTCAACCGAACTTTCAGGTTTTTATAGATGCGATGCCTCTATTCGAACGTGCTCTGGAGATTACTAAAAAAAATGTAAAAGCACCGCAGATCTCGCTTAAGATTGCTGGATTAATTGATCTCATTATTTCCTATTCTATAACAAGCGATAATCCGGATTATATCATCCCTCTCGCAATGTACTCTATTGAGATCGGAAATGCTTTAGAACGGGATGCGATGATGTCCCGGATTATTTCTAACCTCAAATATGAAACACAAATACCGGGTTCAACTGATCCTTATGAAATCATGGGATACCTCCTTTTAAGAGGTGAGCAGGCTCGATCAAATCCGGTTATTATCAATCTGACATACCGCGTCCTCCATTTGATACAAGATCCTTACAACCGTCTCACTGGATTGTCAAATCTTGCAGATTCTGCAAATAATTCAGGCGATCCTTACCGTTCATCTGAAATTCTCAAAGAAGTTTTTGATTCTTTGAAAATTCTGACCACGCAATATCAGAAAGTGATGGTTTTGGCTGATCTGACCACACTATTTTGCCGTATTGATCAGAAAATGGCAAAAAAATGCCTTGATGCGGGAATTCAACTTCTGGATACCGCAGAATTTCCGGAAAGCGCGATAGCCCGGAGGCAGATTATTTTTGCCATCGTCAGCCTTAATAAAACCACACCCGACAATTCATTATTCACCATTGCATTCAATATCGTATCCAAAATCAAAGAACCGGTGAATTACATTAATTCATTGATAGCAATGTCTCAAATGGCAGGAAATGATAACGATCGCTGCGCTGAATTGCTCACACTTATGGGAGAAGCTGCAGAAAAAATTCCCTCCCCCTATGAAAGGGCATCAGTTCTTCTGGATATTGTTCCACTGGCATTGCAATGCAGTAAAGATGAAGCGTTTATGCCTTTACTAAAAAAGGCAGATACACTGACAAAAAGTATCAATATTCAGTATATCGCAGATACAATCCGCGATAATGTTGCACAAATATATTCAATGTTATACGCTACGCGCAATGATAAAAAATACCTCCGCTTTGCAATTGATACAACGCGAGGTATTGACGATGACAGGTTAAGACTTAACCGTCTCATGCAAATGGGGGAAAAAGAGTCCTATGAGATTTCCCCTCAGTATGTTAAAATACAGTCGATGACAAAAAAAATTATTGATGACGGAGCTCATCCCAATCAGATCACCTCTCTAGAACGAATTATCCGAACGATAGCTGATCGCGGAAAAGAAGCAATCTTTTTCTGTAACCTTTCAATTATTTTCAGAGAAGAAGGCGATGGAAGACTCTCAAAAAAAATGATGCAAAATGCAATAAAAGAGGCAGGAGTAATCCGTCCGCTTTCAAAAAGGGCTTATGTAATGTGCGATATTGCAATGAAGTGCCATGCTGCGGGTTGTGAGAGCGCAGCCCAGAAAGTGCTTGATTGTGCTATTGATGCAGCGACAAACATTCGCCATTCAACTCTACGTGATGAAGTATTCGATGAACTCGGACTTGCGATCAAAATAATGCAGGAGATCTGATGGTAAAGACAATCGAGATATTTATCTCGGGAAGGGTTCAGAAAGTTGGATTCAGGGCATGCGTACGAAGAATTGCTACCAATTTGAAAGTGAACGGAACAGTTATGAACCTGCCTGACGGAAAGGTCCAGATTTATGCAACCGGTGAACTGATGATTCTTGAAAAATTTGTATCAATGGTGTATGGATGTCCCCGTGCAGTAATCCGCGATCTCCGGCAATCGGAAGTCCAGTTAAAACTCTTTGACGATTTTTCAATTATCAAAGGAGAGGGTCGTATCAGTACAGAGCTTTAAAATCACCGTTATTTCTTATTGCATTTGAGAGATTGAATACCTGTTCGTCGATTTTATTATTGTTTATTGTATCATGAAATATTTTTATGAGAGTTTTGGCTAAATCATCTGATAGCATGCACCGGTCATTTGTGAGTTCAAAATCTGCAGGCGTGAGGGACTCGCGAGCGATCATAAAAACAGCAGGGTCAATCATTTCAGATTTCATAGACTCGGCAATATCATTCACCAGGCTTCCATTGCCTTCATGCAAAAGGCCAATGTCAGGATCCAATCTAGCCCCAATAAGTGAAACACAGCAATTGCCAAACAGCATTGCATAACCAAATGAGAGCATGGCATTGATTGGATCGGTCTGAGGGCGTAAGGTCCTTCTCCTAAATCCAAAATCGGGCCTGATGCTACGCGACATAATCTCATAATACATATCAGATGTCATTCGGTGAAGGCGGCGGATCTCATCGAGTTTTATCAGGTATGCCATTTCATCTAAGGATTTGTAGAGAAAATCCGACTCACCTTCATAAAAAAGCGATAAATTCTGTTTTTCCTGCAAGCGGTTTATGGCAAAGAGGCGGGACTTCAAAGCACCCTGAGCTATAACCGTTGCATACCGATGTCGTGATCCGGTTTGCTGTGCATGATAAAACTCATTCTCATTGTGATAGCCAAATGGACTAATAATCCCAATTGGATTGCCATCCGGTTCAAAAAATGAGATTACTGCACCTTTTTTTATGAGCTGCGTAATAGTTGCCGAGCTTATCGTATGCCCACCAACAACAAGGAGGTTTTTTACAGATTCGATAGGGTACTCTTCATTGCCATTTTTTTTCTGGATAATTAACTTTATCTGTGTCGATTTTATGTGAGAGCCAAACCCGCTCACAGACAACCAAGGATAATTTGTTTCCATAAACCCCGTATGATACAGCCCAATTCAGATAATTACTACCACATTTCCACAGATTAAATCATCGTTATACCTTTTTTTAAAAAGTCCGGTGAATATCTTACAAAATGTTTTATCCCATGTATTGCAGAAATTCGAAAAAAAATTCGGTGGATATAAACCGTATACACGACAAATATACATTTGTCATGCTATAGCGTAACAGAGGTCGAAGATGTTCTGGGATAAGAAGATTGAAACTCTGAAAACTGATGATTTGCAGGCACTTCAGCTCAAACGTTTGAAGAAAACGATTAGCCAGGCACAAAAAGTTGGTTTTTTTAAAAAACGTCTCTCAGATGCAGGAATTACTGCATCTTCGATAAAAACACTGGATGATATCCAGAAAATACCTTATACAAAAAAACAGGATCTCCGGGAGGGATATCCTTTCGGGTTCTTTGCGGTTCCTTTAAAGGAAATTGTTCGTATCCATACTACATCAGGAACAACTGGAAAACCTACAGTTGTAGGGTATACCAAAAAAGATCTTGACGTTTGGGCAGACCTGATTGCACGTAATATGACCATGGTGGGTGTTGGAAAGGAAGATATCTTCCAGAACATGGTCAATTACGGCATGTTCACCGGCGGGCTTGGTTTTCACTACGGTGCAGAAAAGATTGGGATGACTGTTATTCCCAGCGCAACTGGTAATACCAAACGCCAGATCGAGATGATCAGGGATTTTGGTGTGACCACGATCCATTGCACACCAAGTTACGCTATGCATCTTTCCGAGGTTGCAGAAGAGATGGGTGAATCCCTCGATAGTCTTAAAACCGGAATTTTCGGAGCTGAACCTTGGTCAGAAAGTGTGCGTCATTCACTTGAAAAGCGATTGGGTGTTACTGCGTTCGATTCGTACGGCTTAAGCGAGCTTTTTGGACCGGGTGTTGCATTTGAATGCAAGGAACGCGACGGACTTCATATCTGGCATGATTCCTACCTCGTTGAGATCATAGATCCAAATACCGGGGAACGTGTTTCAGATGGAGAGCGGGGGGAGTTGGTAGTGACACCACTGGTCAAAGAAGCCATGCCTCTGCTCCGATACCGCACGGGTGATGTCACAATGCTGATGGAAGATGGCTGCCTTTGTAAAAGAGCGCAGAAGATTGCCAGGATCACGGGAAGAAGCGATGATATGCTGGTTATCCGTGGCATCAATGTATTCCCATCACAGATTGAACACGTTCTCCTCAAAATACCTGAAGTAGGTAATCAGTTTATGGTATATATCGACAGAATTAATTATCTGGATGAGATGACTGTAGAAGTTGAGATTAACAGGGACTTTTTCAGTGGTGAACTTACAGATCTGGCAAAAATCCAGAAAAAAGTGGGAAAAGAACTTCGCGATTCCCTGGAATTACGAACAACGGTCAGGCTTGTTGAACCAGGATCATTACCACGCTTTGAAGGTAAGGCAAAGCGAGTGATTGACAGAAGGGAGGTGATTTGATGAAGTGTTGGGATCCTCGAATTGAGGAAATGCCAAAAGAAGATCTCCATCGGATGCAGTATAAACTTCTAAAGAGTCTGGTGTACAGATTATACAGTTTCTCTCCGTTTTACCATGATCGCATGAAAGAACAGAAAGTTCACCCGGATGACATCCATACACTTTCTGATGTGCATAAACTCCCGTTCATGTTCAAGCGGGATTTGAGGGATAATTACCCGGATAAGATCTTCACTGCAACTAAAGACGATCTCGTCCGCTATCATGTGTCTTCGGGAACCACAGGAAAACCTACCGTTGTTGGCTATACACAAAACGACTTAAACAACTGGTCAACGTCTCTTGCCCGCGGTCTTACATCAATTGGACTGGGCAGGGGTGATGTGATTCAGGTAAGTTATGGATACGGCTTGTTCACAGGAGGACTCGGAATGCACTATGGCGCCGAGCGAATTGGAGCAACCGTACTTCCAACCAGTGTTGGAAATACGGAACGTCAGATCGAATTAATGCAGGATCTTGGAGCAACAGCTATTGCCTGCACACCCTCCTATCTCCTACATATCGGAGAAGTTGCAGAAAAGATGGGTGTCAATATCAAAAAAGATACCCAACTGCGTACCGGAATTCTGGGTGCTGAACCATGGACTGAGGGAATGCGCAGTCGCATCCAGGAATGGCTTGGAATCAATGCATATGATATCTATGGTACCAGCGAACTGTCCGGCCCGATGTTTACTGAGTGTGCGGAACAAAAAGGGTTTCATATCTGGTCAGATATCGCTCTGGTAGAGATTATTGATCCTAAAACCAGTGAACCACTTGAAGCAGGAGAAAAAGGTGAACTCACCATCACGATCCTGCAAAAAGAAGCATTACCCATGATACGGTACCGCATCGGGGACATTACAACAATGGAGGAAGATATTTGTGCCTGTGGCAGAACACACCCCAGAATACAACGGATTCAGGGGCGGGTTGATGATATGCTCATCATTCGGGGTATCAATGTCTTTCCATCACAGATCGAATACGCACTGATGGCAATCCCTGAAGTAGGAGAGCATTTCCAGATCGTGGTTGAACGAAAAGGTGCTCTTGACGATATGCTTGTCCGTGTCGAACTGAACAAGGAGTCATTCAGCGACAAAATCAATGATATTATGAAGATACGACAGAAGGTTGAACACCGGCTCAGGAATTCGTTGAACGTGAATGCAGATGTCGAATTAGTCGAACCGGGCTCATTACCAAGATTTGAAGGTAAATCAAAGAAGGTAATCGATAAGAGGTCGATGTAAATGGACACGAAAAAATATGTGATCAGGCAGATTTCGATATTCTCTGAAAACCGCCCGGGCAGACTTGCAGCGATCGCTCATGCTCTGGGAGAAGAGAAGATCAATATCCTTGCTTTCAGCATAGCAGAGGCAAATGGTTTTGGAGTGGTGAGAGCATTAGTGGATCACCCGGAAAAAGCCCATGACAAACTGTTGTCAATGGGATTTAATATCGCATTTACCGATGTGATCGCAGTGCATATGAAAGATCAACCCGGCGGTCTCTATGAAGTGGCAAAAATTCTGGGAGATGCTGGTATAAATATCGAGTATTCCTATGCCTATTCCGGAAAAGAAGGGGCAGTCCTCATCCTTCGTGTCGATCAGGTTGATGATGCCATAAAAAAGATCAAAAATTCTGGTGCAACTCTCCTGGAACGAAGCGTGTTCCACTAAAACTGCATCACCGTTTTTCCCATTTTATTAATTCTGCTATTTGGGAGAGAGTACTACCTCTGCGGATCTCTTCTCTTATCCGCTCTTCGTTTTTTCTGACTTCCAGTGCCCTGCGTGCCACTTCATATGCCCGCTTTGCTGGAATTACAACAACGCCACTTTCATCACCGACGATCCAGTCACCCGGGCAAACGTATTGGCCTGCGCACTGGATTTCAGCGTTTATCTCTCCAAATCCTTTGGGTTCTCCGGCATTTGGTACAATAGCTTTTGCAAAAATGGGAAATTTCATTGCCCGGATATCATCAACATCTCTTACGGCTCCATCAATAACAACACCGGAAATGCCTTTTTTTACACAACTTAAAGTCGCCAGCTCTCCCCATGGGGCAACATGTGTACACCCATCGTTGTTTATCACGATTACGTCACCAACTCTGGCAACATCAATGGCTTCCACAGGTTTTGCCCAATCACCGGCAAGGGTCTGTACAGTTACAGCTCGTCCTACCATCTTCACATTGCCACAGACAGAAAAAATCCCTGACATCGCTCCTTTGCGATGCATGGCATCCGTGATGTTAGGAGCCGAAACCTGCATGAAAAGGGCACGTATCTCTTCATCAATTGATTTTTTTTCAATCAATTTGAGTGATGGGTGATCCATTGCGGTACGGATCTTTTTTGTTGAACCGGTAACATCTGCAGAACGAACAATCCCTCCTCCCACAATAACAATATCTGCCCCGTGTCGCACCGCTTCTCCGGCACTCTCGTTATCGATTCCACCGGCAACTGCAAGAGGGATCTTGACAGTACCTGACAACGTAGTAAGAAGTTCAATCGAATTCCGTCCTATCATCTGCTGGTCTATGCCTACGTGGGCACATATAATATCAACTCCCAAAGATTCGATATGGCAGGCTCGGGATACCGGATCCCTAGAATTGATGAGATCCGCCATCAGCCGGATTCCATACAACCGGGCAGCCCGGACTGCCTCTTCAATGACCGTATCATCTGCATCAGCTAATACACAAACAATACTGGCTCCAGCCTTTGCAGCCATCTCCACTTCCAGAGTACCGGTGTCTGCAATTTTCATATCTGCAACAATCACCGAGTCAGGAAAACGCTCCCTCATCGATCTGATTGCAGACATACCTTCACTTTTTATGAGTGGGGTTCCCACCTCAATCCAGTCAGCTCCACCGTCAATTGATTCCTGTGCGATCTGCAAAGCCCGTTTTAATTCAAGAAGATCCAGTGCCACTTGCAGAATCGCTTTTTTCATGATCAATGATCTGATTTGCCTGATGCTTAATAATTCCGGCAACGGGGGCCTTAAGAACGGGTTATCTGTACACCCAAATCGGAGATAATGAAAAATTTCGGCATTAAATCTTAAAAAAAATAATTATTCAGGAATGAACTGTTCATAAAAAACAATCTTTTTTACCTCTTTTTTCCGGGTAATTGGGACCTCAGCCGGGTTTCCCGCTGCAATGAGAGATACCAACGTGAAATTTTCTGGTACACAAAGACACTTCCTGACAGATTCTCCGTACGGTTTTTTCTCTCCCGCCACCCAGCAGGATGTAACTCCATGTGCCTGCAACGCCAGAATCAGATTCTCAGTTGCAGCACAACAATCCTCAAGATAATAGGTCTCTTTTTTTTCTCCAAATATTGCAAAACAGACTGCACATTCGGCAATGAATTTCCCGTGTTCAGTTAATCCTGCAATTTTTTGCAGAGTTTCTTTATTTTTAATTACACCGAACAACCAAGGCTGGAGATTCATTGCTGTCGGTGCAAGCGCAGCGCACTCGAGTACATCTTTTATTACAATATCACTGACTGTATCAGGTTTGAATTTCCGCACGCTATGACGGGATTTTATCACGGTGGTTACAATGTTCATACACCGGAATGGGAAAGGAAGTTAATAAAGGGTTGCGAAGGTGAGAAAATAAGAATTATTGTTTCTTAAAAAAGAATACCAACCCTAAAATCATTGCAACTACGACAATGGAAGTCTCAAATCCGGGGGATTTTGCTGGAGTGGATGTGGGAAGTGAGGTTGTTGGTATTACGGTCACTACGGATGTCTCCGGCAAGACTGTGGGTGAAGCAGTAGTCGGGGGGAGTGTTTTCAATGTTGTGGGCGCCGTAGTAGTGGAGATTGTTGTTATTTTAGTGGTTGGAACAAGGGTTATTTGTGTTGAGGGGTTTGTCACATATTCTTTGTTCACTATCAGTGGGTTCTGGTCCTGGTTGAGCAGACTGACTTTTCTGCTTATTGTCTTACCCGGCACTCCATAATTGTTATTCATGCTGTTCACATTGCACTCCGCCCAAATAGTATACGTACCCGGCGGATAAGTGGCACGATTTGCAGTCCCCCAGATTGGACCGGTCGGTAGTATATACTGGGGGTTTGTTGTGATAGGATAGTCGACGATGGATGTTGTCACTCCTGAATTACTAATCAGTGACGTAAAGACCGATCCACCGGGAGACTGGACTTTTATTGTAATTGGTGTAAAACTTTGACCAGTTCTTCCTGATATTGGCACCAGATTTGTGTCAATCATGAAACGGATCTCATCATCAGTTGAGACCCATTTGTCAGTTACATCGACATTAACCGTAGCATCCTCTAACTTGATATCCAACTGCGGATCTGCAACCGTAAAAGCTGTACCATTTGCCTGCCCGGATGGTTTAAGGTGATACCATACACCCTTTTGAGACCCAAATATATTTGGGGAGATGGAAAAAGGATTTGAAACTGTCACAATTCCTGTAGGTGAACTGCCCGCAATCGACGCTCCCGACGCCCACCATCCAATCTGTGTATCCCCCTCCATTGCAAGTGTTACATCAAGTCCCTGCTCGCCAATAAAAACCGTTTCGCCAGGACGAATCGTGTTAATCGCAGCAAACACAGGATTAATTAAAAAAAAGATCCCTAATATCAACAAAACACAGCATTTTGCGTTCTTGCTTATCATATTCATCCATATCTCCTGCAAATATATAAAATTTCCAAGCACTGAAGGGCTTCTGATTAAAAAAGAGCGCAACATTTGAAACGCACATTACCATTAGACCGATTCCCAACGCATGATCCTGCGGAGTTCAAATTCCAGAATGCACTGATACCCGATAATTTACCTCAAATTATCTAGCGTGAGCCGGTTGAAATTTTCAAAAACTCGTTTTCCGTCGAACGTATGACTAACTTCCGGATGCCACTGAAGTCCATAGATCTGTTTATCCAGATTGGCTATCGCCTCATTATTACAGATGGATGAATGGGCAAGCAGAGTAAATCCATCCGGTAACCGTGACACTTCATCTGCGTGCGATGCCCAGACACTCACTTTGCCGGGGTAGCCTGCAAGGATCTCATCAGGTTTGCAGATTTCAACTTCCACCGGACCGTATCCACCGCTGCGACCGGGATGCACATCCCCTCCAAATTTTTTTGCAATGATATGCAACCCGAGGCATATCCCCAGCACTGGCAATCCAACATCGAGATACTGGCTGCAATTCCCTGCACGCTCAATAGCCGGGCCACCACCAAGAATAATTCCCCTGCATCCTTCTGCAACCTGTTCTCTGGAAGTGGAATTGGGCACCAGTTCCACATCAATTTCCAGATCTCGCAATGCGCGGTGAATGAGGTGATTAAACTGACCGAAATTATTGACTACATAGATTGGACGCATATCATGTTGTGGTTTGTATTGATGCACTATAATTCTGTTCAGCTGTACGCACTCACAGTCCTCAGGATTTTTGCCCGGATAACTTCAGGAGAGTGCCCCATGAGATACGCAAGACACATCGCTCCACCCGCCCCCATACCCTCCTTGACTTCCCCGATGCAATACCGTGCAAGTCCAGCATGCCCTATATCCCCAAATCCAGGGTCAACATAGAATATTTTTACCCCAATCTGCCGGGCGATCTGCTCAACATTGGCCGAAGGATCGTCCCGCACATAAGAGGTTGTGACAACAGAGGGAAGACGTAATCCCATTGCTTTAATTATTGCACTCACTGCAAGCATCTGGGTTCCCCCTGCAAGGAGGATGTGCCCGGTATAGGTACTGGAAATTCCAGCCGCAACGGGTATCATAGGGTCACCGGTATATTTTAGTACATCCAATGGCGCGGTGACATGATCTGCCATGATACGTGCGAGAGCAATGCGGCAGATCTCCTCTTTCTGCGTAACCGGATTTTTAACAAAACTGCTGCTTACCGATGCATCGTACCCAAGCGCACGCAGAACACATAGCGCAGTCGTTGTCCCCCCGGGGACACATTCTCCCAGCACGATAAGATCACTGAACCCTGAAAGAAATTTTCCAATCCATTTCCCTTGATCGAAAAGTTTCTGTGCATTAGGAACTGCATCGCGGAAGCGTGGATCTTCACCAATCTCTCCGTAAACTTCAAGGCAGGTGACTGTTGGTGTGTGGCGGAGCCCGGCGTTGATAAATAATGGCTGTAGATCACATAATTCCATCATAGAACGGGTAATCGATGCCGGCGTAGGACAGCCAGTAGGGGTGTTTGGCTTTATATTATGACTCGTAATTGCGCCCGTTACAATAAGCTCCGCATCCAGAATTGGGGTGAGCAGGGTGTTATCAGGAGTTCCCCCGGCACCTGACACTCCTGGCACAGTGGAGAGCAGGGTATTTCCTAAAATGGCACAGAAGACCGGTTTTTTAAACGTGACATCTGGTTTGTTTAAAAGAAATCCCATAAGTATCAACTCATATGTCGATTCATTCCAGTTTGAAGATATCGGTAAAAAATCCACAACGATATAATAGTCTATTCGGTACAACACCTATTCATATGTTTGAAATTGAACAGCGGTTGCGCGATAACGGCATCACGCTTGAAGATATTGTCGATGCTGCTATGGGACTCTATGTATCCCACGGTATGTCGGAGGAAGAGGCGGCAGAGGAGATGATGCGCAAAATCAAGAAATCTCTAACCGATCCAAATGTCTCATCGCTCCTGCTTGGGGCGATCCTTCTTGAAGATGAACTCTTCAATAAACGAAAAAATTCCGAAATAGCTGATGACCCGGTCTTCCTTTTAAGCGATGAAATCATCGGTATGGCAATAGCAGAATGTATCGGGGGCACCTATGCCCGGTTTGAATTCACACGTTATGACCAGAAAAAACCGGGGATACTCTCAAAGCTCGGACCATTTCTTGATGATGCGGTTGCCGGGTTGATTGCAGGTTGCACATCCAGACTTTACAGCGAATGCGTATGAAAATTCTCAGA
>Ga0247842_10004060_pt1 | contig 18800 bp, 16 predicted proteins | sample LaCruzMarch2015__3_FD_192411 | JGI IMG/M metagenome (GOLD analysis project Ga0247842, IMG submission 192411) | Freshwater microbial communities from meromictic Lake La Cruz, Castile-La Mancha, Spain - LaCruzMarch2015_19m | ecosystem: Environmental > Aquatic > Freshwater > Lake | place: Spain...
CGAACGCCTGCTGGCCGCCTCCCGGCAACTCATCGAGTCGCGGCTTGCCGAACTGCTGGAAGGGCTGGAGGCACGCTTGGCCGCTGAGCGCGAGGCCGACGTGCAGACGCACACCGGGCGTTTCAGCCCCGAGCTCCGCGCCGTCGCCGACCATCTGGTGCAGGAGGCCCTGCCCGATCTGGTCAGGGTCGAGGTCGAGGTGGAGCGCGCCCAGGTCCTGGGTCTGGTCGATCAATACCTGCGTGAAGCCACGGCCCAGGGTGCGGCCACCGGGGACCGGGCCGAAGAGCGCCTGGCCGGGCTCGACGCCGCCATCGCCGCCAAGGCCAGAGAGGTGGCCAGGCGCGAGGCGAGCGAGGTCGCGGAGGGCGCCGTCGTGCGCGCCCGGCGGATTGCCGAGCAGACGCTGCGCCAAGTCCGCGCCAGCCTGACCTTCGTCTACCTCGCGATCCTGGGGGCGGCCCTGATCGGTGTCCTGGCCGCGGCCGCCGGCTATTTGCTGCGGCAGTAAAGCGGTCCTCCGCGGCCTGCGGCGCTGCTTGAAGTAGCCGCTAGATACCTCTGACTTGTAATGCATTTCTTGCGCCCGGTGTCCTTGCTATCAGCAGGACATCCGCCTATGCTTTGAAGCGATTGCCGCCGCGCGACGGGCGCCTTGCAGCGGCCGCGGATTCCCGTGCCGACCGCTGACCCGGCCCGTCGGCACTGCGGCGGCGTTTTCGACCACTTTGGGGGAGCATCGAGGATGTACGAGCAAGCGCCTGACAGCGATCATCCGAACCTGTTCAATCAGCAGTTTTTTCTCAATCGACGAGGATTTCTCGCGGCCCTGGTCGCCACCGCGGCCGGAGCGCTGTGTGGGGCGCCGAGCTTCGCCCGGGCCGACTACGCCGCCAGTTCCGGCCTTCAGCGCCAGGTCGCCGAACTGCTGGGCCGGATGAAGGCCGGCGGTCTGATCGGGGCGAACGAGCGCACCGCCTGGTCGGTCTACGATTTCACCACGGGCAAAAAGCTGGTCGCGATCAACGAGGACGCGCCGCGGCAGGCGGCGAGCATGATCAAGCCCTTCGTTGCCCAGGCCTATTTCTTCGAGGCCAAGAACGCACCGAGGCGGGTGCGCTATACCGAGGACGTGCGCGCGACCATGGCGCGCTCGATCCAGCACAGCAACAACGGCGCCACCAACCGTCTCATCGACCTGGTGAGCACCCACTCGTCCGGGCGCGGGCCGCGCGACGTCGAGGTCGTCCTCAAGAGCAACGCCCCCACGGTTTTTCAGCAGACCCGCGTGGTCGAGAAGATCCCTGCCAACGGCCGAACCTTCCGCAACCTCGCCTCCGCCAACGACTATACCCGCTTCCTGATCTCGCTCTGGCAGGGTCGCCTCCCCTACAGCGAGGAACTGAAGTACCTGATGGGCCTGCCCAACCGCGACCGTATCTGCCACGGGGTCGATGCCATGCCGGACTCGGTGCGGGTCTACGACAAGACCGGCTCCACCTCCCAGTTGTGCGGCGACATGGGCATCATCGAGGCGCGCAACCTGCGCGGCCAGCGTGTCCCCTATGTCTTCGTCGGCATCATCGAGCGGCCCGACAGCGCCAAGAACTACGCGACCTGGATCACCCGGCGCAGCAACGCCATCCGCGCCGTCTCCAATCTGGTCTATCTGGACATGAAGGACCGCTACCGGTTGGAGTGACGCCCGGGGCCGGTCCCACTGGGCGCAATTCCCCATACCGGTCTGACGGTCGAGCGAGAGCCAAAAAATTAGTTCCTCACTCCGCGGCCAAGCCCCGCCACTGCGCATCCTCCAGCGTGACAGGCAAGAACGGCGTGCGGTCCGGTCGGCCTTCGGCGTGGAGCCAGCGGGGCGGGGCGTTGCGGCTGGGATAGGCCGGCAGCGCGATCAGGGCGCTGGAGCGGGTGCCGAACCCGTCCGGGCGCTCCTGCACCATGGCCGCCTCCGGCCCCAGGGACTCGGGATAGTCGGGGTCGGCGAGCAGCGCGCGCCAGGCAGCCCAGTCGCCGGACTCCGGCCGCGGGAGCGCGGCGGCGAGAAAGCGCGGACGATGCAGGGCAATGCGCGGGTGGTCGGGGTCATCCAGTTCGGTGGCGCTCAAGAGATGCAGGCCGGGCGGGATGGGGTGGACACGGATCGGCCCAGCGCCGTCGTGGCGCAGCCAATAGGCGCGGCCGGGGTCGGCCAGCACCAGGTTGAAGGGCCGGTAGGCGGCCGGATTCAGATCGGCCAGGGCCCCGGCGGCCGCGTCGGCCTCCGCGTGGTCCAGGGCCTCCAGCACCAACTCACCGCGGCTGCGCTTGCCGGCCGCGGGCCCCAGCGTGCCGGTGCGGTTCATGACGGCGGCGACCAGGCCGTCGTCGTTGAGACCGAGCCAACTGCCGCCGGCCGCGACATCCAGGCCGGCAACCACCCCCGGGCGGTCGGGCCAGTGCCGGGCGGGCGGCACCGCGGCGCGCCGGCCCAGTTCGTCGCGATTGGCGGCGATCAGGACCGGCCAGGGGTGACCCGGGCGCCGCAGGATGACGAGGGTGCACACTCAGGCCAACTCCGAGTATTCGCGCTTGGCCTGCAGGACCTTGCCTCCGGTAAATTTGTGCAGGAGTTTGAAGACCTTGCGCTGGGCGACCTGGTTGGTGCTGGTCGGCTCCCCGATCATCTCCAGGCGGGCCTGAAAATAGGCAATATCCGCCTCCAGCCGCGCCAGACGAACCCGATGGCGCTGACGCTCTTGATTGACCACGGACTCCGGATTGACCATGTTCTCTAGGGTGGCAAGTGCTGCCGCTGCGGGGCCCGGTGCCGGGCAAGATGCGGGGCCATTGTCGTGTTTCGGGGCGCGCCAAACAACTCAAGCGACGCCAAGATGGCCTGTGCTATAAACAACCGACCTTTGATCCTCACCACCAGTAACCGGGCCGATCGCTACCTAAGTATGAGCGCAATCCTTGAATTGTTCCGTTCCTCCGGTGCCCTGTATGGGGGCAACGCGGCCTTCATCGAAGACCTCTACGAGCGCTATCTGCGCGACCCCGAGGCGGTGGACCGCGCCTGGCGGGTCCGCTTCGACGCCATGCGCCAGGCGGCGGCCAACGAGGCGCAGCCCTTCGCGGGTGCCGCCCGGCCAGGCGCCCGCCCGGCCCCGGCCCCGATCCCCGCCGAGATCGCCCACGGCCCGGTGCGCGAGAACTTCGTGCGCCTCGCCCAGGAGAGCCGCGTGCGGGCGCACCGGCCGACCACCACGCACCTGGAGCCCGCGGCCGCCGAGAAGCAGGCGGCGGTCCTGCGCCTGATCAACGCCTACCGCTCGCGCGGCCACCAGGTGGCCGACACCGACCCGATTGAGCTGCGCGCGAAGCCGCGCATCCAGGACCTGGACCCAGAGTATCACCACCTGGGCGGCGAGGACCTGGATCTGGTCTTCTACACCGGGTCGCTGTGCGCCCCGGACCGCATGAAGCTGCGCGAGATCATCGCTCTAGTACAGGGCATCTACTGCGGCCCGGTCGGCTCCGAGTACATGTATATCACCAGCACCACGGAAAAGCGCTGGATTCAGAAGCGCCTGGAGACCTACCGGGCGACCCCGGAACTGGAGACCGCCGACCGGCGCTGGATCCTCTTCCTGCTGACCGCCGCCGAGGGCATCGAGAAATACCTGCACCAGCGCTATGTGGGCCAGAAGCGCTTCTCGCTCGAAGGCGGGGAGGCCCTGATTCCGCTCCTGGACGAACTGATCCAGCGCGCCGGGCGCAAGGGCCAGAAGGAGGTCGTGATCGGCATGGCCCACCGCGGCCGGCTCAATGTGCTGACCAACATCTTCGGCAAGCCGCCCCAGGCCATGTTCGACGAGTTCGAGGGGCGCCTGCCCATGGACGCCCACAAGATGGCGGGCGACGTGAAATATCACCTGGGCTTCTCCACCGACGTGGACACCCCCGGCGGGGCCGTGCACCTGGCGCTCGGCTTCAACCCCTCGCACCTGGAGATCATCAACCCGGTGATCGAGGGCTCGGTGCGCGCCCGCCAACGCCGCCGCCACGACCAGACCGGCGACCAGGTCCTGCCGGTGCTGATCCACGGCGACGCCGCCTTCGCCGGCCAGGGCGTGGTGATGGAGACCCTGCAACTGTCCCAGACCCGCAGCTATTCCACCGGCGGGACCGTGCACATCATCATCAACAACCAGATCGGCTTCACCACCAGCCACCCGCTGGACGCCCGCTCCAGCCCCTACTGCACAGATATCGCCAAGCTGGTGCAGGCCCCGGTCTTCCATGTCAACGGGGACGACCCGGAGGCGGTGATCTTCGTCACCCGCATGGCGCTCGACTACCGCAACGAGTTCCACAAGGACATCGTCATCGACCTGCTCTGCTACCGCCGCCTGGGCCACAACGAGGCCGACGAGCCGGCCGTGACCCAGCCCATGATGTACCGCAAGATCGCCGCCCGCCCCACCGCCCGGGCCCTCTATGCCGAGCGACTCGCCGCCGCCGCCGTCATGTCCCGGGAGGAGTCCGCGGCCCTGGTGGAGGATTATCGCCGCTCCATCGAGCAGGGCGTGGTGGTGGCCCGGCCGGTGCTGTGCGGCCTCGACAATGCCTATCGGGTCAACTGGTCGGACTGCCAGAGCGAGGACTGGGACCAGGCCATCGACACCGGGGTGCCGCTGCCCAAGCTCCAGGCCCTGGCGCAGGTGATGCTGCGGGTGCCGCCGGGCTTCGAGCTGCACCCGCGGGTGGCGAAGCTGTGGGAGGAGCGCGCCAAGATGGCCGCGGGGGAGCAACGGCTCAACTGGGGCATGGCCGAGAACCTGGCCTACGCCACCCTGCTCGACGCCGGGACGCCGGTGCGCCTGTCCGGCCAGGACTGCGGGCGCGGGACCTTCGTGCATCGCCACGCCAAGGTCCACGACCAGGTGAGCGGCGAGTCCTACACCCCGCTCCAGCACATCGGCCCCCACCAGGGCGCCTTCATCGCCATCGATTCCATCCTCTCCGAGGAGGCGGTGCTGGGGTTCGAGTACGGCTTCGCCACCGCCGAGCCCCACGGGCTCACCCTGTGGGAGGCCCAGTTCGGCGACTTCGCCAACGGCGCCCAAGTGGTCATCGACCAGTTCATCACCTCCGCCGGGACCAAGTGGGGACTCGCCTGCGGCCTGACCATGCTGCTGCCCCACGGCCTGGAGGGGCAGGGGGCGGAGCATTCATCCGCCCGGCTGGAGCGCTATCTCCAGCTCTGTGCGGAACACAACATCCAGGTCTGCGTCCCCACCACCCCGGCCCAGATGTTCCACCTGCTGCGCCGCCAGATGGTCCGCGACTACCGCAAGCCGCTGATCGTCATGACACCCAAGAGCCTGCTGCGGCATCGCCTGGCAGTTTCCGGCCTGGACGAACTCGTCACCGGCCAGTTCCGGACCCTGATCCCGGAGACGGAGGCCATCGACCCGGCCGGGGTGACGCGGGTGATCTTCTGCGCCGGCAAGGTCTACTATGACCTCCTGGAGGCGCGGCGCGCGCGCGGCCTGACCCACTGCGCCCTGATCCGCATCGAACAACTCTATCCCTTCCCCAAGGAGCAGTTCACCGCCGCCCTGGCCGCCTATCCGGTCGCCGCCGAAACCGTCTGGTGCCAGGAGGAGGCCAAGAACCAGGGCGCCTGGGACCAGCTCAAACACCGTCTCCATGAACTGCTGCCGGAGGGGCGCTGGCCCCGGTACGTGGGTCGGCCCGCCTCCGCCGCGCCCGCCGTGGGCCACCACGCCGCCCATGAACAGCAGTTCGACCGCCTGATCGACGAGGCCTTGGCCAGCCTTCCAACCCGAGCTTGAAGCGCAGGATCCCCCACCAAATGAGTAGTGAAGTCAGAGTCCCCGCCCTCCCCGAGTCCGTCGCCGACGCCACCGTCCTGGCCTGGCACAAGGAACCGGGGCAGGCGGTCAAGAAAAACGAGAATTTAGTCGACCTGGAGACGGACAAGGTGGTGCTGGAGGTCCCGGCCCCGGCCGACGGCGTGCTCGGCCCCATCGCGGCCCCGGTCGGCACCCTGGTCACCGCCGCCACCGTGCTGGCCGTCATCGAGACCGATGCCGCGGCGGTCGCCGCCGCGACTGCGACCGCGACTGCCGCGCCGACACCGGTGAGCAGTAACGCCGCGGTCGGCGCCGCCCCCAAGGCGGACGACGTACTCGCCCCCGCCGCCCGCCGCTTGGTCAAGGAGATGAACCTGGACCCGGCCCAGATCGCCGGCAGCGGCCGCGACGGTCGGGTGCAGAAGGCCGACGTCATCGCCTTCCTGGACGACCGTGACAAGGCCGTGCCGGAGCGCGACCCCGACACGGTCCCGACCCCGGTGCTCAGTGCCCCGGGCCTGAGCGGCGAGGCCGGCCGCCCCGAGCAGCGCGTCCCCATGACCCGGCTGCGCGCGCGGGTGGCCGAGCGGCTGCTCCAGGCGCAGGCCAACGCCGCCATGCTCACCACCTTCAACGAGGTAAACCTGACCTCGGTCATCGACCTGCGCAACCGCTACAAGGACCAGTTCGAGAAGGCCCACGGGGTGCGGCTGGGCTTCATGTCCTTCTTCGTCAAGGCCGCGGTCGAGGCCCTGCAGCGCTTCCCGGTCCTCAACGCCTCGGTCGACGGCAACGACATCCTCTACCACGGCTACTACGACATCGGCATCGCCGTGTCCTCCCCGCGCGGCCTGGTGGTGCCGATCCTGCGCAACTGCGACCAACTCAGCATGGCCGACATCGAGCAGGGCATCACCGACTTCGGGCGCAAGGCCAAGGACGGGTCCTTAAGCTTCGAGGACCTGACCGGCGGCACCTTCTCCATCACCAATGGCGGTATCTTCGGCTCACTGCTGTCCACGCCCATCCTCAACCCGCCGCAGAGCGCGATCCTGGGGATGCATAAGACGCAGGAGCGCCCGATTGCGGAGAAGGGGCAGGTCGTCATCGCGCCGATGATGTATCTGGCGCTGACCTATGATCATCGGATCATTGATGGGCGGGATGCGGTGCAGTTTTTGGTGACCATCAAGGAGTCGCTGGAGGAGCCGGCGCGGTTGTTGCTGCGGGTGTAGGCGGATAATACATGCCGCCAGGGCGCAGGGATGCGCGCAAACATTTTACTCCCAAGTAGCTAATAGAAATGGCAAAAAGGCCCTCGCCGTCAGCGACTGGAATCAGGCTCAGTCGCTTGCGCATCGCGAACTATAAGAAACTCGACCACCTGGAAATCGACTTCCCGCCGCCGCTCATGGACGGCGACTTGGACATCATCGTCCTCGGCAGCAAGAACGGTGGGGGCAAGACCTCGGTACTTGAGTGTTGCTCGCTCTTGATGCTTGCTGGCGCAACTGGAAAAGCGAAGCGGATGCGCCAGTCGGACAGCGAACCAATCGCCGAGATTCTGAGTTTGTTGGTAACTGCTGGTTGCGAAAAGGCCGTTATCCTGGGAGAGCTTGAACAGGGCAGTAAACGCTGCAAAGTGACCCTAACAATCTCGCGGAAAGGATTTGAGGACGCGCTAATTGAAGGGGACTCGTCTATTTTTGACGTGTTCAGGCGTCCCGATGACTCAAGGCAATTCTGGTTGGGTGGCGTCGATCAAGCGCTAAACAGCATCTTGGCGCTCTGGAGCGAGCCCTTAGTGATGCCGCCGCTGCTGCATTTCAACAGCTATCGCAAGGTCCAAGAGGCTAATCCGGAATTGGGTATGATCGCGGCTGATTATGACACGGAACCGCGATCTAGCTATGCTGGCCGTATCTTAAGTGGCAGTATCGCAAGACGCAGCGTCATGAGTGCCGTCAGCGCCTTTAAGCTGGAGATCCTGCGCGCTCTGATGGGAAAGGCATCGCTTTTTGAAGGGCTGGATCACCGAGAGTCGGCCTCGGTGCTCGATACCGTGAACGGACTCATCGATCGCTACTGCGGCGGACGCATCGAGAAGCTCGGGTCGCTGTCCGGCAATCGCGCCGATCTTCGCATCAAGCTCAACAATTCTCCGCACTCCTTTTCTTTCAATGGGTTGAGCTCTGGTCAAAAGGAAATAATCGCGACCCTGTTCCTGATTTGGCGAAATACTGCCGAGCAGCCCGGGATCGTGCTGATCGACGAACCCGAACTGCATCTGAACGCCGAGTGGCACGGGGATTTCGTGGAGCAATTGCGGAAGCTGGCGCCGCATAATCAGTACATCCTCGCGACACACTCCGAGGAAATATTTAGCTCCGTCGATGAGAGCCGTCGTGCGTTGCTCGTCCCCGATGACATTCGGGCGCCGCGATGAAGGTTCGGCGCGGAGGCGATGCAACCGGGGTTCTTCAAGGCGCCGGGCACTCGATTTTTGTCGAAGGGAGTTCAGACGAAGAGATCGATCCGGTCGTTATCAAAGAGTTGCTGCGATTCAATGGGTTGACGCAAGTTGACGTGAAGCCGATGGGCGCCTGCGAAAATGTGCGCAGTGCCGCCGAGGCCCTGATTCGCCATCACCCGTCATACTATTTCCTGATCGACCGCGACGATCAGGACCAAGCCGCAGTCGAGCGTTCGTGGTCGGACTTTCCCAATCCCGACACGCATAATGTCATTATCTGGCGCAAACGCGAACTTGAGAACTATTTCATCGATCCCGACTATCTCATGGGGTCCAGATTCCTCAAGGTCCCGGAGCCGGTGCTCCGGCAGCGCATTTTGGATGAATGCAACCGCCGTCTATTTCTCGATGGAGCCAATCTGAGCTTGCTGGCGCTGCACCGGTCGGTGCGGACATCCTTTGCCAGCCATTTCGCTAATCCCGACGACTTTCGCACGCGGTCGGATGGTGAAAAGCGACTTGAGGAACTTGCCGTACTGATCGGTAAGGCGACGGCGGTCGCCGATACCCTTTCAAAGGATGCTGTCGCGGCCCAGTATGCGATATTTGTCGATGAACTCAGCGGCGGAGCCATCCCTCTGCAATACGGCGTTGGTAGCTGGTTGGAGCGTATGTCTGGAAAGGAGGTATTTCGTTGTATCGCGGGGACCTGCTTCCAGGTGATCGCTGCCGATAAATCGACGCTTCAAGGAAAAGTGCAGAATAAGGAAATTGCCAAAGGGTTGCTGGGGCTTCCTATCGCTCAACAGCCTGCTGACTTTCGGCAATTGGTCGACTTACTAAGGACGCGCGTTGCAGCTAACTCGTGACGGCCTTGATCACAACTCTGGCCACCCCCGTCACGCCGCCGGCATGAGAGTTGAGGGCGTGGGTCGAGGCGGTCGCTGGCGCCGGGGTCGCGGCGGCAGGGCCACGACCTTCGCCTGCAGGGTCGCGAAGAAATCCGACAGCCTGCTGGCTTCTCTTTACGCATGTGTCAGGCGCTTCGCGCCACATGCGCCAATGACCGGACGATCAAGGCTGGCGGGGCCTTTCTGGAGTCCAAGGCTTCAGCCTTGGCGGGTCCTGGCACGGCGCCGGGGTATCGATTACGAGCCTGGACTGGCAGGGTTACAATCGACCATCGCCAACCCCACCCGAACGGCCATCCCATGCAGACAGTCGATCTGAAGATCACCCTCTTGGATCAAGTTGCCCGCGAGGCGCGGGAGGCCGGACTACCGACCGAGCGCGGCATCAAGCGGCTGATCGAGGACGCAATCCGCCGCGAGGCCGGAACCAAGCTACTCGACGCGATGCGGCAACTGCGAGACGCCAGGGTACCACCCCTCACCGAAGACGAGATCGCCGCTGAGGTTGCCGCCGTCCGTGCGCGGCGCAGACGCGTGTGAGGCTTCCAGGATCGACGCATCGGCGGGCGCCCGGCCCGTACCCGGAACCTTGCACCTCAATGCTGCGCCGACCCCACCGATTGGGTATCCTTGTCCGCTGAAACACCTAGGGACAGCCCACGATGGCCCAGCACGATTCCTCCTACAAACTCCTGTTCTCCCACCGCAAGATGGTCGCCGACCTGATCCGTGCCTTCGTGCACGAAGACTGGGCCGCGGGGCTGGACCTGGACACCTTGCAGCGGGTACGCGAGAGCGGCATCACCCAGGACTTGCGCGAGCGCGAAGACGACGTGATCTGGCGCCTGCGGATCGTCCAAGACGGACGCGAGTGCTGGCTCTACCTGTACCTGATCCTGGAGTTTCAGTCCACGGTCGACCGCGCCATGGCCGTGCGACTCCTGACCTACGTGGGTCTACTCTACGAGGACCTGCTCAAGTCCGGTGAGATCGGCCCCGGCGATCCGCTGCCGCCCGTGTTGCCGGTGGTCATCTACAACGGCTCGGACCCCTGGACTGCCAAGACCGACCTGGCGGAAATGATCGACCCCAGCCTGCCGAAGGAACTGGCACGCTGGCAGCCCCCCAATTTGGGATCAAGGTTCGCTATCTTCTGCTGGAAGAGCGCCGCTACCGCGAGGCCGACCTGGCGGGTCTGCCCAATGCCGCCGCCGCCCTGTTCCGGCTGGAGAACGCCCGCGCCCCCGAAAACATCCAACGGGTCGTCGGTTGTCTGGTCGAATGGCTGGCCGGACCGGAGAACGCCGACTTGCGCCGCGCCTTCGTCGTCTGGCTCAAGCGCGTGCTGCTCCCGGCCCGGCTGCCCGGGATCGAGATCCCGAACCTCAACGAATTGCAGGAGATCAACGACATATGTATGATCGCGGCTACGACCGCGGCACGGTCCTGGAGCTGTTTCGGGTCATCGACTGGATGATCCAGCTACCCGCGGAGGCCGAGGCCGCCTTTCGCAAAGACCTCTACGCCTTCGAGACGAGCAAGCAGATGCCCTTGGACGGGGCATCGTTCGGGCTGGTGCGGGCTGGACGGGGCATTCGCCCCGTCCGAAACGTTTTCTCCGGACCCGCCGACCGGCGCCAGAGAGCGGTGACTAAATAGACGCTTCTCGCCCCCAGGTTCCAGCGTGGCAGCAAATCCTCGGCGATTCCAGATATGTCAAAGAATTCAAAGCTAAGACGTCAGCGCAAGATCGATAGGAAGCCGAGCCGGAGGCAACTGCCGCCACCGGGCCAGCCGCCACTTCACCATCATCGCCTTCTACCCAGCGCGCAAACCCTCTGGCGAATGATGCATCTCGACTTTCGGGTGGAAGAAACACTGGGTGAGGCATTGAGGGTCTTCCAACCCGCTATCTGGCAGAGAGACGGCCAGGCGGTTCTGAGGATAGAGCAGGCCCCCGACATCGAAGCGACCCTCGATCTGACCCCGGGCGCCATGGGTCTTGCCGATCTCGCCTGGGCCAAGCGGATGAGGCAATTTGGCCCCGACGCGGCCGATACGATTGCTGCGCGCATCAAGGGTGACTGGCTGAGCGCCTATCCCAAGGATCGAAGTGGAATCCAGGAGCGATTGATCGGCGCACTGCGCTGGTGTGATGACCGGGGCGTCGCGGCCTTGTTGAGTTGCTGGGAGTCGCTCGACGATTATGGGCGCAGCCTGGCCGCTATGGTCCTGGGGCTCTTGGGTGCGCATCAGTCTGCCGATCGGCTGTGGGCCTGCTACCAGACAACGCGATCAGCAGCGAAAGACCTGTTCGTCGGTCCACTCTGGGGCTTGATCGATCTGGGCGACAATCGGGCGGCCGACGCCCTGGTCGAATTGCTCGACGATCAACGGGAGTATTACGAAAAGTACGGATTCGTGTCCCGTGTCGGCGACCATCGCGTCGTGCTGCCACTGGTATTTGAGTTGCTCCGCGGTGTCGAGGAGATCAAGCCCGATGTGATGTGGGCGCTGACGGGTGTCGCCCACCGACTGGGTCGGGATGTACTTCACCAACAAATGACGGGGGATAGCGACGCCCAAGAGTCGCATAGCGGGAACGTCGAATTGCTCATCGATCGCCTGTTCCAATACTCCCAGGGGGATGTCGAGAGGCACTTTGAAACCTTCTACACCAAGGACGCGGGCAGCCTCCTGGCCCTCGCCAAAGGGCAATCACTCATAGCTTGACCTGACGACTTCGGCCACGGGTCCGGACTCCGGCCAGCCCGCATATCTGACAAAGACCCCGGGCGTTGCGCCGCTGGGGCTTAACGCGGCTGACCAGGGCCTAGATCGCCCGGCCGCACGAGCGAACATCTTGCCATCCTTGCCGAGGTCATCAAGTGCCTTTTCGCGGCGAACACCGCCAGCTCGGAATTTCCAGGCAACATGCGCCTAGCGTCGGCCGTGGAGATTGCTCGGCATTATCGGGCTGTATTCAACCGGGTGAGAGTCGAGTACCCCGAATTCTTCGATAGCGAGGACGAACTGCTGTTAGGTCCGGAGGCGTTGGCCTGGACGATGCGTCAACTTTCGCACCTGCTTGTGGAGCAGAGCGACGGCGATGTTATCGGCGATGCCTACGAAGTATTTATGGGCTCCGCCTTGAGAGGCCAGGAGGGACAGTTCGTGTTCGATAACGGATAGTGGCTGCGGTTCAGGCATAGTGGTCTATGGTTCTCTATGTTGTGCAGGGCATTGGAGATGGCGCAGGGTTTCGAGCACCGCCATGCGGGTCGGGGCTCGACTTGGCGTTCTTTGTCGGTGAGCACGCGCACGAAGACGTCGGCGTGCGGGGCACCGGGGCTCGCCGAGGTCGTGGGGCTCAGGCCGCCGCCCCCGCAACCCGATCCCGGCCCTCTCGCTTGGCCTGGAACATCAGATCGTCGGTCCGTTTGAGCCACTGGTCCAGGGTTTCCCCGGGGCAGTACTCGGCGACGCCGAAGCTGGCGGTCATAGTCCCGGCCCCGGGACAGGAGAGGGTGTGCAGGCCGGTGCGGAGTCTTTCCGCCAGGGCCAGGGCCCGGCCCAGGCAGGTCTCCGGAAGCAGGATCAGGAACTCCTCGCCGCCCCAGCGCGCGAGGATGTCGGTCCGGCGCAGCCGCAGCCCGACCTGCGCCACGATCGCCACGAGTACCGCATCACCCTGACCGTGACCCTGGGTGTCGTTGATGGTCTTGAAGTGATCGATATCGAACATGATCAACGCGAGCGGCTTTCCATAGCGCTCCGCCCGTTGCGTCTCGGCCGCCAGGGTTTCCAGCAGGTGCCGCCGGTTATAGGCGCCGGTGAGCGGATCGGTGACAGCGAGTTGCCGCAATTCTCGCTCCAGGCGCTTGCGCTCGGTCATGTCCAGGGCGAGGCCGAGAATCTGTGCCGGCGCACCGGGCAGCAGGGTACCGGCGAGCAAGAGCGGGATGCGGGAACCGTCGCGGCGTAGATACTCCTTTTCATACGGAGGGCACCGCCCGGTTGCGTTCAATTCGGCGATGGCCCGCTCATCCGCCGCCAGCCATTCCGGTGGGGTCCGCTCACGCCAGTTCGCCGCGCCCGCGGCCAACTGGGCGCGCGTGCAGTCCAAGAGGTTCAGATAGTAGTCGTTGGCCTCCAGGATGGTCCCTGAGCTGTCGGTGATGACGACGCCGATCGCATTGGCGTCCATCAGGCGCTGGAAGCGCGCCTGGGCGAGCCGGGCCTCATCCTCCGCCCGCCGACGCTCGGAAATGTCGAAGAAGGTCACCACGATCTGGCTGATTTCGCCCTGTTCATCCGCCACCGGATGGGCCTCGCACTGCACCCAGATCGTACTGGTCCGGTCCGCCCTCAGGATGCCCAGGTTGAGATTGCGCACCACTGTCCCGGTCGTCAGGACGCGTTGGACCGGAAACTCATCCACCGGCAACCGAGCGCCGTTTGGCCGGACAAAGGCCCATGCCGGGTCGCTGGCCGTCGTCCCGCGCAGTTGGTCGGTCGTCAGCCCCAGCAGTTGGGCGGCCATCGGATTGGAAAACAGGATGCCACCGTCGGTGCCGTGCACCACCACGCCGGCCGGGAGGTTGCGGACCAGGTCCCGGAAGCTGCGCTGGCTCGCCCGCAGTGCCCGCAACACCCGGGCGCGCGCGGCGATCTCGGCCTCCAGCCGGGCCCGCGAGACCGTGCTCTCTTCGAGCTGGTCCAGCATCCGGTCGAAGGCGTCCGCCAACTGACGCAGTTCGTCCCGGCGGCGGCTCTTGAGGCGCAGGTGGGTCTCGCCGCCGCTGATCCGGACCGCGGCGGTTTGGAGTTGCTGCACGGGGTCCAGGATGGTCCGCTGAAACACCAGAAAGGACCCCAGCCCCAGGCCCGCCATGCCGGCCAGTAAGACGCCCAGAGCGAGCTTCTCCCGCGCCGTCAGCGCCACCAGGCGCTCAGCGGCACCCTGGGTGAGCTGGCAGGTGACCAGGGCCAGCGTACCACTGTCCGTCAGGAGCAGGTCCGGCGCGTCGCCCTCGGGGTGCGCGCCTTGGGGACCGGCCACGTTGCCGTCCAGGCCGGCGATGCGCGCGCGCAAACCATCGAGTAGCCGCCGCAGCCCCTCCCAGGCGACGCGGGTTGAGGGGTCGTCCTGGATCGACTCGGCGATGGCCTCGCCGTCGCCTTGCAGCACGCCGTCAAGGGCCGCGAACTCGGCCTCCACCTCGGCCCGCGGGTGCGCCTGCGGCTGCAGCAGGTTCAGGGCGAGGACCCGGTTCAGTTTGACCGTCTGGACGGTCAATGACTGGCTAAACTCGAGCTCTTCCTTGAGGCGGGCTCGATCCTGGTCGGTGACCAGAAAGACGCCAAGCAGTACCAGGAAGAGCAAGGCGGACGACAGGGCGACGAGACGCGAACGGGTGCGAAGAGTCATGGATTCCTTCCTGCTGTCACAAACGCCGGGGCACCAATGGTTCGGCCCTTTCCCTCAACCTTACCCCACAAGGGAGCAGGGGGGCAAGAGAATCAGCGGCTTTGTGCCGGGCCAGCGCTCAGGCCGCCATCCCCGCCACCCGGTCGCGCCCCTCGCGCTTGGCCTGAAACACCAGGTCATCGACCCGTTTGAGCCACTGGTCCAGGGTCTCCTCGGGGCGGTATGCGGCGACGCCGAAGCTGGCGGTCAGCGTGCGGGGGCCGGGGTTGGGCAAGGCGTGCAGCCCCTCCCGAAAGGTCTCCGCCAGGGTCGCGGCCTGGGTCAGGCCGGTCTCCGGTAGCAGCACCATGAATTCCTCGCCGCCCCAGCGCGCGAGGGTGTCGCTGTCGCGCAGGCGTGCGCCGATCTGCGCCGCCACCGCCACCAGCGTCGCATCACCCCGGTCGTGCCCCTGGGTATCGTTGATCGCCTTGAAGTCGTCCAGATCGAACATGATCAGGGTCAGCGGACGCTGATAGCGCTGGACGCGCCGCGTCTCGGTCTCCAGGGCTTGCATCAGGTGGCGGCGGTTGTAGGCGCCGGTCAGCGGGTCCGTGATGGCGAGTTGGCGCAGTTCGTGCTCCAGGCGGCGGCGCTCACTCACGTCCTGGTGGGTGCCGCACACCCGCAGCGGCCGGCCCTCCGGATCACGGCCGATCACCTTGCCGCGGGAGGCGACCCAGACCCAGTGACCGTCCTGGTGCCGCAGGCGGTGGTCGATCTGTAAGATGGGCAGCCGCCCCTCGAGCAGGGCGGCAAAGGCGTCGCGCAGGGCGGACAGGTCCTCGGGGTGGACGCGCGCCTCCCAGGCACCGCGGGTGGGCGGGATCTCGGCGAGCCGCGACCCCAGCATAGCGGCCCAGCGGGCGTTGACCACCAGGGTATCGTCCGGCACCTGCCAATCCCACATCCCCAGGTCTCCGCCCTCCAGGGCCAGGCGCAGGCGCTCCTCACTCTCGCGCAGCGCCGTCTCCGCCGCCCTGCGGGCACACTGGTCGGCCGCCTCGCGCAGGCAGCGCTCGATGGCGGGGACCAGGCGCACCAGGTGGTCCTTGAGGACGAAGTCCCCGACCCCGTGCCGCAATAGTTCCACCGCCCGCTCCTCGCCTACCGCGCCGGAGACCAGGATGACCGGCAGGTCCGGCCACTGCCGGTGGATCAGGTCCAGCGTCGGCCCGAACTCCATGCCCGGCAGGTAGTAGTCCGCCAGCACGGCGTCCCAGGGGCCGGCCTCCAGGGCCGCCGCCAGCTCCAGGGTGCTCGCCGCCCTGGTGCAGGCGAGCGTGAGCCCGGCGTGGCGCAGGTGCCGGGTGATGAGCAGGTAATCCGCCTGATCGTCCTCGATCACCAACAGCTTCAATGATGTATTCATGGCAGTGGGTCTCCGCACGCGGCACCGGTTAATGCACAGGCGGCTCGTTGACGAGCAGCCAGTAGACACCGAGGCGCACGATGGTCTCGGCCAGCTCGGCGAAATCCAAGGGCTTGCGTACGAAGCTGTTGGCGCCGTTTTCGTAGCTCCTGAGCCGGTCGCGTTCCTCGTCGGACGAGGTCAGGATCACGACCGGTTGCAGGCGGGTGCGCGGGTCGGCGCGCAGGCGCGCGAGCACCTCCAGGCCGGAGAGCCGCGGCAGGCCGATGTCGAGCAGGACCACGGCCGGCAGCCCCCCGGTGCGCCCGGCGAACTCGCCGGTGGCGAACAGGTAGTCCAGGGCCTGCTGGCCGTCGCGCACCACGTCGATCCGGTTGGCCAGGTTCGACTTGCGCAGGGCGCGCAGCATCAGCAACTCGTCCTGGGGGTTGTCTTCGACGATCAGGATGGCGCGGCTTTGCATAGGGACTCCGGGCGACGGCCGGTCGCGGGCACAGTGAAACGGAAGGTCGCACCACCCCCTGGCACCCCCTCGGCCTCGATGGTACCGCCGTGACGGTGGATGATCCGCTGCACGGTGGCGAGCCCGATGCCGATGCCGGGGAACTCGTCCTGGCGGTGCAGCCGTTGAAAGGGCTGGAACAGGCGTGCGCGGTAGGCCATGTCAAACCCGGCCCCGTTGTCGGCGACAACATACCAAAACTCGCCTGCCCGCTCTTCAGCATAGACCCGAATGGTCGCGGTGGGCATCCTGGCGGTGTATTTCCAGGCGTTGTCGATCAGGTTGACCATGACGACCTCCAGCATGGAGGCATCCCCCAGGACGCAGAGCCCAGGGGCGACCTCCCAGGCGACCTGGCGCCCCGGTTCCGCCGCCGCGCGCTGCGCCAGCAACCCTTGGGCCTGTGCGCTCAGATCCACCGGGTCCCGGCGCAGTTCGCCGCGGGTGCTGCGCGACAGGGTAAGGATACCGTCGATCAGCTCCCCCATGCGGCGGCTGGCGCCCTGAATCTGATCGAGGAAGGAGCGCGCCTCCCCGTCGAGGCGTTCACCGTAATCCTCGACCAGCGCCTGGCTGAAGCCGCTGAGCGCGCGCAGCGGGGCGCGCAGGTCATGGGAGACCGCGTAGGCGAAGGACTCCAACTCCCGGTTGGCGGCCTGCAACTCCGCGGTGCGCTGTTCGACCCGCCGCTCGAGTTCGGCGTTGAGCGACTGAATCTCCTGCTCCGCCAGCTTGGACGCGGTGATCTCCTGCACCGTCCCGCTCAACCTCACAATGGTCCCGGCGGCGTCGCGGGTGGCCTCACCACGCGCCACGATCCAGCCGGGGCGGCCGTCGGGCCGGACCAGTTCGGCCTCGCATTCATAGTGAAGGCCGTCGGTGCGTGCCCGCTCCACGGCGGCGGCCAGGCGCTCCCAACTCGCGGGCGTGAAATACTGCCGGATCTGCGGGTAAGCCGCGGGTCCCAGGCGCGGGTCGCGGCCGTAGAGGTGAAAGATCTCCTCCGACCAGGTTTGCACGCCGCTCTTGAGGTCCCAGCTCCAGCTGCCCAGGCCGGCCAGGCGTTGGGCGTTGCGCAGCGCCGCCTCGCTGGCCGTGAGGGCGGCCTCGGTCCGCACTCGCTCGGCGATCTCGGCCTCCAGGCGGGCGCGCGACACCATGGTCTCCTGGAGTCGGTCCAGCATCCCGTCGAAGGCGCCGGCCAAGGCGCCGAATTCATCCCGGCGCGGGCTTGCCAGGCGCAACCCGAGGTCGCCACCGGCAACCCGCACGGCGGCCTCGTGCAGTTGTTGCACGGGTTTCAGGATGACGCGCACGAACACCAGAAAGAGCACGAGACCCAGACCGGCGATGCCCGTCAGGAGTCCGCCCAGGGTCAGATTCTCCCAGGTGGTCGCGCGCAGAAACCGCGCGTTGGCGCGATAGCGGATCTGGTTCACGAACAGGATCAGCGAGTGGCTGTCCACCAGGATCAGGTCAGAGGTGCGGGCGTCGCGTTCCGTGCGCCCTTGGTCGGTGCCGGCGTCGCCCAACTGCGCGAACAGTGTCTGTGCGTCGCCCACCAGTCGGCGCACCGTCTCCCAGGCATAGCGGGTCTGCGCATCGTCTCGGATCGAGGCGTCGATGGCCGGGCCCAGTCGACCCAGCAGCCCGGTCAAGACCGCGAACTGCGCCTCCACCTGGCCGCGCAGTTCGGCCTGCGGGTGCAGCAGGTAGCCGAAGAGGGCGGTACGCAGTTGCGTGGTCTGAACGCTCAGCGATTCGGCCACGGCCAGGTCCCGCTGGGTCTGCAGCTTGCCCCGGTAGGCGAACAGAAAGAGCCCGAGCGGGACCAGGAAGATCAGGACCGACACCAGCGCGACGAGCCGGGAGCGACGGCGCAGATTCATGGTGTGCCGATCACCGTCACCGACTCGGGGTGCAGGCGCCGCAGGGCGCTGGGGTCGATCAGCGCGGGGAAGTCGGGCAGCGCGGCGGCCGGCGCCAGCCCGGCGGCGATGGCCCAGCGCGCCTGCGCCTGGAGCAGGATCACGTACCCCTGATCCAGCGCCAGGTTGGGGCGCAGCCGGCCCCAGGTCTCGGCGATGACGGCCTCCGGCAGGCCCAGGGTCCGCGCCGCGAGCGCGCGGGCCTGGGGATCGTGGCCGCGCATCCACAGGATCGCCCGGTCGAGCGCCCGCAGTAGACGCAGGG
>Ga0247842_10004067_pt1 | contig 18777 bp, 13 predicted proteins | sample LaCruzMarch2015__3_FD_192411 | JGI IMG/M metagenome (GOLD analysis project Ga0247842, IMG submission 192411) | Freshwater microbial communities from meromictic Lake La Cruz, Castile-La Mancha, Spain - LaCruzMarch2015_19m | ecosystem: Environmental > Aquatic > Freshwater > Lake | place: Spain...
TAAACTCTCCCTGCGCATTGGTTGTAGCAGTGTAATTTTCCATGCCTGTGAGACTGACGATAGCACCGGATAGTCCGACTGTCGGAGCATCGCTACCCACAACGGTGCCTGTCACGCTAACGGTCGGCATTTGAGTCAAAGTGAAATTTTGAGTTACCGTGCTGTCTTCGGGGATAATCACAGTCAGGGTCTGAGAAACATATCCAAATCTGCTGGCAGAGACCTGATAGGTGCCTGCAATGATATTCTGAATTGAATAATGACCTTGGGCATCAGTTGTAGCCTGAGTGCCTCCCACTATCTGCACGGTTGTATTATTAAGTGGTATATTTCCTGCGCCATAAACATTGCCTGTCAAATGCCCAACCCCACCGGGTACTGCATAAAAACTTGTCTTGGGGAATAGAGTTACAGTTGTTCCTTCACTCGAAGGATTGGCAGGATTGAAAGCAGTACCGTCGCCATAAGCATTTCTTGCTCGGTTAGTGCCGGTTGACTGGCAGTAAAAATAATCCATCTGATTGTAAAAACTGTTATCCATCGGGCGGTTGAACATTACCACCAAATTGCCTTCCAGATAAAGAAAAGGCTGCGGGAACATGATATTCACAGTATTTGTTCCGGCGTGGTAATTTGCTGTTCCATCAAAGACAGGTGTGAGCTGCGTGGAAGGTATCCAGTCTGTGTTCAAATCAGTTTGATTGGTAGTTCCCATCCAAATCTTGGTTGGCTTATCATGAAGGTCGTCAAGGAAGTTGGTATATAAGGAAATGCCGGTTATCATGCCAATGAAGTTTAATTCCGAAGCATAATAGATTGTCTCATACAAGCTGTTCTGATAATAAAAGTCAAGCGGTATCTGAGCAGCTTGAGAGCCATCACCGATTGTATATATTATTACACCTTCAGGTTGGACTATAACAGGATAATTGGCAGTTTGGTTATTTGTGATATACATATCTGTATCCATAACAACTTTACCGAAGATATAGGTTGCTCCCGCTGTAGTTGGTGTCCATGGAATAGTGAAATTATGCGTTTGCCCCGGAGTTATCGCAACACCCGGGAGTGAAGCGATTTCAACATTGCCTTCTTTGATCAATTTGACGGAATAATTTGATTCAGTATTTGCCCCAGTATTGCAAACAGTTAAAACGTAATTGGAAAAAGTTCCGACTGAGGGTGTTGGATTCCCTGTTAAAGTTTGTGCTGTCATATCGTGTGCCAAAGAGGCATAAGCTTTGACTTCATATATGTGCCAATAGTCAATGTTGAAGGTGGACTCCCCGGCACTGCGAAAGCGCAGTTTAATCGTTTGCCCGGAAAATTGCGATAGGGAAAGAGTTAAATCCGTTCCCTCAGTACCACCCCAATCATTATCAGAGTTGTATGTCCACAAAACTGTTGGAGTTGTGCCCACCATTACGGCTATTTCAAACGATTCTGCCGGAGTTCCTGTACCTGTGTATTGATCAACAAATTGGGTTACAACTAAGTCTCCCGCATTCACAGGCAAGACAAGATCAGGCGAAAGAGCAGACAGGCTATAATCCTCAACGGATGGACTCCAACTTAACGTCAGTACTCCGGTTTCTATTGACCAGTTTTGGTCCAAAGTCCATCCATTGTTTGTATCAAAAGTTTCCTGATAGAACATTGACTGACTAAAGCCACAAACTGCCACCGACAAGAATATTATGTTGAGCAGTGTTTTGACTATATACTTCTTCATAATAGCTTCCATCCTATTTCATAGTTAGCATCTCTTGCCGGTATCAAGAGCATATTTCAAACCAAAATGCAGCCAATCTTCTTGATGAGCTAATTTGTTTTATTTATTCCTTTTACTCCGACAGGTGGCAACGGGTAGAATCATCTCTTCCATGGAAACTCCACCGTGCTGGAAAGTGCCGTTAAACTGCTTCTGGTATTGATGATAGGAATTGGGATAAACGAAGTAGTAATCGTCCTTGGCAAAGATGAAATTGTCCACGATACTTTTGGATGGCAAGCCATATTCGAGAGGTTTTTTGACAAAGATGGCATGTCTGTCATTGGCAGTGAGGTTTTTCCCTTCTTTATATCTGACAGTGGTCGAAGCGTCACGGTCTCCCACAACCTGAGTGGCACGGTTGACTTTAATCGAGCCGTGGTCGGTGGTGATGACAACGATGGCATCTTGTTTGGCAATCAGTTTGAGCGCTTCATATAAGGAAGAATGCAGAAACCAGTGTTTGGTGAAGGCACGCAGGGCTTCCTCATGAGGGATGGTTTCCTGCAGGATTTGGTCTCGGGAACGGTGATGCGCCAGCAGGTCAAGGAAGTTATAGACCAGCACTATCAGCTTTTCCTTTGTCCAGGTCTCGATTTTCCGCAGGACAAAATTGCCTTCTTCCATGTTGAAAATCTTGACATACTTGGTGGCAGGGTCCAGCTCATAGCCGATATCTGAAATATGTTCATCCAAAAGCTGATGCTCATTGCGATTGCGGCTGTTGTCCATTTCTGCAGAAGTCACCCAATAATCAGGAAAACGCTTGGCAATATCAATCGGCAGCATGCCGCTGAAGATGGAATTGCGCGAAAAAGGCGTGGCGGTCGGCAATATGCTGTAATAAGTGCCCAGCTCTTCTTCAAAGAGTTCCTGAATGTACGGCTGAATGGCGATATACTGGTCAAGCCGCATGCAGTCGATTATAATCAGATAAACCGGCACGCCGGAATCAAAGTGCGGTGCTACATACTGAGAGACCACATCAAAGGAAAGATTGGGACGTTCATCCGTCTGCAGCCAGCCTTTGTAATTCTTTTCCACGAAAGTAGTGAACTCTGTGTTGCAATCCCTTTTCTGCAAAAAGTGCATCTGTTGCAGGCTTTCATCGTTCACCTGGTCAATCTGCAATTCCCAGTAGCTGAGGTCGCGATATATCTGTGCCCATTCTTCCCAGGTGGGAGACGCAAACAGGCGTTGATTGAGCTGTCCGACAAATTTGCTATACTGTTCACCAATCTGATTGGCGCGGATTTCGTCTGCCTGAAATATCTTCTTGATAGCCATGATAATCTGGTTAGGATTGATGGGTTTAATCAGGTAATCTGATATTTGGGAGGCTATGGCTTTGTCCATCAAGCCTTCTTCCTCATTTTTAGTAACCATGACAATCGGAATGGCAGAATTTATCCGCTTGATTTCCATCAAAGTGGTTAGTCCGTCCAGACCGGGCATCATTTCATCCAGAATAACCAGGTCAAATTTATTATCCACCACCAGTTGGATGGCATCGTTGCCATTGTTGCAGGTGGTAACTACGTAATCTTTTTCCTCAAGAAAGAGGACGAAGGGCTTGAGCAGGTCAATTTCATCATCGACCCAGAGAATTCGCATATGTTTCATTCTTTAATCTCCTTAGGGGTTTGGATTTCTGTCTCGAACTGTCGCTGTCGTTCTTTGATAATTTTGCGGATTTCTTCCAAATCCGCATCCTGAAAGTACAATGCCAGCTTAAAATTAAGTTCTTTTTGTGAGCAATTAAACCATGTGCGCATTTTCTCCAAATATTGGTCGATGAAAACGTCTTTTACGTCCTTATCGGTGTTCTTTTCTTTGTTTTTGATTTCTTTGATATGCTCTTTGAGCTCGCCAATCGGCATTGTTTCAGCCTTTTGCATCCATTCATCCCTGATTTCCCAGGCAGCTTTTGCCACATAGGGTTTTACCATATTTAAGCGGTCAAATCCGATTTCCTTGACTGAGCCGTCATCCATATCCAGTTCCTGAATATAGAGTTCAAACACAGAACAGAGCTTGCCCGCCAAAGTAGAATTTATGCTATATTCCGTTTCAACAAAGTCTTTAAAGTTGTCATAGCCTTTGAAACGGAAGAGTTTTTTCCTTTTAATCAGTGATAAAAGCTGTCCCAGAGCCACGAAGTTTTCTTCCAGCTTCTGCTTCAAATTGTGCACAGCTTCAAATGTCTCATTTGGTGTCATGTTTTCGGTTGGTTGAGTAACGTCATTCATAAGAATATCCTTCTGTTTATTTAGATAAAGATAAAAATCAAATAGTTGTCATTTGTATTTGTTTAATGTTTGCTTAGTCGATGGGATAATACACCTGCTCCCGGGTTGGAAAGGTTCCTTCTTTGACTTCTTTGGCAAAGGAATTGATTGCAGTGGTCATGTTTTTACCTGTCTCGGCATACTTTTTGACAAACTTGGGCAGAAACTCGCTCCAGCCCAACATATCGTGAAAGACCAGCACCTGTCCGTCGCAAAACCTTCCGGCTCCGATTCCGACAGTTGGAATGGAAACAGTTTCTGTGATAGCTTTGGCAAGCGCTTCGGGAATGCCTTCCAGAACCAGCATAAAAGCTCCGGCTTTGTTTATCAGCACCGCTTCATCCATAAGCCGGTCATATTCTTCTTGAGTCTTGCCCTGCACTTTGTATCCGCCCAATTTATTGATGGATTGGGGAGTGAGCCCGATATGTCCGCAAACGGGTATTTCGCAATCAATGATGGCTTTGATGGCATCAATTCGAGCCGGACTGCCGCCTTCCAGTTTAACCGCATTGGCTTTTCCGGAAGTAACTAAACGTGCCGCGTTTTTCCTGGTTTCTTCCAAAGAGATGTGATAGCTCATATAGGGCATATCAGCCAGGATGAAATTATACAAAGCACCGCGTCTAACCGCTTGCGTGTGATAGACCATGTCTTCCATCGTGACCTGTAAAGTGTTTTCATAGCCCAAAACCACCATGCCCAGACTGTCGCCGACCAGAATGATACTGACTTCTGTATCCCTGATTGTACGCGCCATGGCATAATCGTAAGCAGTTGCCATAACAATTTTGCTACCTTTCTCTTTCAGGGTCTGAAAGGTCGTGACGGAGAGTGAATTGGTAACGCTATTACTAATCATTGGACTGGTCTTTCCCGTCTCCACCGGAGCTACCTTCCGCAGTATCTGTCTGACTTCTGGTTTCATCCGAATCTACCTGAATGTCTCCGGCATAGTGTCCCTGATTCATCACCAAATCATAAATCACACCGCCGAACTGATACCAGCCTTTGAAGCGCCCGTTCAAATGACCATAACGGTAATAGGACATCAATTGCGGCTTACCATCCGGGTACCAGACATACATTATCCCGTGCATCATCCCGTTTTTATACTGTGCCGAAAGTTTGATATTTTTATTGGGATAAAGCGCATAGGCAGTGCCGTTATAGGGTTTATCATTAAGAAAAGACACTGTATCTTTCACTGTGAGAGTTGTTTCCAACACTGCATTATCCGGCAGTTTATACTGCTGCATGGTCAATTGGTCTTCATCATACCCTTGAGCAAATAATCCGCTTCCAAGTGTGACAGCAAGGAATAATATGAGGATCAGAGTGCTTTTTTTCATCTTTCTATCCCTATGTGTATATAGAACATTTATGACCCATTTTCTATGCTGTCAGACATAGTCAATACATTTATTCAAATTTATGGGAAAAACTACTTGCAAAATTCAATTGACATATCAGCCCAGTCTGATTTTATGAAAAAAAGTATTAGGGGACTTAAATGAGATTATTAACTTTATTAATCTTGGTTATCATGGCAGGCGTTTTATCTGCTAAGAAAGTTAATGTGCCACAGAAAGCGGAAGATTTCTTTACTGACGGGTATTGCCACCAGACCACAGCTACAACAGCTTTATCAGGTGATGCAACCGTTTCTGCCTACGTGGACGGAAAATGGAATGACTACAAGCTGGCAAAATATCCCAAAGCCTTTATGGAATGGAATATTGCCGGACGTATCGGCTATATGGAAACCATCAGAAAAATGATGAGTGGTGAATCTGAAGAGGGTCCTGAACTGGCAGGTCCGCACAATGGTATGGTCGCCACCTATGGTTTTGCCGGACAAAAAAGCCTGTTCAAGCTTAATAATGCCGTCAAAGGCATGGGCTTTTTGCCCAGAGCCGACAAGATTGATTCTGTTTTAACCATGTTGAAAGATACTGAAGATATCGATACTGTTAAGAAACTGGATATCCTCGAAGGCATGTATAAAAATGCTGAGAATATCTTTGACATGGACAGACAGGTTTCACTGGAACTCTATGCCGAACCGAAATTTCTGACCCAAAGCTATTGCAACCAGATGATAAATCCCGCTTCCACTATCGTGTTTCTGGATATTCCCTGCTACAAACTCAAAACCATTGCCCGTTTGCTTGACCCCAAAGACCCCAATCTGACTGATTACGAAAAGAAAGTGGTGCGATACATCAATGTCATCCACAGTTATTTTCACGGCAAGTTTGATCAGGAATTCATCGCTGTTGTTTATTATGTGATAGAGGTTTATGACAATTCTCCCGGACGCATGGACGCCAGAGGGCTGAAAATAGTCCCATAACTCTATGTGTTGACCCTTTGAATAATTCTATAAATGACCAAATAATTGAGATACGGGAAGTTCCTGTATCTCAATTATGCTTTCTGAGCTCGATTTCTATCGCTTTTGAAGTAAATGCCATTTTGGACATTTGCCCTTCTGCCCGGGATTCCGGCGGCTGGATTATTTCTGAGCATCCGGTTGAGCACCCCTATATCAAAGACTATGATTCAATTAGTGAAAATCATCCTTTAGACTGGCAGAAGCAGTTTGATTTGACCAATTGGGGGTTGCTTTTTGCCTATCATAAAACCGAACGCATCGGCGCAGCGTTGATTGCCTACCGGACTCCCGGCGTGGATATGCTGGAAGACAGAACAGGCCAGGCTGTTTTGTGGGATATCAGAGTAGCAGAAACATGGAGAGGAAAAGGGATTGGCAAAGCCCTCTTTGAAGCAGTCAAGGTATGGTCTAAAACCAGAAAATGCCGTGAACTCAAAATCGAAACCCAAAATAATAACGCAGCAGCAGTGCGATTTTATCAGAAACAAGGCTGTGTGTTAAAAACTATTAATATTGGTGCATACCAGGACTTACCGGAAGAAATTCAGCTGCTGTTTTATCTGGATTTGTAAGACCCTTTTTTGTCATTGTGTAATTTCTAAGTAAATTTTAGCCCAATTATTTTCCATGTATTTCTCTATCCCTCCTCAGGATCAAGCGTAAGTCAAGCGTAATAATATTACGCTTGACTTACGCTTGATCCTGAGGACGGAAAGAGGTATTTCAGAAAAAGTTGGAAAAATAATTATACAGCTGCAAATCCGAAACATGAATTTTAACAGAATATCATAAAAGAAAAGCGTAAATTCCGACTAATCCCTGGTTGTTTGCGGTATTCCGTTTTTCTGGCTTAAAAGAAACTACGCATCAATAATTTGGCTTGACAACAGAACCAGAAGCAAATATAAGTATAATATCTTAATTTAAGCTTGAGGTGGATATGTCCGAAACTGGAATTCCTGCTACAAGCCAAGAAAAGACTCTAAAACAAATATTCTTGGGCTGGTTCAAGCCTATCCGTTATCCCAACGATGACGAGCTTGACCGCCGTTCTGTATTGCTCAATCTGATGATATTTATGAATGCTGTATTAGCAGCATGCCTCGCAGCTACGCACATAATGTTTTTTCATCACGCCACAGGCAGGTTTTGGGTTGGGATTGAACTTTTAGTCTTTGTGCTTTTACTGTTGATTCCCCTACGGCGCGGATATGTAAATCCAACTTGTAAGATGTTCATAATCGGGATGGCGGTGGGAGTTACCATCGGAGTGGCAAATGCCGGAACGATACGTGCACCGCTTGCACTTACTTATGTGGTCGTGGTTGTTTGTGCGGGGTTGCTGCAGAATATCCGATTCGTGATATTTATCATCGGGTTTTGTTCACTTTCCATCCTCGGGTTAATCCTCGCTGAGCAAAATGGTTTACTGCCACCACCTGTCGCAAAAATATCCGTTGACCAGTGGGTAATAACCACAGAAGTTTTGGTCTGGATTGGTTGGATTACTCAATACACAGTGCGTAATTTGATTAGAGCGCGTGCCAGTGTCAGAAGTGAACTGGAAGAAAAAGAAAAGATAGAAATTGCCTTAAAACAAAATGAGGAATTGCTTTCACGCGTGTTTCAGTTTAGTCCTAATGCCATGGCAGTGTCTTCCATGAAAAATAACCGCTTGCTGAGAGTGAATGATACATTTGTCCAGCTAATGGGTTTTTCCAGTGAGGTAGTAATCGGGCAAAAGACAAATAAACTGGGTATTTGGGCTGATATCAAAGACTTGATACACATACTGGCTGAAATCAATCAACATAAAGAGATTATTAATAAAGAAGTCAATTTCCGCAAGAAAGACGGAACCATCATTAAAGGCTTGTTGTCCGCAGCACCGGTAGAATTTGCAGATGAACGCTGGTATGTGTGGGGGTTTTTCGATTTAACCGAACGCAATAACGCTGAAAAGGTCAGGCTGGATTTGGAACGGCAACTATTTGAAGCGCAAAAGGAAGAATTGCTGGATGAATTTAACCGCAAGGAACTAAATCAAGCCAGAGATATTCAGCACTCTTTACTGCCGGGGGTCTCTTTTCAACATTTGCCTTTTGAAATTAGCAGCCGAAGTGTGTCTGCCGCAGAAGTGGGCGGTGATTATTATGACTATTTTGCTTTGCCTTCGGGCAAGTTAGTTGTAGTCATTGGTGACGTTTCAGGGCATGGACTTTCTTCAGGATTGCTGATGGCAATGGTAAAATCCTCACTTTACAGCATTGTTCCTGATGCGCCGGAAATTGATAAAGTTCTGAAAACTCTCAATGGGATTGTGCGTCTGGGCGGAGCATCACAGAGAATGTTTTTGACCTTTTGCTATGCCATCATAGACCCTAAAGAAGGAATACTTTCCTGCAGCATCAACGGACACCCTTTTCCTCTGGTCAGAACAAGAGACGGAGCTATAATTGAACTTGGCGAAAGTGCTTATCCACTGGGAATTCGTTCCCAACCTGAAGTAAAAATCAGGAAACAGCCTTTGGGAGCGGGAGATAAAGTGTTGCTCTATACAGACGGAATTCCTGAAATTCTCAATCAGGAAGGGCAAGTCTGGGGATATCCGGCTATTCAGACTTTCTTTGAGAAAAACGGAACCCTACCGGGCACAGAACTTGTTGAAAAGCTATTTGAGCATGCTTATAGCTATGCATCAGGTGTGCCGCAGGATGATGATATGACAGCCTTGTGCATAGAAGTAAAAGAAGCATTCCCAGCGCAAGAATTAAACGAAGGGGAAGATAGTCACATCGAAAATATGAAAAATGATAACGAATCACAATTTAAAGTAGTGGAATTGTCCATCCCGATAGAACAGGATATGGAACTGACGGCAACCCGGGTTGCAGAAGCACTGGCGCAGATGCTAAACTTTGAAGAAGCAAGACGGTCTGAGATTTCCATGGCTTTACTGGAAGCCTGTATCAATTCCTTTGAGCATGCTCAAAGCCCTGACCGGACAGTACACATAAAATTCTATTACAATGAGGAACAGCTTCGCATAGTCCTCAGCGATAAAGGAATAGGATTTGATGTCTCATCCATAGCGAAACCAAATCTGAAAGATAAACTCCTGCCCGGCGCCAGAAAAAGGGGCTGGGGATTGCAACTGATGGAAACTCTGATGGATGAGGTGAAGATTGAATCCGGTAGCTCTGGCACCACGATAACCATGATAAAAAAGAGATAGAGGGAGCAAGATATGTCTGACACATTTAAAGTCGATACTTCAACCCAAGATAAAATCCATATATTTACAACTCACGGCTATATCAATAATCTGGGTGGTGAAGCCATAGCTGAGGCATACAAACAAGCTGCAAAAAACAACGCAGAGATATATCTGTTTGACCTGGCTGATTCCAGAATTGTCAATTCGATTGGAGTATCTGTCCTGATTGAACTGCTGGAAGAAACCATTGAGAAAAACGGGATAATGGCGTTTTGCAACTGCGCTCCGATTGTATTGAAGACATTTCAGATTATGGGAATTTCTCAATACGCACAAATCTATGAGACTATGGCAGAAGCATTATCTCAACTAACTCAAAATGAGTAATCATACAAAACTTATAAACAACGGGCATGAAGAACAGTTTGGGAGATGGCTGGTTAGTTTCACGCAATTTCTGGCAAATGATACGAAGCTTACCATTGACAAAATCCTCCTGTATCTGCATCAACAATTTCCAACATATACATTTACACTGACGCTACAATCCAATCTTGTCAATAGAGTTTACACATATCCTCAACCCACAGTTGTGGGGAAAAAATCAAAAGCTCAATCCTTAGTTGCTAAAATAAATCTCACGGGAAAACAAACCGATTTACAGTTGACAATTACCAATTGCAAAAACGAGGACAAACCGGCTCTTAATCAGACAAATCTCGAGGTGATTGCTAATTTCATTGCTTACTGGGCAGATATGGAAACAGATAAAATTAGACTGAAAGAGCAAGAGTTTAATCTAAAACGGCATAATCTGAAGATGGAGATATTGCATGAGATTTCGCTTTCTCTGACCCAATTGGGAAGCACTAAAGAAGTGGCAGAACACCTGTTAAACCTGTTGCCTGCCATTCTTGACGTCAGGGCTTGCGCAGTGCTGCTTACAAGCGAAAAGCATAAATTGACTTTGGCAGGAGCAATCGGAATCTCTAATGATGAAATTGAACAGATACCGTTGAAATTGCTCAAGCCTGTTGTTGCCTCACTCAGTCCCATAGTTTACAGTAGTCACAAAGCCTTTATGCAGCTTGGTTTTACAGAGGTTATGCTCGTTCCCATTGTTGAAAAGGCAATTTTCTATGGAATTCTTCTCTTGTTTGACAGAGAATCACGTCAGGGTATCATTCCTTTTTCAGCAGAAGACATAAGTTTAATCGAGTCTATTACTTCCATCACAGCAGTTGCCATACAGAACAGCAACTTATTTACGGAAGTACTGGATGGGAAAATTGAAAAAGAGACTCTGCTGAATTCTACTCCGGTTGCAATTATTGCCACTGACCCCAATGGGGTAATTACAGCCATTAACCAGACTGCTATTGAAAAATTGGGTTTTACACCAGAACAGATTAAACGGGAATTGAGATGGAGTAGTTTGATTCGGGGAGTTCCTAACGAATGTCCGCTGTATTTACGTAATGCACATTTTAAAGTGCCTTCAGGATTAATCTACGGAGATATTAACATAGTTCCTCTGCATGAGCATTCTAAACGCCTGAAGGGCAATTTAATTACCATACAGGACTTAAGTGAGACCAACCGTATCAGAGAGATCTTTAAACGCTATGTCTCAGACAATGTCGTCTCTATGTTGTTAGAAAAGCCTGAGTGTTTAGTACTTGGAGGAGAAGAAAAAGAAGTTACTGTACTTTTCTCTGATCTGCGAAGGTTTTCGATTATATCGGGAGTCCTCACAGCAGAGCAAACAGTAACAATTCTGAATGAGTATTTTGCCTTTATGGTGAATATTATTCTGAAGCATAATGGCACAATTGATAAAATTGTAGGAGATGGTATTATGGCAGTCTTTGGAGCTCCGATATCTTCTCTCGAAGACACAGACAATGCAGTGCTATGTGCTTTGAAAATGATGGAAGCAATGACCAAAGTTAATAATATTTTACGGGATAAGAAGCTACCACTTATTGATATGGGGATTGGCATAGATTCGGGGAAAGTGGTTTTCGGAAACATTGGTTCACTGCGACAGATGGATTTCACAATTATCGGAAATGCAGCCAATACAGCCAGTCATGTATGTGACAAAGCTAATCCTGCCGAAATTCTGATTACTGAAGCGACATATAATAAACTTACGAATAAACATCTTTTCGAGCTGGCAGCTCCTACACTTTTAAAAAACGAAAGCGAACCTATTATTCTTTACTCCCAGACTTTTAAACGAAAACCGTAAGAAAAGGACATCTAAAAAGCTGAGAGCAGTCCTTTAGAAAAGCCAGCCTACTTGAACACCGATGGACTCGGAAGTTGGTGTAATTGAAAGTCTGGGGGTGGTATGCAAAACCAATTGCGCAGTGCAATAGCCAATCACAGCTCCCACAAACACATCACTTGCCCAATGCTTTTCATCGTGAATTCTGGAATAGCCAGTGACACATGCAATGCCATAGGCAAGAGGTGGAACCCAAGCGGTTTCTTTGTATTGTTCTGCAATGACGGGAGCTATTGACCACACCAAAGTGGTATGCCCTGAGGGAAAGGAATCCTTGTGCCGGGAAAAACCTTTGCTGCTCCAGAAAGCATTGCCTCTGTGGCGATTGGGTCTGTAACGCTGAGTGCTGTACTTAAGAGCGGAAGTTATGCCGTCGGCGATTAAAAGACTTTTGACGCTCAATAAAGCAGTATCCTTAGTCTTGGGCGAATTGAAGACATAGCCGCCCAGCCATGTAACGCCGACCACAGGAATTGTGTACCAACCATTGCCAATCAGGTTTCCGGCATCAGCAACCCGGTGAGTCAGCGGACTGCGGTTTCTCTTTACTATGGTGCCAATGTCTTCGTCCAAAAAGTACAGACTGCTTCCGATTACAAGCACTCCCCCGGCTTTCAACCAATCAGCAGCTTGCCACTTAAAAGGAGCTTCACAAGCAGTGAAAGCTGTTTGGGGATAAGACATTAAATACCGGTTGTAAAAATCCTCGGTCTGAGCATTCAATCCAACCATCGGGAATAGCAGGAGAATAGCAAATAAAAGGCTTAAAACAAGTTTCATACTACAAACACAACAGGGACTCCAAGATGCTTAGCCTGTATTACAACTTTGTAAAGCACAACTCGTCTCATGTAAAAAAAACCGGAGCAGAAGCTCCGGTTTGTAAGGTTTTTTAACGTAACGTACTATTTTAAGCCCTGGCTCATAGCCTGACCAAGGTCGAATATCGGCAGATAAATGATAATCACTAATGAACCTACGATGGTTGCCATCAGGATAATCAGCAGAGGCTCAATCAAAGAGGTCAATCTGTCTATGACAGAATCAACCAGTTTCTCATAAAATTCAGCAGCCTTTCCCAGCAATTTATCCATATCGCCGGTTTCTTCACCGGTAGCGGTCATTTGCAGCAAAGTCGAAGGGAAAACATTAGTGCGGCGAAACGCTCCAGCCACACTGTAACCTTCTTTAACCATGACACGTGATTTGCGGATGGCAGCTTCAATAACTGCATTTTGCACCACGTTCTCAGAAAGCTCCAGCGTATCCATGATGGGGACGCCGGCAGCCATCAAGATGGAAAAAGTTCGTGCAAATTTGCTCATAATAGAGTTGTTGATGACTTGTCCGAGCACGGGTATTCTAAGCTTGATTTCGTCCATCACATAGCGTCCGCGGTCGGTCAAATAAACCAGGAACATTAAAAAGGCAAAGACCAATACAAGCAAGATGCTGATAAACAGATTATGCGTTATAAACTTACTGATGGCAATAGCTACCAGGGTAGGTCCCGGCAAATCAGCGCCGAAGTTGGAATAGACTTCGGAAAACTGGGGAATAATCCAGTAAAAAACACCCCAAATAACTACTATCATAAAGACAAGTACGAAGATAGGATAAGCCATAGCAGACAAAACCTTGCGCCGCGTATCTTCTATTTTTTCCAGATAATCGCTTAGTTCATCCAAAACTGTATGCAGAGTTCCGGATACTTCACCGGCTTTGACCAGAGCAACATAGAGAGGATTAAATACACCCGGGTGCTGCTCCATCGCTTCAGACAGGGAAAACCCTTTCTTGATGTCATCGGAAAGCCTGCGTAAAACCCTTTGGAACTTCTTGCTTTTCTCTTCTTTTTCCAGATTGGTAATGGCTCTTTCAATGGTAAGACCAGCAGAAAACATCGTTGAAAGCTGGCGCGTAAAAAAGACCAGGACTTTCAGCGAAACGCTTGTTCTGATTTTGTAAACAGTCAACATCACCTTGTCAAACAAGGATAGTTTACCTTTGAAAGCACCTTCTGCAGCAGCTTTCACGGAAATGATGGTGCTGCCTTCTTTACTAAGCTTTTCAATTGCCAGGTCGAGAGTTTCGGCTTTAAGAATGCCTTCTACTCTGGCTCCCTTGGCATCTTTAACAATATAGGCGAAATTTGGCATATCGCTTACCTTCTATTCTTAATTAGTTATTTTACTCGACAACAGTCATCTTGATGACTTCACGAATCGAAGTAACACCTTGAACCATCTTTTTATAGGCTGCATCATGCAATGTTCTCATACCCGCTCTCAGAGCAGCTTCACGAATCAAATCCTGATTACCGCCTTCATAAATGATGCGACGTATTTCAGGATTAACAGTCAGTAGCTCAAATATACCTGTTCTGCCTTTGAAACCTGTGTTATCGCAATGTACGCAACCTGTGCCGATTTTGTATTGTATCTTATCAACCTGGTCAGCCGGAATTCCACAGTCGGCAATTTCCTGAGCAGTGGGTTTGTAGTCTATTTTGCAATGAGTGCAAACAATACGCACCAAACGCTGTGCCATAACCAAAGATAATGAAGAGCCGACCAGATAGGGTTTAATCCCGATATCTATCAAACGGGTCACGGTGGCAGGAGCGTCATTAGCATGCAAAGTCGTAAACACAAGGTGACCGGTCAGAGAAAACTTGATGGCAATATCTGCTGTCTCTTCGTCACGAATTTCACCCAGTAAGACAATATCCGGGTCTTGACGCATAACAGAACGCAGCGCAGCACCAAAAGTCAAGCCTATTTGTTCTTTTGTTTCAATCTGAGTGATACCGTCCAAACGGTATTCAACCGGGTCTTCCACAGTCACAATGTTAGTTTCAATATCTTCAATGGTTTTCAGAGCGGCATGCAAGGTGGTGGATTTACCGCTACCGGTCGGACCGGAAACGATGATAATGCCATAAGGTCTGTGGATAATCTTACTAAAAATAGCCATGTCTTCTGATTCAAAACCAAGAGTTGTAAGCTTGAAGCCAAAATCTCCTTTATCAAGCAAGCGCATAACAACTTTCTCGCCAAGCACCGTGGGAATGATGGATACACGCACATCAACGCTCTTGTACTGGGTCTTCAAAGATATGTGACCGTCCTGAGGCAGGCGTCTTTCTGCAATATTGAGCTTGGACATAACTTTAACGATGGAAATCACGCCCATGTGCATGCCAATGGGGGGATTCATGACTTCACGCAAAGCTCCATCTATACGGAAACGAATTCTGGTATGTTTGGTCAGCGGTTCGATATGAATATCAGTTGCGCCGGCTTTTATGGCTTCATTGATAATCAGGTTTATCAGCTTTACAATGGGGGCATCGGCATCTTGTGAAACACCGGAAATGCTGATTTCATTCTCGTCTTCATCTATGGCAACAAAATCAAAACCCCCGACGGCATCTTCAACCTGGCTGGTGGTGCGGATACTCTTATAGTACTTTTCCAAAGTATCATGCAGGAGAGACTCACCAATCAAAAGAGGTTTAAGGTTCTTGCCCAAAATCTTCTTGAGGTTATCAACCACCATCAGATTTTCAGGGTCTGCCATCGCTACGACAACGCCATCGCCTTCTTCCCTGATTGCTATTACGCGGTTTTCGACTGCAAATGGCTCAGGTATCATTGCGACAGTGGCAACATCAAGATCCATCATTTCGCTTTGCTTAACAATCGTGTAACCAAGCTGCAGGTGCAAAGCCGAAAGCAGGTTTTTCTCAGATAGATGACCAATCTTAATCAGGGTTTCGCCAATCTTCAGTCCAAAATTTGTCTGCTTGATTAAAGCTTCTTTTAATTGATCCTCGGTAATAAATCCTTCATGAATCAAGACTTCACCGAGGCGTGCAAACTGCGGGTTAAAACTCATTATATCCTCTTAATTATCGCTGCAAAATTCCATAAGGTCATTCCTGCGCTGTAACACTGTTCAACGCACGGCTTCAACCAACCTGATCCTTCTAAAGTAACCGCTTACAAAACGGTGCTACTTCAAACTATACGAAAAAGTTGAAACAGACGCCTCGACTGATTTATCTACCATTCGAGGCGAATGTAACTACAAATATTTTTACCTTAGACGGGGTAACGTATCAAGGTTGTAGTGGATGTTGACGATGCAGCAGTGCCTAACAACCGTGCTGTTATGGTCACAGATGTCACACCGGGAGTATTCGTCATTGCATCACCCAAAGGAATTTCAAAAGCGAAGAAGCGTATCAAGCCTTGTGCCAAACCATCCTGTCCATCGTTGTTATCAGTATACGGAATAGGATTTATGTCCCCATTGGCAGAATTTATATCATACCAGTCAGTAACAACAATCCATGGAGTTGCCTGCGGGTTGCTGTTCATGGGGTCTTCATTGAAGCCGGGAGTATATTCAAACACACCTCTGGTTGAGGTCATCGATATTCTGGCATTGTGAATGGCACAGCCCTGAATATCAAATAACGACAAATTCAAAAGGGCAGTTGCTGAAGCCGGAACAGTATTCTCATTGCCGTGGTAAACGATATTGCCCGGAATAACTTCCAACTCTAACTGAGGCTGATTGAGAGGCAACACAATCCAGGATTCACCAAATACTTCCACACCATTGATACCACCGGTAACTGCACGGATTTGTAAAGACTCGAAAGTATAGATACCGGAATAGGTGAGAGTTGTGTAAGCCACACCGGCAGTTGAGTCACCTTGGGCACTTTCATTGCCGGCATAAGCATTTGCGCCAATCTGGCAATTCAAAACATCGCTGGGCAAATAAAACCAAACGCTGGTACCATAATCGACCGGGTTATTGTACACATCATATACATTGGCACCGGCAACTATTCTCCACAGACCACCGTACATGTTTTCGCCGGTGTTAAATCCACTGGCAAAAGGAACCACGCTGTGAGGCGGACCGGAGTGAATAACGATATTGGGTTTGGTGGCTGTGACCGTCCTGCTGTTGTCATAGCAAACAGCTCGGATATTCAGGATTCCGGATTCTGTCCCGGAATTAACTGATACCTGGGCTTCACCTCCACTGGACCAGACCCATACTGTGTCGTTTACCGAATGATTATTCAGATTAGCTCCTTCAGGAGGATTGGGATTCATAATCTTGAAGCCGACATGTTTGGAAGCGTCAATCAGATTACCGTTAATATCATAAAGCTTAACTTTGAGAATGGCTGATTCAGTTCCGCCAGTATTAGCTACATTAAGATCAATCTGTCCGGCTTGAGTGAACTGAATAGAATGCAGGATGGTTGACTTGATGCTAAAGATAAGCGCGTCTTGCAAAGTATCACCATTAGCAAAAGCGGTGATAGTTGCTGCACCTGCCAATAATCCAGGTGTGAACCTGACTTCTGCAAAACCGGTTAGATCAGAACTGGTTGTAATCTCCTGAACAGTGTTTTCAAATGTTCCTAAGTTAGTGGTGAATTTAACCGGTTGTGAAGGCACGATATTATTGTACAGGTCTTTAATCTCAGCCTTCATCCAGATATAATTCGGGCTGCCCACGGAGCTTGTATCAGCTTCTATCATCTCACCATCGACTTCAACATAGGAATAGAGGTTGAGATTTGCTGGTCTGCCCGGTCTGACCACGATTGCTTGAGCACTTACTTGGTCAGCAATTCTGGCTGTAATTGTCCCTGTTCCGGATATCTGCCCTGCCACAAAATTGGTTGTTGCTCGACCGTTAGCTGTCTGCACAACTATCGAATTCCCAATCAGATTACCATCAACATCTAAAAAATAGCCTATAGTTGTGCCAAAAGTAATAAGAGTGTTGTCAGGTACGTAATCCCCCAGGATATTCTTGGCGTTTGCTCTGATTGTAATCGACTGCATCACAGTTAAGCTAGATGAAAAAGGTTCCAGATTAATGGAAGCTATGGGTGGAACTCCGGCGATTGTAACTTGCACAGAGGCAGTATCGGCAGACACTAAGGAATCGGGGTTATCGACAGAGTAATTCTTCACAATTGCCCAAATTGTAGCTACTCCGGTTTCCCCTTCATCCCAGAATGTGGTTTCAGCCACACCTGTGCTATCAGTGCCGACGTTTGTTAATATTCTGCCCATAGACGCTTTGAAAGTGACTAATTGACCCGTCACAGCAAATTGCTCGCCGTCTTTAATAGTTACCCTGATTTTTGAAAAGGTAATGCCGTTATCAGCATAAATCGTATCAGGAGAGGTGGATATTCTGGTAATTTCCCGCAACTCACTCGGATTTGGCGGTGGTGGTATTACCGGTGCAACAGGTGGTGGATTGCGTTTGTCACAGGAAGTGGCAAATGCTACCAACAACAGCACCAGAAGCATGATTAAAGGTAAATAATTGCTAATGCGTTTCATAGTGTCCCCCTAATTTTGATCTGCTTCGTCGTCTTCAAACTTAATTAAACGCTTTGTAAGACGCTCATCCAGTATTGGCTCTTGAACAGGTTCATCGCCTGTAATCAGTCTGGGAGTGATTTCCATAATCAGATCTGTGTTGTCCATTGTTTCACTTTGATGCTGAAAAACCTTGCCTACGATAGGTAAATCACCCAACAATGGAAGCTTTGAGGTTCTTTTAATTATGTTCGAGTTAAGCAACCCGCCAATAATTATCTTCTTTCCATCAGGAACCGTAACTGTGGAAGAAATCCTACGAACCTTAATGTGAGGAATGTAGCCGCTTACATAGTCAATAATCGAACTGACTTCAGGGCTAATCTTGGCAGTAATCTGCCCATCTTTGTTGATGCTGGGAGTTACGTCCAGGATAATG
>Ga0247842_10004068_pt1 | contig 18772 bp, 4 predicted proteins | sample LaCruzMarch2015__3_FD_192411 | JGI IMG/M metagenome (GOLD analysis project Ga0247842, IMG submission 192411) | Freshwater microbial communities from meromictic Lake La Cruz, Castile-La Mancha, Spain - LaCruzMarch2015_19m | ecosystem: Environmental > Aquatic > Freshwater > Lake | place: Spain...
CGCCGTTGCCGAAATGCTCCCAGCCGACCGGGGCTGTGGGACCGTCGAAGTTCTCGCTCCAGCCGGGACGAAGGCCGGAGCTGACGGTGACGTGGTAGGGCAGGAGAGGGGCAGTAGCGGGGAGGAAGGCGCTCAATTGACCGTAATTAGTGATTTGTACATAGTAATCCACGCCGGCGGCGGCGGAAACCATGGCTTTAGGAATGACTCCGCTGTAGGCGCCGTCCTTGTAGTCCCCGGAAGTAAGGGCGAGCGGAATTTGGGTGTAGGCCTGCAGGATAGGGCCACCTTGGCGAGCATAAAGGGTTACCGTGGTGACGGCAACCTGGTCAGAGGCTTGGACCGAAATGGGAATGTCAAAACCTTCGAAGGCTTGTGTTAATGGAGTGTGTTGACCAGCAGGCGGGTCGGTCACTTCTCCAGGGATGGTCACAGTCCCTTGCACCGTCCCAGCTTCTACCAGCTGCAGGGCAGCGCTGTAAATGTCCAGGAGGCCGTAGCCGAAGCCATTGTTGGGGGTGTCGGGGTACTCGGGGCTGGTCTTGGGGGCGGCCGTGGCCATCAGCAGGGTCTCAATGTCGGTGGGGGTGAGGGTGGGATTGATGTTCAGAAGGAGGGCGGCTGCACCGGAGGAATGGGGGCAGGCCATCGAGGTGCCGGCATAGCCGGAGGAGTAACCGCCGCCGGGGATGGTGGAGGGGTTGCCCACGCCGGGGGCGACCACTTCCGGTTTGATCTCTCCCCAGAAGGAGGGGCCGCGGGAGGATTGGGAGTCGAGGACGCCGTAGCGGTCAACCATCCCGGAGGAAAAGGACTCGGGGTAGGCGCCCGGCTCTCCGGCGCTGCCGGGAGCGGGACCGCTGTTGCCAATCGACCAGGAGGGGAAGATGCCGGCGGCGCGCCAGGCTTGGACGGTGGCCTGATACCAGGTGTCGCTGCCCTCGCTGGAGCCCCAGGAGTTGGAGACGACGTCAGGGGCGCGGCTGGGATCTCCGCCGGGGGCCAGCACCCACTGGCCGCACTCCAGCAAGTCTTCGTCGGTGCCGGTGTTGGTGGTGAAGGCGTCTGCGGCGATCCAGGCGGCGTCAGGGGCCATGCCGTACTGATGGCCACCCTGGGGGTCGGAGCAGACCATGGTGCCCATGGTGTGGGTGCCGTGGCCGTTGGTGTCGACAGGGACGGGGGATTGGTCTACGGTGGCGTCGAACCAGGCGTAGGGAAGGAGGGCGGGGTTGGGGACAGTCGGATTGAGGGGGTCATAAGCCAGCCACTTGCGGGAGAGGGCGGGGTGGGTCCAGTCCACCCCGGTGTCGATGTTGCAGACAACGACGCCTTGGCCGGTGAAGCCCATCGACCAGACTTCGGGGGCGCGGACCATGGAGATGTTCCAGCCGATCTCATTGAGGACGGGGGCATTGGCTGTCTCGGGGGAAGCGGTGGGGAGGACGTCGTCCAGGGTGACCGTCTTGCTGGGGGTGATCCTGGCCACTTCGGGGCGGGAGGCGATCACTTCCAGGGTAGCTTTGTCGGTGGAGACGATGACCAGGTTGCTGATCCAGAAGGATTGGTAGGACTGCACGGCGCCGCCGGCTTTCTTCTCCTCGAGGAAACGGAGGAGGCCAAGCTGGGTGCGTTGGGCGGTTTCCTGCAGGGCGCGAATGAGGGCGACGCGGCCCACCAGCTTCATCTCGCCGGCAGGGGTGCCGCGAGAGGTGGCGGCGTTTTTGGCTTGCGCGGCCACCTGCTCCACATTGACTTGCTCGTTCAGGTAGACCAGGGCTTTTTGGGGTTGGCCGTCGGGAGCATTGACCAGCTCGGGAGCCATCTTGGCGGCCGGGGAAAGCTGGGGAAAGCGGGATGTGGCGGCCGGCTTGCTGCTGTCCTGGGCCAGGGCGGCAGTACCGGGGATGCCCAGGCCGAACAAGAGGATCAGGACCAGTAGGATAGATAGAATCTTCTTCAGCAAAGTTCCCTCCTTACGTGATGATCATTTATGGTGGGCTGCTCCTTCCAGGAAGGAGCAGCCCTTTATGCAATCCGTTTATGGAAAAAGTAGAGTGCAGCCAGTACTGGCTTTCAACCAGAGGCCGGCGCCGGAGGGGATGGAAGCCCCCCAGAGATCGGAATAGCGACCATCGCTAAAACACCACAGATGAGTCGAGACCCACCCGGCCGCAGAGGCTTCAAGCAGGGTTTTGCTTTCGATCCCTTTCTGGATGCGCAACTGATCGCAAATTAGATCACCAGAGGAAGAGTTGCCGATCAGATTCCAACCCGGGGAGAGAATGACGGTGCAACGGGCGGCGATCGGATGACCAGTCACAGCCAGGAAAGCATCGTTGCTCACATCAAGCCAATAGCCGGAACCTGGCATCAGCTTGACGATCTCGGCCTTCCCGAGGTACCGCTGCGCGGTAGCGTCCCATTGGAAGAGGGACCAACCAGCGGGCAGGTTGGCGAATAGCTCACTTGGGGGAGCGTTACTCGTTATAGCAAGGGAGATCAGATTCCACCCTTGTTTCAAAGAGAGGTTGACTGTAATCGAAGGGTTCCCGTTGAGCAGACCGGGAGCGGGCGTTTCACCGACATTCCCCGCCATATCGACCGCCCGGAACATCACCTGAGCGCCATTGGCCATGAATCCCTCCGGCACAGTCCAGGTGGCGGCGTAGTGGCCGGGCGCCGTCTCGCTCATCGGGATCCAGGAATCGGTGGTCGGCCCGGGGACGGAGACGAGGAAGGAAGCCGAAGCCAGGCCGGGTTCGCTGGTGAAGGAGACGGGAATCAGGTCGCCGGGCTGGATGTCGATGTCTGTGGCTGGGACCAGGGAACCAAGGGATGGTTTGATGGTATCGCGGATCACCTGGCGAACAATGGTGGTCTCGTTTCCAGCCTTGTCGCAGGCGGTGACGGTGATGGGGTAGATGCCGTCCGTGGGTCCGAGAAGCTGGAAGTGGCTGAAGGGGCCGGGTGAGGTGGAGACAGTGACGCCGTTGACGGAGAGGTGGTCGAAGTACGGGTCAGCCGTTGAGCCGGAAACGGTGACTGCCGAGCGATTCGTCTGGAAATTTTCCACCGGCGTATCCACCACCAACTCGGGGGGAGTCTGGTGAAGGATCACGGTGACGGAATTGGAGGGGTCAGTGTGGCGGCTGCCGACCACTGCCCAGACATGATAGGTATTCTCGCCGGGGAGAAGGGTGACAGGGAAGGAGAAGTTGCCGGAGAGGGAGGAGAGCGTGGTGGCGGTGAGGGCGCCTTCCTTGAAGAGCTGAACCTCGATGATCGGGGCGGTGATGCCCTCAATGTTCTGGCTGGGCTGGTTGGTGACGGCGCCATCGAGGGGGCTGGTGATGACAGGGGTATCCACCGGGTAGAGGACCTCGGCGCGGATCATCAGGTTGCCTTCCAGATCCACGTAGGCGGGAGACCAGCTGCCGCCTACCAGCTGCCAGTTGCGGCCGCTGTCTTCCCCGTCGTCAACGGACATGCCGGGGCAGTTGGGGTTGGCGACGGACTGGATGTAGGCCACATAGAAGTCGCCGCTCATCACCAGGCCCAGGGAGGAGACGTCGATCGCGGTCCAGGAGGGCGGGGTGGTGCGCAGGGCGGTGCCGTCAAAGGGGCCGGCCAGGAGGGCGCCGGGTTGGCCGCCATCGTCGCCGTAGATGGCCCACTGCATGGGCGTGCCGCCGGGAGAGGGCCAGTCCGGACCCCAGAACATGAACTTGAGGGTCTGCAGCATGGCTGCGCCGCCGGTGGGGGACATGCGCACCGCCCAGCCGTTGCCGACATCGTAGTAAGCCCAGGCGTTGAACGGGTTGCCGTTGTCGTAGGCCAGCTCACCGGGGGTGCCGATGAAGGGGTGGAGGGGAACATCCTGGGTGGTGACGGCGCCGGGGATGACCTGGACGGGGAAATCCTGCGAGTAGTAGGTGGAGGCGGAGGCGCGCAGGGTGTAGTCGGTGGGGTTGGCAGGGGCCAGCAGGGTGAGGCTGTAATGGCCGTCGGCATCGCTGGTGACGGGGAGGATGTGGGCGTCCTCCACCACGTAGAGCTCGGCTCCCTCAATGGGCAGGCCGCTCTGAAAGTCCGTGACGGTCCCTTCCAGGGTAGCGCCGGGGATGGCGGTCAGTTGGAAGTTCTGGAGGGTGGTCTGATCGGGGAGGATGGTCACCGGGGCGGTCTGGGAGTAGTAGCCGTAGGAGGAGGCCTGGAGGGTGTAGCTGCCGGCCACGTGGAAGAGGGAGTAGGCGCCGGTGGCTGGGTTGGTGCGGGTGGTGGCGCCCGACTCGAGGATGGTGACATAGGCGTCGGCGGGGAGGGCATTGGGGGAAGGAGAAGGGGATTGCGGGAGCGGGGGGCGGGAGAGGGTCAGGGAGGAGAGAGCGGGGGCGGGCTTGCCCTTGGAGAGGTCTTCGGGAGAGGAAAGAGGTTCCAGGGTGAGGGGAACCTGGTTCAAGGTGCGCATCCCGATCACCCGCAGATCCTCGATCATCCAGTAGTAGGCCCAGTTGGCGTTGTAGTAGTGGAAACGGAGTTGGACATTGGCCTGGCCGATGTAACTGGTCAACGGGACGGTGATCTCGTTGGGGGTGGGGTAGCCGTTGCTGGCGCCGGTCCAGTGCAAGAGGTTGGTCCAGGTCGCCCCGCCGTCGGTGGAGATGTCGGTGTCGGCAACGGAAGAGCTGTAGGAACGGAACTGGTTTTTGAAGACCAGTTGGACGCTGGTGTACGGGGGGATGCCAGCCAGGCTGAAGGATGGCGTCACCAGGGAGGTGTCCATGACGCCATTGCCAGCCAGGTCGGAATCGGCATCGGCGCACTTCCCGCTCCAGCCGGTGGGGAGGGTCCTCCCCCACTCCGTGTTGTTCTTCCACTTGTAGTTGGGGTTGGCGCTGGTCTGTGTCACCGTCCAGCCGGTTGGCGGGAAGGCCCCGTCGAAGTTCTCCTGAAGGATGGTCACCGGGGGAGAGCCGGGCGGGGTGACAGAGACCTCGTTGGAGGGCGGGCTGACCGTGCCCCCCATGTTCACCGAGGTGACGATGTAGTAGTTGGCCACGCCGGGCGCGGGGTTGGGGTCGGTGAAGGCGTGGGTGGCCGTTCCGGTGTAGGGGACTGTTCCGGTCTGGCTGTAGGCCGTGGCGCTGGTGGTGGAGCGAAATACCTGGAAGTACTCCAGGTCAATGTCGGCCGGGGGCTGCCAATTCAAAGCGACCCCGGTCAGCAGGTTATAGGTGGCCGTCAGCGTGGTCACCGGCCCTGGAGGAATGGGGCTGGGGCCCAGCAGGGAGAAGTCGTCCAGCACCCAGCCGATCTTCGCCACGGAGCTGTCGCTGGTCAGGATGAAGGCGACGAAGATTTTCCCCCCGGCATAGGGGGTAAGGTCAAGGATCTCCTGGCTCCAGGGGTGCTCGGGGGAGCCGGTGGGGCCGGTGTAGTCGCGCAGGACATCAAAATTGAGGCCATCGGTGGAGACAGCCACATAGCCGTGGTCGTAGCTGTTCTCGATCTGCCACCATTGCCACCAGGCCAAGCGGGCCTTGGTCAGTCCGGTCAGGTCGAGGGGGGGCATCATCAGCCAGGATTCAGCGCTGTTGGGGTAGGGGCCGCTGAGGTTGGTGGCGAAGACGTTGGGTTGGGAGTGGGACGTCTTGGGGGCCAGGGGGGCGCCCCATTGCCAGCAGTCGGGGGCTCCGCCGTTGCCGAAATGCTCCCAGCCGACCGGGGCTGTGGGACCGTCGAAGTTCTCGCTCCAGCCGGGACGAAGGCCGGAGCTGACGGTGACGTGGTAGGTCTCTCCGCCTGCCGGAAGCTGGATCATGTTATTGCCATAATCATTGACGCGGACAAAATACTGCAGGCCGAAGTCCGCACTCAGCAGATAAGCTGGTATGGTTCCAGTCCAGATCCCATCTTTGATTCCGCCGGAAGCCATCGCCAAGGGCACATAGGTGTATTCCCCCAACCCAGTCGGCCGGGCGAAAAGTTCCACCGAGACCACTGAAACATTATCCATGGCATGAACGGCGATGGGGACATTCATCCCCTCGAAGACCATCAAAGGGGGGGTATGCATAGCTGTGGGGGGAATCAGGTCGTCTCCAGGAAGGAGAACCCTTCCCTGCACCGTCCCAGCTTCTACCAGCTGCAGGGCAGCGCTGTAAATGTCCAGGAGGCCGTAGCCGAAGCCATTGTTGGGGGTGTCGGGGTACTCGGGGCTGGTCTTGGGGGCGGCCGTGGCCATCAGCAGGGTCTCAATGTCGGTGGGGGTGAGGGTGGGATTGATGTTCAGAAGGAGGGCGGCTGCACCGGAGGAATGGGGGCAGGCCATCGAGGTGCCGGCATAGCCGGAGGAGTAACCGCCGCCGGGGATGGTGGAGGGGTTGCCCACGCCGGGGGCGACCACTTCCGGTTTGATCTCTCCCCAGAAGGAGGGGCCGCGGGAGGATTGGGAGTCGAGGACGCCGTAGCGGTCAACCATCCCGGAGGAAAAGGACTCGGGGTAGGCGCCCGGCTCTCCGGCGCTGCCGGGAGCGGGACCGCTGTTGCCAATCGACCAGGAGGGGAAGATGCCGGCGGCGCGCCAGGCTTGGACGGTGGCCTGATACCAGGTGTCGCTGCCCTCGCTGGAGCCCCAGGAGTTGGAGACGACGTCAGGGGCGCGGCTGGGATCTCCGCCGGGGGCCAGCACCCACTGGCCGCACTCCAGCAAGTCTTCGTCGGTGCCGGTGTTGGTGGTGAAGGCGTCTGCGGCGATCCAGGCGGCGTCAGGGGCCATGCCGTACTGATGGCCACCCTGGGGGTCGGAGCAGACCATGGTGCCCATGGTGTGGGTGCCGTGGCCGTTGGTGTCGACAGGGACGGGGGATTGGTCTACGGTGGCGTCGAACCAGGCGTAGGGAAGGAGGGCGGGGTTGGGGACAGTCGGATTGAGGGGGTCATAAGCCAGCCACTTGCGGGAGAGGGCGGGGTGGGTCCAGTCCACCCCGGTGTCGATGTTGCAGACAACGACGCCTTGGCCGGTGAAGCCCATCGACCAGACTTCGGGGGCGCGGACCATGGAGATGTTCCAGCCGATCTCATTGAGGACGGGGGCATTGGCTGTCTCGGGGGAAGCGGTGGGGAGGACGTCGTCCAGGGTGACCGTCTTGCTGGGGGTGATCCTGGCCACTTCGGGGCGGGAGGCGATCACTTCCAGGGTAGCTTTGTCGGTGGAGACGATGACCAGGTTGCTGATCCAGAAGGATTGGTAGGACTGCACGGCGCCGCCGGCTTTCTTCTCCTCGAGGAAACGGAGGAGGCCAAGCTGGGTGCGTTGGGCGGTTTCCTGCAGGGCGCGAATGAGGGCGACGCGGCCCACCAGCTTCATCTCGCCGGCAGGGGTGCCGCGAGAGGTGGCGGCGTTTTTGGCTTGCGCGGCCACCTGCTCCACATTGACTTGCTCGTTCAGGTAGACCAGGGCTTTTTGGGGTTGGCCGTCGGGAGCATTGACCAGCTCGGGAGCCATCTTGGCGGCCGGGGAAAGCTGGGGAAAGCGGGATGTGGCGGCCGGCTTGCTGCTGTCCTGGGCCAGGGCGGCAGTACCGGGGATGCCCAGGCCGAACAAGAGGATCAGGACCAGTAGGATAGATAGAATCTTCTTCAGCAAAGTTCCCTCCTTACGTGATGATCATAGTTGCATGATGGCCTTGCGCAGGCCTGCGTCTCGCGACGGGTAGGTTTTCATCACTCCTTTCGCGGATCGTATCCCAAGCGAGAACTTAAGGGTGAATAGTAAAGGAAAAAGACCTCTCCTTTAGAAATGATAGGAGTTTCCACTTCCCTGTCAATGGAAAGATATCGTGAAAAACGAGAGTTTGCTAGGAATGCCAAGGGCGACCCATCGGGTCGCCCTTGGTAAATCACATGTAGAGAAGGAGCTTCGTTAGAACGTGAAGTCCATGGTGCAGGAAACAAAAGCCTTGAGGTAATAGCCGAGGCCGGGGGTCATGAAGTCGGTGGAGAAGTTCACCATATCGTAGCTCGCACCATTCCAGGACTGAGCAGTTCCGATCCATCCGGCAGCGACAGCTTCCTCGATGGTCTTCGTTTCAGCGCCGAAGGTCACAGTAGTTAGAGACCAGGCAGCTTCCATCTCAAAGGGGTTGCCGACCTGATTCCAGCCAGCGCTGAGGTCAACTGAGAAGGGAGACGGGACGAAATCCCCGTAGAAGCTGACCGTCTTGGCTATCGACATCAACGCCCAGTAACCCTCTCCTTCGATCAGTTCGGTGGGGAAAACGTACAAGCCGGTGAGGGGATTCCAGTGAACCACCCGAACCAAGCCGGTGCCGAAGATTTCGGCAGGCGTCATCGGGCTGCAAACACCTGGAGTCACCATATTCCATCCCGCGTACAAATCTGTAGTGACGACTGGTTTCTGATCACCGCCGAAGTTACCGGCGTTGTCCAGCGCGCCTACGGCTACTTCCGCTGGGTTGCCAGCCAGAGTGTAGGTGTTGACATCTGGACCAACCGCTTCCACCAACACACCGTCAACGAAGATGCCAAAGTCGTAGATCCCGCTGCGGTCGTCGGTCCCGGTCCAGTTGACGGTGAGGTTGTCACCATCGCGGACAAAGGAGACGATCGTCACCACTGGGTTAACCGTGTCGATGATCAAGGGGAAGGTCACGTTCTCGTACCCGCCGCCAGGGCCATTCAGGGTGCCGGGGATCTCGGCCTTGTAGTTGACCAAGTAAGATCCATCCGGGACGGCGCCGGGGATCGGCTGCCATAGCCAGCTGAAGTCCCAACTGTCCCAGTACTGGTAGCGGTTGTAGTTCTTGGGAACCCGTCGTTCCTCGGCAATGGTCTGTACCAGTGTGCCGTCAGCCTGGAGAATCGACAAGGTTAATTCTTTAGTGGTGCGCATTAATGAAATCAGCGGGTGTACGTTTTCCTGGTATCCGTCGCCGTTGGGCGAGATAGCGATGGCGTTGCGATCGAGGCTGCCGGAGAAATCCACTCCCAGCCAGTACAGGGATGAACCATCCTGCCAGAAGGGCCAAGTGTTGCCCCACCACCACCAATTAGCTGGATCATCTTGAGGCATATCAATCACATTGTTGTGGATCCAGTCCGCTGTATAGCGGGTATCCTGCCAATCGCCCCAGAAAAGGGTGTAGGGGACATGAAGGGCGGGGAGGGCGGGATTGGTTGGGGTGAAGTTGACGAAACCATCGACGAAGATGTTCTCGTAGGAGGTATTCCCAGCCAGGTTGATGGCCACATTCAGGTAGCTGGTTCCGCCAGCCGGGACGGTGATGCTGAAGACAGGGGTAGTGCCGGTCAGGAAGAGCATGATCGCACCAGTCAGGTTAGAAGGCGCCCGTGCTCCACTATAGCGTTGGATCGTCCCGCTTAAGGCATAGGTGACGGCGCTTGCACTAGAGTTGACCAGCTTCAGGATGAAGCCTTTGTTCATGTCGCCGTTGGTGTCGCCCAGCGCTTCTGCAGCGTAGTTAGTGACGTTATCGGTAACGATCACAGGCGTCAACAGCGCTTTGTCTACCTGAATGCGGCCGGCGCCTTGGGAGCGGGGGCTGGTGGGGAGGGCGCCCGTCATCAAGACCTTGGCGGTGTTCATCAAGGCGTTCTTCACCATGGCTGGGGTCCAGTCGGGGTGAGCCTGCATAATCAGGGCGGCCGCGCCACCGACATGAGGAGCAGCCATCGAAGTGCCAGAATAGTTAGCATATCCGCCCTGGGCCAAGGGCACGGTGGACCAGATCCCGCCGCCGGGAGCGGTGATCTCAGGCTTGAACTTCAGATTGGGGTCGGTTCCCCAAGAGGAGAAGTCAACGATCGTATCAACGGTAGTGTTGACAACCGGGGTTGTGAGGCCGTCAAAAATGACCTGGGTGGTGGGGTGATTGACCAGGTAGGTTCCGGCGGTGTAACCGGTGAAGAGGGCGGGAATGTCGTACCCGGCGGGGGTAACCATCGAAAGCATGGCATCGCCGCGGGCCGCGTCATTCATGACCATTGCCCCGGCCGCACCGTGGGCCTTGGCTCGAGCCAGCTTGTTGGTGAAGTCGGCAACTCCGGGACCGCCACGGAGGATCAGGGCGATCTTCCCGGTGACATCCTTGCCGTCATAATAGGTGTCGTCGTTGCCGTAGCTGACGTAGACGAAGCTCTGCGGAGTCAAGCCATAGCGGGCGATCGGGTCGACAGCCGAGGAGGAAGTGTAAGCCCCACGCGTACCGGAACCATCATCTACGAGGAAGCTGACGTAGCGGGAAGAAGAGTTCCAAGAAGCGGCTGTGCTCATCGCCCCGGAGGTGACGCTGGGTCCGCCGACGATGCCTATATCAGCCGGGAACCAGGTCAGTTTGCTGGGATTTTCACCGTACCAGTTGTATTGGTTGCTGGGGTAAACCCCATAATATTCGTTCCCTGCGGAGAGGGAGACGAAGATGCCGTTATCGACGCAGGCTTGAATGGCCGCCTGCTCGGGGTCCGCTTCGCTGCCGTAGCCGCCCGGGGATCCAAAGGAACAGTTGACAGAAACCACATTGGTCCCCTGCAACTTCTGCAGCAGCATCCAATCGAAGGCTGCAGCGAGGTCAGCGCTGGAGGCGCTGCCCGAGCCGCCCCTGACGATCTTGGCATAGACGATTTTCGCTTCCGGCGCCATACCGGTGACGCCGTTGGGGGAAGCGGCCTTGGCTGCCATCGTTCCGGCCACGTGAGTGCCGTGCCCGTTCAAGTCCATGGCTGCAATATCGGTAGGATCGGCTGTGTTGATCTTGGCGATGACCTTATTGCCAAAGCCCCCACCAAGATCGGGGTGGTTATAATCGACTCCGGTGTCGACGACGCCAACCACAGTGCCCTCGCCCTTGTAGCCCATGGTGTTCCAGACCGTGCTGGTTCCTACCAAGGGAACGCTGAACTGCAGGTCAGCGTAGTAAGTGCGGGAGGGGAAAACCGAACCGATTCCGAACATCTTCTGAATGCGGGACAAATCCTGGCGGTCGATGCGCAACGCAACACCATTGTAGGCGACGGAATAGGACTGCATAAGCTCGAAGGGAACGCCCTCCACTTTCACCTGTTCCAATGCCGCGGCGTGTTCGGCTTTCAGTGTTTCCAGAGCTGTCAAGGCTTCCGGAGAGTTGTAGGAAATCCCGCGGGCGCTCAACTGACCAGCCAGGGGCATGGAGAGCAAGTTGATAATAACCGTTACCTTCCCATCCAGGTCGGCAGGGAAATTCCCTTGCGCCTCGCTAGCCTCAAGTGGCGCGGTGGTAGCTTCCGGTTCCGGAAGGCTTTTAACCGGTCGCTGACTATTGTCAGCGGTGTTCAAATCCTGCATCTTCTCCAGGGTGGCAGCCCGCAACTGCGCGGCCATATCGGCCGTAGAGCGGGAGGGCGTGGAGCCTGGTTGGGCGAATGCGCCGCTCATCGGGATGAGGGCTAACACCAATAATACAACAAGCAACTTCTTCCAGTTCATCAATCCCCTTCTTTGACCTCCTTTAAAAGGATCAAGTATTCGCGATGCCGCACAATTCCGAGTATCCTGATCTGCCCCTCCTTTGACTATGAATTGGTTTTCTCGTAACAATTATCTACCATCTAGAAAAACAAAGTCAACGCGCAAGGCTGGTCAGCGCCTATGGTTTGCCGAACAAAAGGGAAAGGCCGGCCAACTTTGTTTTTACCCAGTAACCGAACAAAACCTGAAAGGCACTACCGGCCGTGATCGCTTGGTAGGTGCTGCCGTCATAGTGAAACCCCGTGTTCATAATCCATCCGGCCGGGGCTGTTGACAAGAAGTAAGTGGAGATGCCGTCGCTGATCTTCACCTGATTCCAAGCGATGGTTGCCATATAAGGCGTCCCGATCATGTTCCACCCCAGCGCGAGGGGTATCCTGGTCTCGCTGTCCAGGTTTGGCATACCGGTGACAGGACAGGAGGTGGCGTTGTTTACCTTCAGCCAATAGCCCTGCCCCACCTCCACACTGGCGTGGTTTTTGTCAAGGTAAGTGCCTTGAATTGGCTCCCAGGCATAAAACAACCATCCGGAAGGGAGATTCGCAAAAACCGTCACCGGGTTGGTGGGTGTTTGAACCGGGATGCTGATTTGATTCCAGCCCGCGAGAAGAGCAAGGGTGACGGTTAGCGTGCTGGGATTGACGGAGAAGAAGGAGCTGGCTCCAGTAGCGGATCCATCGGAAACTTCAAGGCATACTGCTTCACCGGAATTGTCTACGGCAACCAAGCCTGACCAGCCGCCTTGGACGAATGACCCCGCCACGGACGGGGTGGTCGGACCGTTACTGGCAGCCATTTGAGTTGTCCCATTGAAGTCAGTCTTCACGTTCTCAAAGGCGTCCATCGCCAATATTCCAATAGAGAAGGGCACTCCAGAGATTTGAGGGGAGGCGATTGGAGAGAAGAGAAAGTGGTGGAGCGCAGAGGGAACGACCTGCAGGGAGGCGGTGGCAGTCTTGCCCCCATAGCTTGACGTGATGGTCCACGCGCCGGTCTTCGCGGCCGTATAAAGGTTCCCTGACCAGAAGCCCTCGGCCGCTTCGCTGGTGGAGAAACTTGCGCTGGTGGAGGCATCCCAGGCGTTACCAAAATTATCGAAAGCCGTCACCAGGTAGGCTTGGGAAGCACCTGCAAGAAGAGTGGCTGTCTGGGGCGCCAACGTGATGTGGTTGAGACTGGATTGCAGGACCGTCAACTGGCCATTCTCCGTGAGACCGGACAAGGAGGCGTTGATAGTCCAGGTACCTGCCCGTTCCGCCGTATAGCGGTTGCCGGACCAGAATCCTCCAGCTGCGGTGTCGATGGAAAAAAGAGCACTGGGCGTGACATCCCAGGAGTTGCCATACGCATCGGAAGCGGACAGGAAATAGACTTGTGCTGCACCAGCAGCGATGGTCGCCGTCTTGGGAGCCAATGCGACGAGGGTAGCCCCTGCATGGGTTACCAGCAGCGAAGCTGTACATGTCTTCCCGCCAAAGTTGGCTGAGACAACCCAGGATCCAGCTTTTTGAGCTGTATAAGAATTGGCGGACCAAGTTCCTCCGGCTGCGGGATCAATGGTGAAAGTTGCTGTACCGCTGACATCCCAGACGTTTCCCTTAGCATCGAAAGCAGTGGCAATATATGACTGAGAGGCACCAGCCGGGATCGCTGCCAGGGAAGGGGTAAGCACGAGCTGAGTCACAACACCATGGGTAATGATGAGCGTGCCGCTGTCGTTTTGTCCCCCGTAGGCGCCAGTGATCAGGTAAGGCCCTGCTATTTTAGGAATCAGCAAATTGCCGTTGAAGCTGCCCCCGCTGGACGGGAGAATGGAAAAAGAGGCGCCGGGATCGGACTCCACCGCCCAAGGGTTGCCGTAGACATCGAAGGCAGTAAGGTGGTAGATCAGCGACTGGTCAGCTGTCACCTCCGTTGTCTTGGGATCCAAGGCAACGCGCTCCACCGTATTGTGCAGTACATCGAAAGGGTTACTGGAGCCGGTTGGGCTGCCGGTGGCGGTGATGATCACACCAGCTTGAGCCTTGGTGATAGTTACGGAGGGTTGACCGATCCCCCCGATGAAAGAAAAGAGAAGGGGACGGATGGAGTTGGTTGTATCGGAAAGGAAAGCGGGGTTGCCATAGTCAGCAACTGTTCGGCCATACGAATCCTTGGCGGTGATAGTGAGGGGGAAACTCACACCCGCTGTCTGGGGAGAGGAGACCGGGCTAAAGACGAGGTGATGAATATCTCCCCAGGGTGTGGCTGAAGCCTCGCCGGAGGTTCCGCTCTCGTAAGCAAAGGGGGTGCTGTCAAAGGAGGTGATCACATAGAAATAGGGGGTGGGAAGAGCTGGCGCACCGGTGTCGGTAAAAGTGACAGCGCTGGTTTGGCCGATTGGTGTGTACGGACCTCCGGCAAACGTGCTGCGGTACACCTTGTAACCGGCTTGGTAGGGGTTGCCAACGGCATTCCAGGTGAGGCTAACGAGGTTGTGACCGGCAACAGCAGCCAAACCGGAGGGGATGGGAGGTATGGGAACCACCGTAAAAGGTGCAGTGACGGTGGCTGTGGTCGGGTAGGTAGCGACAAAAAAATAGTGGCCTGGCGCCCACCCGTTGGACACCAGGAAAGTCCCGGTAAAAGTGCTTTCGATGGGTTTAGTTGGCAGAGTATAGAGCGGTGTGGTGGGAGAAGAGGATGCAGCTACGAAGAGCGTTTTGGCAATGCCGCTGGGGAAACCTGTACCGGTGTAGGAGGCCGATGCGTTAGGCAAGTAGTAGTTGCGATCTGTGACCAGCTGCCCCCGTGGAATTACAGTAAAATTGGCTGTTGCCTGTTCGCCGCTTCCGGGCACGGCCATGGCCAGGTAGGAGCCGTAGGACCATGAAGAGGCCACCAGAATCGTGGCGGTAAAAGTGCCGGCGCCATTGCAGGTGATCTGGTCCACAAACACCAGAGTCTGCTCGTAGCGAAGGGATAGCGCTACCGCTGACCAGGGGCTGAACCCGCTTCCTATCAGTGTCAGCGTTTGCTCCAAATAGTAGGAACTCTGATCGGTGGTTAGGACCTCGCCCATCGCCATTGACGGGGAAAACGGGACTCCTGCTGAAAACAGTGCCAGAAGCAGACAGAATATCAATACTCTTTTCTTCAAAACGATCCTCCCGGAGCGCCATCGGTTTCCTTTGAGAATACCACAGTATAGCCCTCTCCTCCCCCTGCGGGCTGGCGCCATCAAACCAACCCTCACCCAATCTTGCAAGAACGGGGAAAGACAGGCGACTGCAAGCGGCAGTACTTGTGGGGGCGGGTTTCAAACCCGCCCTCCTACTACGGGAGCACGGTGAAAGGGAAATCGATCGGTAGTGCCAACGGGTATCCGCCAAGATTGACCCAAACATAGATCTTGTTGATGAAGCTGCCGGCAGTCAACCCCCCGCACCGCAAGTAGGAGGAGGCCTGTTGCCCGGGTTGCAGGTTGCCGAAGCCCCCTGCTCCAATGTAACGATCCCCCACCATGACAGGTGCAAAAACCGAGGATAGACTGCCCGTGCTGCTATTTTTGATTCCAATGACCACGAAGAATGCCTGTCCAGCCTTCGGATTGGCAATGGGCTGGAAAGCCTCATCTGCCAGACTCGTTTGTACGATTTTCACCGGGTAATTCTCGGTGGCAAAGGCGACAGTGGATGTCCTTGTCTCCCCGTCAACGGTGACCTGCACCATCGCATAGAAGCCACTGCCGCAGAAATTCTGGCTGACCGTAGGCGCCCAGGTCGCGCTGTAAGCGATCCCTGAACCGCTCGCCAGAATTCCGATTTGTATGCCTGAAGGATGGTGAACCGTGCCCGTCCAGTTGCCGCTGCGGTTGGCGCTGGCCCGTATCGTTACCGGGTTCCAACTGGAAATCCCGGCATTTGGTGTTGCGGAGATACTGCCAATCGCAAGGGGCAAAGAAGGCGTGCCGCTGATGGTGAAGTTCCCATCCGATGCATCGTTCACGCCTGGGCTTATGATACTTGTAACCCGTACCCTGCAGGCGCCAGATGGAGTTCCGCCCACGGTCCAGCTCTCGCTCCCATCGTTGGCCGTGTCCGAAAAGAGCGTCTCCCAGGCAGATCCACCGTTGCGGGAGAGTTCAATGGCGACATTGCTGGATAGCCCGAACGAGCTCCATTGGATGGCCCTGCTTTCCCCCACCATCCAGTTCTCTCCGCCATTTGGGGAGGTGAGGGTGATGCTGGCCGGGCTGGCGGGCAACAAGAGTAGGACTGTGACTCCCCATTGGGCCATGCCGGAGTAGCTGCCGCCCCAGGTCATCTGGTGGTCGCTGTAGTCCCAGGTATCATGAAGATAAACGAGATTCCCAATAGTGTTGTAGCCATCGCCCAGCATGGTGTGGCCATTAACCTGAATCAGTACAGGCCGTCCGGCATCGATTTCACTGCAATAATTGGCGAAGGTAAACCCCAGAACTGGATTCGACCCTTTTCCCCGGATGAGCTGAGTAAAATTGGCCAAAACGGTGTAACCCCGTGATTCCGCAAAAAGCCGCATACCGTGGCATCCATCCCGGTCCTCAGGCTCGTTGCCCGTGTAGTCTGAAAGAGGGGCTCCGCTGGGCTCATAATAGAAACTGGTGCTTCCGTCCATGCTTGAATACTTCGATTGATTGGTTCCCATGAAATCACCGGCGCTGTCCAAGGGTGAGTGCTCCGTCCAGCTGTTGACGATATAGGGATCCGGGCCGGTATTGCCATAGTCGATCCAGTAGTCGTCGACATGTCCGCGCGTTGCACGTCCATCCACACCGTTGTGGGTGGCGCTGAGAGGGCTCTCGCCACAGGTCGCGCCTGGGTATGCGGTATGGCCCCAGACGGAGTTGGTCATCGGGGTCACACCGCTGTTAGTGGGACCGGTGTAGATGTTCGGATAGCCTGTCCTATCATAGTAGCCAAACATCATCGCGGCGGAAGTGGCAGAGCAGCCATAGGACCAGTCGAAAGCCGGCACATTGCCAAGGCTTAAAACACCTGCTGTTGAGTTCTGAGGAACTTCAACGGCTGGGACTTTGGTTTCGGGCGGCTTGACGGGAGTAACCATTCGATAGAGTTCACGGCCCCCCCTGTCCACAACCTTGGATGCATATTTGCTGTTCAGCAGGGTGCCCCCTACGCTGGAGGTGAAAGGATCAACAAGCCAGTCCATCGCAGAAGGTGGGGAGATTTTCGCCGAGGCAGGTCCACCGGATGAGACCAGTACAAGCATCACCAGCCCGATCACCAGGAGGTATTTTAGGGCTTTCGCTCCGCTCTTATACATGTCCGCGACCTTTCCGATCAAGGATTGTCAAAGTTCTCGCTTGATTGTTTTCCACCTTATTATAACAGAAAGCACCTGCGGCAAGTGCTCAGAACCCCAATAAGAAACGGAGGCCCCTACTCGGGGCCTCCGTTGTCGTTCGGTTCAGCTCTTCCGTTTTACGGCATGGGGAAGATGAGGGTCAGACCACTCACCTTAGCTTTCAGCCAGTAGCCGAAGAGGGATTGGAAGGTGCCACCATCAGTAAGCGTCTGGTAAGTGCCGCTCACGTAATGGTAGGCCGGCTTCAACAGCCAGGTCGCCGGGGCATCATTAAGGCTGTACATTTCGGTCCCGTCGGTAACCTCTACGTTGTTCCAGAGAACTGGATTCGGGTAGGGAGTGCCGATCATGTTCCAGCCAGAGGCCAGCGCAATCTCGGTTATGGCCGCTTCATTCGGCAGGTTGACCAGCGTCAGGGTAAAAGACCCGGACAATTGCAGCCACAGGCCCTGTCCGATCGCGATCGTGGTGTTGTTCTTGTCTTTGTACGTCGCAGCCACTGCATCCCAGGAGAAGAGATTCCATCCTGCCGGCAGGCCAGCGAACACTACGTTGGGGTTCGTGCCCGCGTAGATCGGGACGGTGATCATGTTCCACCCGGGAGCCAGGTTGTAGACCACGCGCGTGTGGACGGCAAAGGCAGCGCTGGTGCTGCTGACCGCTCCATCCTCTACGGTGATGGTCACGCTGGCGCCGCCGCGGCTCAAGGTGACATTTCCAGTCCAAATGCCGGCCACGAATGCGCCGGTGGTGGCAGGGGTGATCGCACCGCTGGATGCGGAAAGGTTGGCAGGACCGGCGTAATTCGTCTTGACGTTGTTGTATTGATCGTAGGCGGTGATCGTGATGGAGAATGCGTCACCAATAATCTGCGGCGAAGAAATCGCGGCGAAGACGAAGTGGTGCAGGGGGCCGGGAAGAACCAACAGATCGGCGGTGTCGGTCTTGCTGTCGTAGGTTCCAGTGACCACGTGGGGTCCGGCGACCGTGGCTGAGATATTGTTGCCGGAAACGGCGCCGTTCGGCGTAACAGTGAAGGTGGTCAAAGCGGTAGCATCCCAGCTATTGCCGGCAGCATCGAAGGCAGTAGCAGTGTAGTTTTGCGAGTTGCCTGCCACAATTGTGGCAGGGTCGGGAGTAACGAAGATGTGGTGGGTTGCGCCGTGGATGATAGTCAGGCTGGTGGAGTTGGTCAAAGCCAGATAAGTGGCGCTTATCGTATAGACCCCAACCTTCTTGGCGGTGGCGTCGGCGGGAACGATGATGGTGGAGAGGGCAGTGACATCCCAGGTATTGCCGTAGGCATCCATGGCGGTCACTACCCAAGTGGGCAGGGTTTGGTCAGCGTTGATGGTCTGGTTCTTGGGGGTCAGGGAGATGGAGACAGCCGGCCCGTGAATCCAGGTCTTGGCCGCGTCATTGGAGGTGACCATGGGATCCCCGCCATAAGCGACGATCTCATCAGTGCCGACGAGCGTTTGCGTGTAGGTGAAGGTGGCGATGCCGTTGGCATCGGTAATCCCGGTTCCGGTGATCGGCGGGGAGGGGGGAGCGGGGACGACGTTAAAGGTCACTTCCACGTCGGGGATTACATTCTGCGCCGCATCTTTGACCAGGGCGGTAAGGGTATGATCCTCTCCGACCACGTTCGTCGCGTCAACGGGTGTCAGCTCGATGGAAGCGATCTTACCCGGGACGATGGTCAGGCTGGTGGAGTCGGTGAGGAGGCCGAAAGCGGCATCGATGGTGTAGACCCCGACCTTCTTGGCGGTGGCGTCAGCGGGAACGGTGATGGTGGAATCATCTGTAACATCCCAGGCGTTGCCGGCACCGTCGGTGGCGGTCACTACCCAAGTGGGCAGGGTTTGGTCAGCG
>Ga0247842_10004070_pt1 | contig 18755 bp, 22 predicted proteins | sample LaCruzMarch2015__3_FD_192411 | JGI IMG/M metagenome (GOLD analysis project Ga0247842, IMG submission 192411) | Freshwater microbial communities from meromictic Lake La Cruz, Castile-La Mancha, Spain - LaCruzMarch2015_19m | ecosystem: Environmental > Aquatic > Freshwater > Lake | place: Spain...
GGAGTTTGGCTCGGACACTTCCCCAAAATTTGTAAACGGGGTGCTCGGCGCCGTGGTATCAAAGGACAAAGAACGACAAAATCAAATTGATTGATGAGTATTGCACATCGTATAATTGACCCGAGGATCAGATGCTCAAGCTATTCGATAAAATAAAGAAAATCCTTGTTGATGAACTGGGTGTCGACTCGGCTTCTATAGAGCCGTCCGCCTCATTTATTGATGACCTGAACATGGACCCGGATGACCTGGCCGAATTCTTTACCACGATTGAAGACCACTTCAGCAAACCGGGAAACAAATTTGAAATACCGGGGAAAGATGCCGATAGCCTGGTCACGATACAGGATATGCTGGATTACCTGCTTGAAGCAGGTGTCGAAGACTAGGAGCCTCTTTAGCCATCTGCCGGTGTACCCCGGGAAGATAATTCCACAACCAGTTCTTTTAACAGCTTCATCCAACCAAAACCGGACCTCACAGTATCAATCTTTATCTGCCTGTTGCCCCTCCTGATTGCCCTGTTTTTCAAAGCATTTACCCGGTCCAGGTCAACCCGGCTGCTGTCATCGAAAGACACTACTATGGTCCCACCATCGCGGACAATAGACTCGATCCCCGCCCTGAGGGCCGATTGCCTCAGTTCCACCACGTACAATAAATTGGTCACCTCTTCGGGCATGCTGCCAAACCTGTCAACAAGTTCTTCACTTATATCATGTACTTCGTCCGGGCCGGCCATCCTGGCCAGCCTGTGATAGATATTAAACCTTGTCCTCGTATCGCCGATGAAGATATCGGGAATGAAAGCCGGTATCTTCAGGTCGATGGAAACGCTGGCCGGCTCCACCCTCTTCTGCACCGTGCGGCCCTCCCGCCGGGCTTTAATCTCCGCGACCGCCTCCTCAAGCAACTGGCAGTAATAACTGAATCCCACTGCAGCAATGTTGCCGCTTTGCTCTACCCCCAGCAGGTTGCCCGTTCCCCTGATCTCGAGGTCTTTCATAGCGATGGCAAAGCCCGCCCCCAGCTCAGTTGCACGCGCAATTACCTTAAGCCGCTCGATAGCGTGGTCTGTTAAGCTCTTACCCGAATCAAACAGGAAGTAGGCATATGCTGAATTTGCTCCACGCCCCACCCTGCCGCGCAGCTGGTAAAGCTGGGTCAGCCCCATCTTATCCGCATTATCCACGATCAGAGTGTTGACGTTCGGCATATCGAGACCCGACTCAATAATCGTGGTTGTAACCAGCACGTCGCTCTTGCCCTGAATGAAGTCAGACATGATTTCCTCGAGCTTATCCTCCTCAAGTTGTCCATGCGCCACTGATATCCTGGCCTCCTTAACCAGGCCGGACACCTTATATGCCAGGTCGCTTATGCTGTGGACCCTATTGTGTACGATAAACACCTGTCCATCACGCTCCAGTTCACGCAGCAACGCTTCCCTTATCAGCCTGTCGTTGTATTCGCCCACATGTGTAATCACGGGCAGCCGGCTTTCCGGCGGCGTCTCAATTGTGCTCATATCCCTGATACCCGAAAGCGCCATGTGCATGGTCCGCGGTATCGGGGTAGCGCTCAGTGTAAGCACATCAACCGACTGCCTCATCTTCTTAAAATGTTCCTTGTGCACCACGCCAAAACGCTGCTCTTCATCGATTATCACCAGTCCAAGGTCCTTAAACAGCACGTCCTTTTGCAGTATCCTGTGCGTGCCGATGCATATATCCACGGTTCCCTCTGCCAGGCCTGCGATCACATCCAACTGTTCCCTGGCCGAACAAAAGCGGCTGAGCACGGCAACTTTGACCGGAAAAGTCTTGAGCCTGTCACTGAAAGTGTTCATATGCTGCTGCGCCAAAATCGTGGTCGGGACCATGATGGCCACCTGCTTGCTTTCCATGACGGCCTTGAAGGCAGCGCGCAGGGCAATTTCAGTTTTTCCATAGCCCACATCGCCGCAAACCAGCCGGTCCATCGGCCTGGCAGACTCCATATCTGATTTTACCGCAGCAATCGCCTCCACCTGGTCAGGGGTCTCGATATAGGGAAAAGAGGCTTCCAATTCCTGCTGCCAGAGGGTATCCTTCGAGAAAGTGATGCCACCACCGGCTGCCCGGCCGGCGTAAAGCTCGATAAGTTCACCGGCTATGTTTGCCACCGATTCCCTCACCCGTTGCTGGGCCCTGCTCCACTCCTGCGAACCCAGGCGGCTGAGCGATGCCGTCTTCTCACTTCCGCCCACGTAAAGGCTCACCCTGTCTACCTGGTCCACGGGCACGTAAAGCATATCTCCACGCGCATATTCCAGCATCAGGTATTCCCTCTCCACACCCGAGCTGACCTTCCTGCTGATGCCGGCAAAACGCCCGATACCATGCTCAACGTGTACGACGGCGTCGCCGATGCTGATATCGTTGAGGAAGAGGTGGTGCCTTACAGGCCTGGTTTTAGCAAAACGCCGTTTCTTTATGTTCCCAAAAAGCTCGGCATCGGTGAGCAGCAATAATTCATCATCAAGCTGCCATCCTCCATCCAGCGAACCTTGGAGCAGGCTCATGGATCGGGGTAATGGCAGGCCGTCAAGCGATTTTAAAGCATTTACGCTGATATCACGCTCCTGCAGCAGTTCCCTGATCCTTTCCGCCTGCTGGCTTACGATCAGGACCCTGCCACCCCCGCTCCGCAATTCAGGCAACCTGTCCATGAAGGCTGAAAACCTCGCGGAGAAATCGGGGGCGCCCCTGATAGGAAGACGGGAGTCACCTGCAGCATTTTCTCCACCTTCATTCCAGGGACTTAGCTCAACAACTTTGTCCCTGCCCCTGATCTTGCTTTCAATATCCTGCCAGCCGAAATAACCGGCGTCCTTACCCGGGACGTCATCTTCACCGGTACCGGATATGCCAAGGCTGGCGGCCTCAGCCAAGATACGCTCCACCTCGGATTCAATAAGCTGCATATTGTCCAACAGCAAAATGGCGTCACCCGGCAGGTAATCCAGCAAATTTGACGTGCCGCCGCCTGACCACTCCCCGGCGGGCGGGACAATCAGTGCAGGTACCTGGCCCATCGATCTCTGCAATCTCGGGTCATATAGCCGTAAACTCTCAATAACGTTCCCGAAAAACTCGATCCTGGCCGGCGATTCATGGCCGCAGGCGAACACATCGATAATGCCCCCCCTTTTGCCGAAGGTGCCGGGTATCTCTACAATGTCCTCATATACATACCCGGCCGACTGCAAGCGTTCAAGCAGGGCGGATTGGCTTATGCTCATACCCTTTGTAATCTCGAAACAGCCTTCCCTGAACCTGGCCGGCCCCATGGACCTGCTGATCAAAGATGGGGCACAACACATGATAAAGGGAGGTGCTGCAACTCCTTCAGCCGGGGTCTTATTACCGGACAGCAGGGAGATTATCTTAAGCCTGTCCGAATTGACCACGGGGTCGACCGGGTAACCACTCCCCAACAAATCCGCTTCCGGGAAAAACTGCGTAACATCCGCATCAGGCAGCCACAGTTTCACCTGTTCAAAGCGGCGCCTGGCCGCTTCAGCATGCGCCGTAACGAGCAGCAGCGTCTTGCCCAGGCGGCCGTAAATGGTGGCAGCCAAAAATGGCAGGGACTGGTCGGGCAGGCACAGTTTTGCCCTGGCCGGGCTTTTACCCTGCAGGTCCCTGATCAGCCGCTCAAATTCAGGCAGGCCCTGCAGCAACTGGTTTAAATGATAAAGGTTCATATCTAAATATCCCGGTGCCTGGCCTCAACCTGCACGTTACATCGGGGATTTTAGCACAGCAATTTGGCATCAACCAAACGTGCGGTTGCCGGCATAATTTGAGTTAGGGAGGTTATTGATATATTATTTCCCTCAGATTCCGTAATTTTGCCGGCTTTCACCGGCATGATTGACTTGGACTGGTTTAAAAGCGATGCGAGATAAGAGAGTTAGTGATATCATCAAGCTGCTGGTAAGCCTGGCCGCCTGCTTCGTGGCGGGGTTCACCGGCTCGATTTTCACCCGTGTTGCCATACCGAACTGGTATGCACTGCTGCAGAAACCCGTTTTCACACCGCCGGACTGGCTGTTCGCCCCCGTATGGTTCCTGCTTTACGTCCTCATGGGCATATCGGCATTCCTCGTCTGGCGAAAAGGCATCAAGGAATTCCATGTCAGGGAAGGACTCATTATTTTCGTCATCCAGCTGGTGCTCAACATCCTGTGGTCTTACGCGTTTTTCGGCTTAAAATCCCCGCTCTGGGGCCTTGTAGTAATAGTCCCACTGTGGACGGCGATCCTGTTAACCATGATCAATTTTTACCGGGTTTCCAAGACTGCTTCACTGTTATTGCTACCTTATATACTCTGGGTAAGCTATGCCACTGCCCTGAATTTCTCAATCTACCTGCTTAATCCATAAAGACGCGCACGGCGGAGAGCATTGATTTCAATGAGATTAAGCGACCACCTGCCCGAAGTGGAAGAAATTGTTGAGAGGGCTCTGGATGAAGACCTTGCCGGTGGTGACATTACCACCGACCCCCTGATCCAGGCACATACGCACGGCAGGGCAAGCCTTGTAGCCAGGGCAAAGGGTACGATAGCCGGGACGGAGATAGCCGGGCTGGTTTTCACAACAATCGATCCGTTCCTGAAATTCTCTGCGTTGATCAGCGACGGCAGCGAGGTAGGGCCTGGTGATGTTATTGCAACAGTGGAAGGAAGCGTGCCCGCAATTTTGAAAGGTGAGCGGACCGCCCTCAATTTTCTGCAGCATATGAGCGGGATAGCCACATTGACGGCAGTTTACGTCAGGGCTGTCAGCGGCCTGCCTGCCAGGATACTGGATACACGTAAAACGGTACCCGGTCTGCGCATACTGGAAAAATACGCGGTGTCAGCAGGCGGAGGTACCAACCACCGCATGAACCTGGGTGACATGGTACTTATAAAAGACAACCATATCGCCATGCTGCGCCGGCAGGGGTTGGGCATCGGCGATATCGTACGGCAGGCGAGGGACAAAACACCCCGTCATATTAAAATCGAGATAGAAACCACATGCGCCGCGGACGCCCGTGAAGCCGCCCTTGCGGGGGCTGATGTCGTTATGCTTGATAACATGGGCCTGGATGAGATGCGGAAGGCGGTAGCATTAATCAACCGTAAAACAATTGTCGAAGCATCAGGCGGAGTGAACCTGGACAATATACGGGCAGTGGCCGAAACGGGCGTGGACTGGATTTCCGTGGGGGCCCTGACGCACTCTGCGAAAGCACTCGATATAAGCCTGGAACTAACAGCCTAAATCCCGGCTGCCGTAGCGTCCCTTGCCAGGCCATGGGCCCTCAGCAGCGGCTCATCGCCCAGTATGATGCCGGTCCCGCCGTCCGCCACGATCCTGCCGGAATCCATTATAACGGTCCTGCCGCACAGGCACCTGACCAGGTCGAGGTCGTGTGAAGCGACGATCATAGTAACGGGCAATTTCTGCAGCAGATCGATCAGGGCCCATTTACCACGCGGGTCAAGGCTGCTGGTTGGTTCATCGAGGGCCAGTATCCCGGGGTCAAGGGACAGCACCGTTGCTATAGCTATGCGCTTTTTCTCACCGATGCTCAAATGATGTGAAGATCTTTTTTCATATCCCCGCATGCCCACCTTTTGCAGGGCCCGCTTAACCCTTGTGTCAACTTCTTCCGCCGGGAATCCCATATTGACAGGCCCGAATGCCACATCTTCATATACATTCAGCGAAAAAAGCTGGTCTTCAGGATCCTGGAAGACCATGCCCACCTTTTTCCTGATCTCCCGGATATTCTTATCATCTACCGGTAATCCCTGCACCTTTACCGCGGTGCTCCCTCTTAATATCCCGTTTAGATGCAGCAGCAGTGTCGATTTCCCGGCCCCGTTAGGCCCGATCAAGGCCACGCTTTCTCCACAGGATATTGTCAGGTCAATGTCTTTCAGCCCACACTGACCGTCAGGATATACATAAGACAGGCCGCTTATTTCAACCGCTTTATCAGTCAACATCAATCACCACCACAGTATTGCCGGGCACACCAGAAGCAAGAATAACGCCGAGGCAAAATAGGCGTCCGGCAAACGGAACCTGAGCTGATTTACCACAACGACCTCACCGCTGTAACCCCTGGATAGCATGGCGGCATAAATCCTCTCCGCCCGTTCATAGCTGCGAATGAAAAGCATGCCGATTATATTCCCCATTGTTTTAAAAATATTACCGCGGTTTAAACCGTAATTCCGGCTGTCCCGTGCCATCTGCATGCGCATGGCCTGGTCGGCAAGCACAAACATGTAGCGGTACATAAACGAGGTGATCTGAACAAATACCTGCGGTACTCTCAACCTGTACATGCCGTGCAGGAGTTGATCAAACTTTGTGGATGATGATAAAACGATCAGGCATAGTATGCAGAGCCATGACTTTACAACGACATTTACCAGCACCTGCAGGCCTTCATAAGTAATAGTTACATGCCATGTACCGATATCATAGCTGGCCACCACCTGTCCCTGCTTAAAAAACGGCACAAAAACGACCACCATAATGACAAACGGGAAGATGACCAGGGACCTTTTCAACACATATTTAAGCGGTAAACGTGAAAGCCATATCATACCCGCCATGATCAGCAGGTACACAGCGTAGACCTGCCAGGTCCCGACAGGGGTCAGCACCACTGCCAATATAAATGCAAGGCTACACAGCAGCTTGGTACGCGGGTCAAGGCCGTGCACAAAGCTGTCAAGGCCGCTGTACTCATCAATAAAGCTATGCTTCATGCTTTGATTTCAACATCCTTGCCAGGCCGAATACGACGCCGAAGAGTAACAGTGTACCCAGCAAACCCGCGGAAATTGTTGCAACTGCCTCGTTATCAATGCCCGGGAAAGCATAACCCGGTATCACGGTGAAAGCAGGTTCAGCGGCTTTATCGGCGAATTTTTGATCTATAGCAACCCTTTCCAACCCGTCAGGCGATTGGGAGGCCAATGGAGACAGCACTGCCAGCAGCAGCGCCACGGACAGGACGATAATCCACCATTTCGATCTCATAATATATAAGCCTTAGGCAACTTGAAGTTTAAGCAGGTCCGCCCTGGTGGCCATGATCATGCTGAGAACGGCCACAGTGATCAACCCCTCGCCAATACCTATGAGCATATGTACACCCCCCATGGCCGCAATAGATATTGCCCATGGTGAGGTGCCGGAAATTGACAGCTCGGCGGCACATGCCAGTGAAGCCAGGACGACGGAGAACCACGCCCCTATGCCTGCGCCAACAAGGAAACCGGATTTCCCGTGTTTAAACAGGGCGTCTATACCTTTATATATATAGTAGCTGCCGAAAACGGCTATTACCCCCATATTAGTTATGTTGGCCCCCAGGGCCAGCAGCCCCCCGTCCTGGAAAATGAGCGACTGTACAACCAGCACACTGCTCATTATCAGGACTGCGGCCCAGGGCCCAAGCAATATTGCGGCAAGCGCCGCCCCGACAAAGTGGCCCGAGGTTCCACCTGCAACCGGGAAATTCAACATCTGTGCGGCGAATATGAAAGCTGCCAGGACGCCCATCATGGGCACCTGTTTCTCTCCCATCTTTTTATCCGTCGCTTTTACCGCCACGGCTATTGCCGCAACCGCAACGGCTCCCGTTGCCACAGCAACAGGCGCACTGAGAAAACCGTCCGGTATATGCATGATAACCTTCCAAACCTGATGCTAAATCAACCCGGTGACAGTACCCCTATCTCTTCTGGCACTGCGAGCACAGCCCGAAAATTGCCAGGTGTCTCACATCAGCTTTAAATTTATGATTTGCCATCAGGGACACAGCCAGCGGCTGCAGGTCAGCCTCCGGTAACTCCATTGCTTTTCCACATTTGTTGCAAATGAGATGGTGGTGCTTGCTGTGTTCCCTGGCATGGTAACGTGAAATGCCGTCACCAACCTCTATCTCCGCTGCAAGCCCCAGTTCTTTCAAAAGGTCTAAAGTGCGGTAGACCGTTGATATATTGGCATAGGGATATTTCTCTTTGAGCTTGGTAAATATCTCTTCGGCACTGATATGGGCCTCAGCGCTGTGCAGGGCGTCCACGACCATAACGCGCTGGGGCGTGAGCCGGTAACCCTTTTTCTGCAACGATTCGATACAACTCATCAGCCGCAATTATTGCAGAAATTAGTGGCAATTGCAACCGGTTGCAATTAGAACTGGTTGCCGGTCAGCCCGGCCTATCTTTGCTGTCCAGCATGATGGTTACGGGTCCGTCATTGACAATACTAACCAGCATATGAGCCCCGAATATGCCGGTTTGCACTTTCAAGCCGGTTTGCGAGATATGCCTGATAAAACAGTTGTACAGCTCTTCCGCCATTTCCGGAGGTGCGGCCATGGTGAAACTGGGGCGCCTCCCTTTCCTGGCATCAGCCATAAGGGTAAACTGGCTGATCACCAGCAACTCGGCCCGTATCTGCAGAGCGGACAGGTTGAATTTACTATTGTCATCACTGAATACTCTGAGGTTAACAACCTTCTCAGCCAGGTAAAGGGCGTCCTTTTCGCTATCGTCCCCGGCCACTCCAAGAAATACGAGAAAACCCTGCCCTGTCTGCCCTGTTATGTTACCGTCAACCGTTACCGTTGCGCCGGTTACCCTCTGAAGAAGTGCTTTCATACCGTACCTGCCCCGATTTACAATCCTCATTATTTTAGTAAATACTTCGATATATAACAAAGAAAACAAGCCCCTAAGCCCCTGCGTTTATCCGGACCGGAATTACACGCTGTTTTGTATATCGTTTACGTTCTTTTTATAATTGACACCACAGGGGTCTTGCGTTACAATCAATCCCAACTGGGCAACTGTGCCCAGGAGGTTTCTGATGAAAGAAATGCAAATCGACAGTATACGTGTCAGCCTTATGAATTACCAGCACGTGGTCATACTCAAGGAAAGGCAGACAGACCGCTACCTGCCTATCTGGATAGGCCCGGCAGAAGCGGATGCCATATCTATGAAGCTGCAGAACGTGGATGTTTCGCGCCCCATGACACATGACCTGTTAAAAAACACATTCTTTGCCCTTAAATCTCTATCCGGCACCAACATCTCAAGGATCGTAGTCAATGACCTGCGCTCAGATACTTTTTATGCACAGATTGTGTTTGAATTCAGCGAAGGACCCCCGGTTGTTGAGCTCGAGGCACGTTCAGGCCGCATCCCTGTACAGGACCTGGACACCGACGCCCGTCTATCTTTGATGTGGCAGGGGCATGAATTTAAATCCACTATTGTGAATCGGTGGCAGGACGGAAAAAAACACTTTATGGAAATTGATGGCGGTGAGGGATGGGTATTCGAAGTTTTTTACGACGAGCACAATAAACGCTGGCTGCTGACCAAGATGAAGCTCGATTCGCGTCCAAGCGATGCTATAGCATTGGCTGTCAGGGTTACTGCGCCTATCTACGCTGAGGAATCCGTGCTTGATAAAGCGGGTATTATCCTGGACGGCGAATCCGGCAAGATCACGGCCCAACCCAGGCAGGCCGGCGATGGCACCGTGCATCCCGAGAGGGTTAACGAGCAGGAACTGATGAAATACCCTGCCATTTACGATTTTATTAACACGCTTGACCTGGAGGATTTCGGCAAAAAGAAGTCCTGATTATTGAGCGCCTGCAATAAGTTAAACCCCACCAATATTTACTATAGTAAACGCTGTTGTTTCTTGAAATGCGTAGTTACTAATGCGTATGCCTAGTTGCCAAAAATCAATGTGTTTTCCGTTGACGAGTAAATTATGGGCTTGATATAATGCCTGTGATTAAAAAAGACAGCGATCTGAAACCAGAGAAAAGACAGCTACTCAGGGGATTTTGGTTTCTCTTTAATGTCGGTTGGTATGTGGCACTAAGCCTGGTACTACCAACAGCCTTCGGCCTGTGGTTGGATGCTCCAGAGAGATTGAATAGTAGACCAATATGCACGTTAATAGGATTTGTACTTGGAACGTCCGCAGCAGGATATGGACTTTACAGAATGCTGCGGCAGTTTATAAACGAGCAAAAGAAAATGGATGCAAAAAAAGAACTCGATAAAGGAGCAGGGCAGTGAGTAAACTTGGTTGCTCCAGCCGTCTGGTGGTAGTCCTCGGCATAATCTGCCTGGCGTTGTTGCTGACATCTTTCATAATGGGGCCCCTGGGAAGCGCGTTATTTAAAATAGAGGTGCCCCCGGCCCTCCAGGTCAAATCACCCCACGTCGTACTTCCCTCGGAACCGATTTTCCACGTAGGTGAGTTCGCGATCACCAACACGCTGATCTCGTCCTGGGTCACCATAATATTACTGTGCGTCTTATTCTTCTTCGGCACCAGGAAAATGAAAATGATCCCGGGCAGGCTACAGAGCTTTGCCGAGGTGGTTGTCGACGGTATCCACAATGCCATCGAGGGTGTTGCCGGCCCCAAGCACGTCCGCACCTTTTTCCCGCTCGTCACCACCATATTTTTATACGTTGTGACCAACGCCCTGCTGGCGCTGGTTCCCCTCTGGGGCACCTGGGGCCCGATTGAGCATTTTACGGAAGGGGGACACACCTACACCATTGTTGTCCCATTCCTGCGCGCGGCCAACACGGATATCAACCTCACCCTTTCCATAGCATTGATATCCTTCCTGTTCATCGAGTACCTGGGCTTCTCCAAGATCGGACCGCTCAAGTACGTGGATTCGTTCTTCCAGTTCAGTTCCCTGGGCAAGTCGTTCGGTGACCTGTTCAAGGGCAACGGCAAGGCTTTCATCAGCGGGCTGGCATTCGGGTTCATCAACATCTATGTCGGGCTGCTTGAAGTATTGAGCCACTTCATAAGAATAATCAGCTTTACCTTCCGTCTATTCGGCAACATGACAGCCGGTGAGATACTGCTGGGCGTTATGACATTCCTGGTCGCCTTCATAGCGCCTGTGCCATTCTACGGTCTCGAGACCCTCGTCGGTCTCCTGCAGGCTATGATTTTCGCCGGTCTGACCCTGGTATTCGGTGTAATGGCAGTAACCTCGCACCATGAAGAGGGTGCTGAACACAATTAATTACGTACTCAAGTAAAAGGAGGGATCTAATGGACGCTGAAACTATGAAAATGCTGGGTGCAGGACTCGCTGCAGGTCTGGGAATGATCGGACCGGGCATCGGCCTTGGACTTATCGGTTTGGGAGCCATGCAGGCACTGGGCCGCAACCCCGAAGCCAGGGGCGTGCTGCTGACCAACATGATCCTCATCGGCGCTCTTACGGAGGCGGTCGGCATCTACGCACTGATCGTCGCCATTTTGCTGGCCATGGTTGTCTAATACCTCTCTGTAATAAGGAAGGCCTGGTTCGACTGGTGGCCTTCCCGGCAAAGGCAATAAAAGCCCGCGCCGCTTACGGGAAATACAGGATTGGAACATCGAGGTAAAAAATGGAAAGTATCGGATTTAATTGGCAACTGCTGGTTGCATTTCTGATCAACTTCCTTGTCCTCTTCGGGCTGCTAACGGCGATCCTTTACAAACCGGTCCTTAAAATGCTGGACGAGCGGGCCACCAAGATAAAGGAGAGCCTTGAACAGGCAGAGAAGATAAGGGAGCAGACGAGCCGCAGCGAAGAGCAGATCAAGTCGGCTGTAGAAGCTGCACGTAAGGAAGGGCAGGTAATAATTGCCCAGGCCTCCCAGATAGCCGAAAAGATCAAGGAAGAGGCCAAAGACGGTGCGCGCAAGGAAGCAGACGTAATCGTGAAAAAGGCCAGAGATGAGATCAAGCTCGAACGTGATAAATCCATCGCAGAGTTGCGTTCCGAGTTCTCCAACCTCACAATCCTTGCTGCCGAAAAGGTGATCCAGGAGTCCCTTGACGCACAGAAACACCGCAGACTCATCGACGAGGTCCTGGAACAGACCAAAACGTTTAAACAGAATTAGGCGGATAGACAAATGATTTCGACAATTTCTGCCAGGCGCTACGCTCAAGCGATCTTCCAGATCGCGCAGGCGAACAACAACCTGGATGAATGGAAAAAAGAGCTCCACAAGGTCTCTGACCTGATGAAAGACCCAGAGACAGTGGACCTGCTTGACCATCCAAAAGTTCCATTCAACCTCAAGGCGGAACTGATTAAACAGAAGCTCAATACGTCAAATGAGCTTGTTCTTAACCTGTGCTACCTGCTTATTCTGAAGGGCAGGATAAAGAACATGGACCAGATAGCGGATGAATACGATAACCTTCTCGACGGGCAACTCGGCGTCAAACACGCCGTGGTCACAACCGCTGTCCCGGTGGATGAAACGGCCAGGCAAAAGATAACCGGCCAACTTGAAAAAATAACCGGGAAGAAAGTTACCGTTAAGCTCAAGGTCAATCCTTCAATACTTGGCGGCATGGTTGCCCGCATCGAGGACACGCTGATTGACGGCAGTGTCCGCAACAGGCTGGACCTGTTGAGGAAAGACCTTGCTGAAGCTACGAAATAAACAACCTTTAAGGGGGTGAGCAGATTGAAATCCCAGGACAAAGATATAGTATCGGTAATCAAGGAGCAAATCGAGCACTTCGGTGCCACTGCCACCATGGTAGACGTTGGAACCGTGGTGCAGGTCGGCGACGGTGTTGCCCGCATACAGGGCCTTCGCAAAGCCAGAAACAATGAGCTGCTGGCATTCCCCAACGGCATCATGGGATTGGCCCTAAACCTGGAGGAAGACAACGTGGCCGCCGTGATCCTTGGTGAATACAGCCATATTAAGGAAGGAGACGAGGTCCACTGCACCGGCCGCGTGGTCGAGGTACCGGTGGGCAACGAGCTCATCGGCCGTGTGGTCAACACCCTCGGCCAGCCCCTCGATGGCCTTGGCCCCATCAAGACCACCAAGTCCCGGCCTGTCGAGCGTATCGCCCCCAACGTCGTTGACAGGCAACCGGTCACTGTTTCGGTACACACCGGTATCAAATGCGTAGATGCCCTGGTACCCATCGGCCGCGGTCAGCGTGAGCTGATAATCGGCGACCGCTCAATCGGCAAATCCGCAGTTGCCCTCGACGCCATCATTGCTCAAAAAGGCAAAGACCTTATATGCATCTATGTAGCCATCGGCCAGAAGACGGCCAAGGTTGCCAATATAGTTGAGACCCTCAGGAAATACGGCGCCATGGAACACACCGTCGTGGTGGTTGCCACATCGTCGGACCCCGCGTCAATGCAATACCTGTCGGCCTACGCTGGCTGCGCAATCGGTGAAGAGTTCATGGAGCAGGGCAAGGACGCCCTCATAATATACGATGACCTTTCCAAGCATGCCTGGGCCTACCGCCAGGTTTCGCTCATCCTGCGCCGGCCGCCCGGCCGCGAAGCTTATCCCGGCGACGTTTTCTACCTTCACAGCAGGCTGCTTGAACGGGCCGCCAAGCTCTCCGCAGAACTGGGTGGAGGCTCGCTCACAGCGCTGCCTGTCATCGAGATCCAGGCGGGCGATATGTCGGCATACATCCCGACCAATGTCATCTCCATCACCGACGGACAGATACTGCTTGAAACCGACATGTTCAACGCCGGTATCCGCCCATCCCTCAATGTCGGCCTCTCCGTGTCCCGCGTCGGCGGAAATGCGCAGACCAAGGCCATGAGGCAGGTGGCCGGCAAGCTCAGGCTCGACATGGCACAATATGCGGAACTGGCCACTTTCGCCCAGTTCGGCGCTTCCGACCTGGATAAGGCCACCCTGGCACAGCTGGAACGCGGCAAGCGCATGGTCGAGATACTCAAACAGCCGCAGTACGCCCCGCTTTCGCTGGAAAACGAGGTTATGATACTGTTTGCGGTCACCAACGGATTTATCGACGATGTCCCTGTTGACAAAGTTTCAGCCTTCGAAAACGCGTTCTATAAATTCATGGCCAACAGTCATCCTGAAGTCGGCAATAAGATTGCGACAGACAAGATATTAAAACCCGAAACCGAGGCAGAACTTAAAAAAGCCATAGCAGAATTCAAGCAAAGCTCTGCTTATTGAGGCGATTAAATGGTAAGTCCGAAAATACTTAGAAGGCGGATACGCAGTGTCCAGAGCACGGCCAAGATAACCCGTGCCATGGAGATGATCGCCACTGCCAAAATGAAAAAAGCCCAGGATATGGCAATCGCGGGCAGGCCTTACAGCGACAAGATCATGCACATCATCGCTGATTTGTCCGCCCAGGCTGCCGCCGGGGGGGCTGTCCATCCCCTGCTGGAGGCACGCACCGTAAACAAAATCGGCATCGTCCTCATAACGACCGATCGGGGTTTATGCGGCGGTTTAAACACCAACCTGAACCGGCTGGTAGGCAATTTTATTCTCGATCAGAAGGTCCCTGCCACGGTTATTACGGTTGGTTCAAAAGGCCGCGATTTCATGCGCCGGTCAATGCGTGAGATCCGTGCCGAGTTTACCAAGATAGGTGACCGCCCCAAGATGGCAGATACAATGGCCATATCTCAGATAGTGGTAGATGATTATACCCATGGGCTGTATGACCGCGTTTACATTGCCTACTCCAGGTTCGTCAACCTGATGAGCCAGAAGCCCACACTGGAACTTATACTGCCGGTGGAACCGGCGCAATTGCCCAAGAGTGTCAGCCCGGAATATATTTTCGAACCCAACGCTATGCATGTCCTCGGCGAGCTGCTGCCAAGGTTCGTCGAAATGCAGGTGTATCACTCCATACTTGAATCAATTGCCAGTGAACAGTCGGCCCGTATGATGGCTATGCGCAACGCCACAGACAATGCCAACGATGTAATCGCCGAGTTGACACTGACATTGAATAAGGCCCGCCAGGAGATGATCACCAAGGACCTGCTAGATATCGTCGCAGGCGTTGAAGGTCTCAAATAGGAGGTGCAATTTGGCAAAAGGAAAAGTAATACAGGTAATCGGCACCGTAGTCGATTGCGAGTTCCCCCAGGAAGAACTGCCTGCGATTTATAACGCCCTCGAGATTATGCAGGATGGCGAGAAGATCGTGCTGGAGACAGTGCAGCATATCGGCAATAACTGGGTCCGCTGCCTCTCCCTCTGCCCCACGGAAGGCCTCCAGAGGGGAGCAGTGGCCGTCGATACCGGCTCTGCCATCTCCGTACCGGTGGGCAAGGCCACACTGGGCCGCCTCTTCAACGTGTTCGGAGATCCCCTCGACAGGCTTGGAGAGATAAAAACCAAGGATAGATTACCCATTCACCGCGATCCTCCCAGCCTGGCAGAACAGGATACCACCATCCAGATGCTGGAAACGGGCATAAAGGTCATAGATCTTATCACCCCCTTCACCAGGGGAGGCAAGATCGGGGCCTACGGCGGCGCCGGTGTGGGCAAGACAGTCATCATCCAGGAGCTCATCCACAACATCGCCACGGCACACGGCGGTTTCTCGGTATTTGCCGGCGTGGGAGAAAGATCGAGGGAGGGCAATGACCTCTGGCGTGAAATGAAGGAATCAGGGGTCATTGAAAAGACCATCATGGTTTTCGGCCAGATGAACGAGCCCCCCGGGGTCCGCGCCCGCGTGGCGCTCACCGGCGTGACATTTGCAGAGCACTTCCGTGATCATGAAGGTCTTGATGTACTGCTTTTCGTAGATAATATTTACCGCCATATCCTGGCCAACATGGAAGTATCGGCCCTTCTCGGCCGCATGCCTTCAGCCGTGGGCTACCAGCCCACGCTAGGCAGTGACGTGGCCGAAATGGAAGACCGTATCACCTCCACCAAGAAAGGCTCGATCACCTCGTTCCAGGCCATTTACGTGCCTGCCGACGACTACACCGACCCCGGCATCGTGACCACATTCGGCCATCTCGACGGCGTGGTGTCGCTTGAGCGTGCCATCGCGGCCCAGGGCTTCTTCCCCGCGGTAGACCCCCTGGCCTCCACCTCGCGCATCCTCGACCCGCAGGTCGTGGGAGAAGACCACTACCAGGCTGCCCGCGGCATCCAGAAGGTGCTGCAGCGCTACAAGGACCTGCAGGACGTTATCGCCATCCTGGGCATGGAAGAGTTGAGTGAAGAGGATAAAGTGACTGTCAACCGCGCGCGCCGCATACAGAGGTTCCTCACCCAGCCCATGTTCGTGGCAGAGCCTTTCACAGGCATACCCGGCAAATACGTATCGATTAAGGAAACTGTCCGCGGCTTCAAAGAGATACTTGAAGGCAAATGGGACCACCTGCCGGAATCGGCATTCGTAATGGTCGGGACCATTGACGAAGCTGCAGAGAAAGCACAGAAATTAGGGGCGTAATTATGCCGACTATGAAGTTAGAGATTGTCACTGCCGAGCGCCAGGTCTTCTCGGATGATGTCACCGCCATCATCGCCGAGGGTACAGAGGGGCAGATGACCGTGCTTCCCAAGCATGCCCCGCTCATCACCATGCTCGCACCGGGCGAACTGATCGTGCGCAAAGATACTGACGAGCAATACATGGTTATTTCAGGTGGCTTTATGGAGGTCATGCCGGAAAAAGTTATCGTCCTGGCTGACGCCTGCGAGAGAAGCGACGAGATCGATCTCGAGCGTGCCACCGCAGCTAAGGAGCGAGCAGAAGAACGGCTGAAAGGCCTCACCACCGAGGTTGACCAGTCGAGGGCAGAAGCAGCCCTGAGACGCTCTATCGCCCGCCTGCGCGTTGCTGAAAAGCGCCGCAGGATGCCGGGATACAAGTCCGGCGGACACAGCGCATCATAACAAAAAATAATAAAAGCCAGTATCGACCGCAAGATCGGTATTGGCTTTTTTATTTCCCTTTAATTTAGATTATCTCGAGCCTGACCCTGGTACCTGCTTTGGTGGCAACCACGCGCAAAAGGGTGCGCATGGCCTCGGCTACCCTTCCCTGCTTGCCAATCACCCGGCCCTTATCCTCGGCATTGACCTCGAGCTTGATGACCACGCCGCCCGCATCGGTCTCTTCAGTTACCTTGACATCATCTGGCGCGGTTACGATACACCGGGCAATGTATTCGACTAACTCCTTCATTATGCCTTCACCTCAGTTGTAGATTTGGACTTCTTCTTCACCTTCTGAGTAGTCTTCTGTACCGCCTGCTTGAATTTCCTGGTAGGATGCGCCGCAGCAAATTTTGCCATCACGCCGGTTTTGGCCAGCAACCTGTATGTAGTCTCGGTCGGCTGTGCACCTTTCTCCAGCCATGCCATGGCCTTTTCCTCGTCAATATTTACAGTCTCCGGATCAGTGAGAGGATTATAATTCCCGATTACTTCGATGAAAGCACCTTCGCGCGGCGACTTGCTGTCAGTCACCACGATCCTATACATAGGCTTATGCCTGGCGCCCGTTCTTCTTAACCTGATTTTTACCATGATGTCAGTCTACCTATAGTCCTTTATTTTTTTACAGGTTATTATGCATCAAGCGTACGTACCTGTCAACAATATCGCGTATCGCAGAAACTTCCTGTTCTACCGGGCGCATACTGCAACCTTGCCGGCATACCGGCGTTATTTGTAATATGCAGCATACAGCCCTTATAATCAGCTTTATGAAAACTCCCCGGTCCCACCCCTGGGACCTTGATGCAAGCCAGGCCCGTCAACTCCAGGTTAAGCTCTCCCGTGAAGTTATCCGCCGCAATGCCGGACCGGACGTGAGATTGATAGCCGGCATAGACGTTTCGGTGTCACGTTTCTCACGTACCGGACGCGCAGCAGTTGTAGTACTGGATTACCCTGCCCTGCAATTGCGCGAGGTGTCTGTAGCCGAGGGCGAGATCAATTTCCCGTATATTCCCGGCCTGTTATCGTTCAGGGAAGCCCCGCTGGCTTTGAGTGCATGGAGGGGATTAAAATCGCGCCCCGGCCTGCTGATGGTTGACGGCCAGGGCATCGCCCATCCCAGGCGGTTAGGCATCGCATCGCACCTCGGTTTGCTGCTGGGCATACCGTCAATAGGGTGCGCCAAGTCCCGTTTGACCGGCACGCACGACCCGCTGCCCGTGGAAGCAGGCAGTTGCCGGTTGCTGAGGGATGGGGATGAGGTAATCGGTGCAGCGGTCAGGACAAAGCGCATGGTTAAACCCATCTTCGTTTCAATCGGGCACATGATCGACCTGGACAGCGCTATTTCACTGGTCCTGTGGTGCTGCCGCGGTTACCGGTTGCCGCAGCCTACCCGCCTGGCACATATGGCAGCCGGCGGTTCACCTTTACTCCCAGGGGACGGGCAAATGACCGATAAACAGAAAGTGGGACGGGTATAAATAATGCTTGAAGAAAAAGCACGTATTGAAGAGCTGCGGCGCAGGATTTCAGCCATCATGGAGCATCTTTGACATAGCGGGCAAAGAGAGGCAACTATGCGAGCTGGAAGCAAGGACGTCCGACCCCGGCTTCTGGTCTGACCAGCAAACGGCCCAATCGGTGATGCGCCAGATAGGCGCGCTCAAAGACACCGTTTCACAGTGGCGCGATATAGAGAAGAAAGCTGTGGGCGTGGAAGAGATCATTTCCATCGCCCTTGCAGAGAATGATGAATCACTGAAGGCCGACGTGCATGGTGAGACAGACCGCATGGAAGCCCGTTTCAATGATATCGAGGTGCAGCTTATGCTGGACGGCCCCTACGATAGCAGGAACGCCATACTTGCCATACACGCCGGTGCAG
>Ga0247842_10004071_pt1 | contig 18753 bp, 16 predicted proteins | sample LaCruzMarch2015__3_FD_192411 | JGI IMG/M metagenome (GOLD analysis project Ga0247842, IMG submission 192411) | Freshwater microbial communities from meromictic Lake La Cruz, Castile-La Mancha, Spain - LaCruzMarch2015_19m | ecosystem: Environmental > Aquatic > Freshwater > Lake | place: Spain...
CGAGATCGAGCTCCCACCCTTCTTGTCGCGGCTCCAGGTTTCCATGATCCATAGCCGCGACCTGCTGCTCGCCTCGACACCGTAAGACCATGATACGGATATTCGGGGCGACATGTCCGATATGGAGTAGACAGTCGCTCCTCCCTGTGAAGAACGCGTGGGGAAAGAGCCAAGAAAGCTAGGAGATCAGCCCGGCGCGTGCCTCCGCCACGTCGGCGACCGTAGTCTTCGTGAGGAAGGCGACCAGGGCGTCGCGTGCCTCTCTCCAGAGGGCGTGCAGCGAGCACGGCTTCTTGCACTCGCAAGGCTGGAGGAAGAGCGGGCAATCGTTCAGCGCGCCGCGGCCGTCGATGGCGATCACGACGTCGAGGATCGAAATCTTGGCAGCCGGCCTCGCCAAGCCGATGCCGCCCATCTTGCCGCGTGACGTCGTGACGAGGCCGGCGCGCTTGAGCTGGGCGATCGTCTTTGCGAAGTGGGCGTAGGGAATCGCCGCCGCCTTGGCGATCTCCTGAGTCGGCACGAACCCGTCGCCAGAGCGCACGGCCACCTCGGCCAGGGCAAGCACGGCGTACTTTGCGGTCTTTGAGTAGAGCATAGGAACCGCGTTGAGGCTACGAAGTTCCGCAGGCCGTGTCAACTCCACTGTAGCGTCGGAGCTTGCCTCCTGGCGTTTCGTTGGTGCCGGGAGCTATTGCTTGCGGCGGTTCGGTGATGCCGCAAGCTTGCCTGCCGGTCGCAGATGGCGGGCAGACAGGTCTTCGACGCCTACGATACGAACCTGGTCAGGAGAAGCCGCCATTCACCAAGGCTTCTCCCTAGCGGCTGGACAACGAGAACCGTCGAGCCGCCTCGCACACAGGGTGCGACGCTACAGTGATCCTGTCTTTCTCTGCGGGCTATGCGTTCTTGGCGCGAGAGGCTATCGAGTGGCGATGGACCGCATTACGCAAGGCGCGCCAAGAGAAGCCAACGGGGCTCGCCGCGATTCAACCTTTCCCCTGTAGCGTCGGAGCTTGCCTCCGACGTCACCGTGTCCGCGACGGCGTTCGCGACGATCGTTTCCCGGCACGTGAACGTCGCACGCAATGGTGCGGCGCGTTCTCTCGTTAGAACCGAACGCGTGCGACGCTACAGTGATCCTGGGTGAAACAGGACAGACTAGAAGAGATCCGTCGGAGCCTCGGCCGACTCCGGCGGCTGGTCGACGCGGTACAGACAGTCGGCGGGACCGATGTCGCAGAAACGGCACTCCGTCCAGGCCGGGTTCTTCGGCAGCGGCTTCTCGCCGCCCACCTTCTGAACGAGCGCAACGAAGCGCTCGCGGAACGCATCGTCCAGGCTCTCGGGGGGTACGTCGAGCGCGCCGTTGCGGTACACGACGCGGCCCGACAGCTTGAGTCCGGCGCAGCGAGGATTGCCGATTGGGAAGAGCAGGAGATAGACGAGGACCTGAGCCGTGTCCGACGTGCGCGGCCGCCCGGTCTTGCAGTCCTCGATGATCCCGGTCCCGTCGCCAAACGCTACCAGGTCTGGCTTGCCCGAGACGATGATGCCCGTCTTGCCGACCCGCTTGAACGCGTTGTCGTCCTCGACGAACACCTCGTACCTCTCGGCGAGCAGTTGCTCGCGCCGCGTCCGCACGAGCTGGCCGTGTTCGAGCGTCCACGCCGCAACATCGAGGTCCGTGGGCAAGCGGTCGTAGTCCTTGTGGTGCGCGCGGAACCACGCCGACCACTCGCACTGACTCTCTCCCGAAAGGAGCTTGGTCAGCCACGTCACCCAGATGTAGGGGTCGCCCCTGCGGATCGCCATCGGCCTCCCTCTCTCAAGAGGAATCTAACGAATCGGCAACTTGGCGGCAACTGTGCTCACCGCGGAAGCAGTCGCGTGCGGCGTCAGGAGGGCCGAAATGGAGACGCCATTCCGAGCGTGGACCGTGCGGCGCCGATCGTCTGTTACCGCAAGGCCAAACCCCGTCGCCCGAGGCATCCGCTATGATGCTTCCAGCTCGACAACCTTGTACTCGTTCTCGCACAGTCTCCTAGCTCATAGTACGAACCGGCGATCTCGACGCGTCGCATGAGATCGTCCTCCTTTGAACACGGTCGCTCTGGAACGACATTGTCTCTGGATGTCGTCTCGATGCCGTCTCGGGAGTTGTCGCGTCGACGCCCTCTGGCACGGAAAGGACTCGATCACAGCGCTGCACCATCTGGCCGGGAGCCTCTACGTGGATGCTGCGGTACATGACCGAACCCCGGATTCACTCCACTACTTCAGGTCATTCGGCTCAAGGTCGGTGTGCTTGGCGATGCGCGCGAGCATCCGCGGCCCCAGCTCCTCGTGTTCCCGGAAGGCGAACGTGTAGTCAGCCCAACCTTCGCGACACAAGACTCGATGGGAGCCGTGCAGCTCGCGCTTGATGGACCAACCTTTGCGTACAAGCGCCGCGAGAACCCGACGAGCCTTCGTTGCCGGCTATTCGCTCATCTCTGGACGGCGAACAGCTCTTCCAGGTCAGGAACAGACTCCCCGTTGTCCAGGCGGTCGGCGATCGCACGCAAAGCCAAAGCCTGTACCTTGGAGATAGCTGCCTTCCGAGTCTGCCCGTAGATCAGGACTCCAGGAAGATCCCACACCTCGGCGATCCAGCGACCATCCTCTTCCTGCTCGATGTCGATTCGCATGCTGGCGGCCTCCGCTTGCACTCTAGCAGCATCAGAGCAGAAGTGGCAAGGCACTGTGCGTCCGCCGCTCCCAGATGGGAACGAACCCCGTCTCTCGATGAGTTTCGCGACTTCGTGGGGTGACGCGCCGCGCGGGCGCGGGAGCGCAAAGAAGCAAGATATGATACCAACGCTAGAGATCGCAGTGCTGGAATGCAAGACCGGACCACGCGCCCCTAGCTTTTCGACGAACGCGCCGTGCTCCGACGTAGCCGAGCGCATCACACTCCCGTTCTCGTGCCTCTTCTTTGTGGGCAACGATTCGCCTGCCAAAGCCCGCGTGCCTCTTGGCCAAGGACTTCAGCTCTCCATGGCCGGATCAGCCGGTCGTGAAGTTGTGCGCAGCATGACGATGCCCAGCCCCACGAACCACACGATCTGCAGCAACCCAAAGCCGTAGGCCAAGTCCTTGAGTGCCGGCACCATGGAGAGGACACCCGCGGTGCCGATGGCCACTCCGAGCCAGTTCAGCACCTTGGGCAGTCGCCCGGTGCGCAGCGCCGCCACGCTCACGAGCAGGACCCACAGGCCGCCGAGAAGCTCACCGCCGGATCCACCGAGGCCTTGAGCCACGGGCTCGATGGCTTGCCAGGCCGACACGGCCTGAGCCGGACTGGTGCCGTGGAGTCCGACAACCGTCGCCACGCCGGCGTTGAAGATCATCCCGCTCGCAACGAGCACGAAGGCCCATAGGAGCCCCACGGCGGTCGCCGCCTGGGTCAAGATCGGGGCTCCGTCCTTCAGGCGTGCGTAGATCGCCAGCGCCAAGACGGCCAAGACGATGCCGAAGATGACGTACGAGATCAGATACATGACCCGCATGCTGTCATGGTTGCCTACGAGCAGGGCCACTTTCTCAACGGGATCCACGACACTCGAGTACTTCACGAGTACAAGGAAGTATGGCATCGCCGCTACATAGGCCAGAGCCAGGTAAAGCGCCGCAAGGCCCCCAACCTTCTGCTGCCGCACATTCCCCTCAACGAGTCCCTTCATCCCACTCTCCTCTTCCCATCCAAGAACCAGAGACTTCCGGATCGAGTCACGAGCCAGACCAGTCGGTCCAGCGTGTTACGCATGACCCGCGCGCCGAGCGGATCCAGTCTATCCCAGCGCTTCCGCGCGTCGGGTTGATGCGCTTGTTCCACGGGAGCTGACGCCCGAGAACGCTCAGGTCGAGCCCGCCAGCCCACCGGCCGCTACGCCGCGGCTTCCGAGCTGCGCCGCGACCAGACGGACCAGACGATCACCGCCATGCACGCGACTTCTACGATCATGAAGAACCAGTAGTGCAGAAGATCCAGCGAACCGCCGCCGACTACGAACACTGCGGTAATCACCGCTGCAACGGTATTCGTCCAACGGTTGGCCCCACCCTTCAAGATGCGGGACAGGAAGATCATCGCAATCGGGATCTCTATGAGGATCGCGAACACCAGCAGAAGCCCCGGAGTGATCTGCATGCCCGCTGGACCGGTCACTCCCTGCAACGCTCCAGGCATGATGAAGCTCAGAATGTCCGCGAAGACCATGTTGAACATGACCACCACCCAGAGTGTCGAGATTCTCGTCCTCATGTCGTTCATTACGTCAGCCCTCCTGATCGCAGCGTCTCGCCTTCAACGCCGTTGAACCCTGCCGGCGCCGTGCCCGCATCGCCTGGCTCTGTTCCCTGTCGAACGTGTTGCGCATGAGCGGCGCGCAGACGCGTTGAGCAGTATAGCTCGCGGCGTCCGCTCGATGCGCCTTTCGATGGGACCCTGTCGAGCGCTACGGCACGCTGATGATCACGTTGCCGCGCTTGCGACGAGAGGGCCCGGCCTTGCATGGACACATCGTCGCACGGCTGTGAGGATCGGGAAGCTCGCGCGGGCCAGGGGAACCTTGTCGGCTGCAGCGTTCGTTTGGGACGTCATGATGCGACCCAACCGCCGGAGCCAGGACGTCGGATGGGAGTCCGGGTCGAGCAATGCATAGGCGGACAGGCGCCCGGCCAAGACGGAGGCAGCGCGGTGCCTCAGGATGCGTGATGCAGAGACCGGCCCCGTTCACCCGACCGTAGCACATGCGAAGAGTGAAGACTTGCCCCGTCGCCGCTGCACTCAGGGCCTCGTCCCCCGCGCTCGGCGCCGGCTCATCCCGAGCGGACGTAGACCACCACTTCTTTCTCGAGCCGACTCCCCAGCCGATCCCGCTCGACTTCCAGGTCGTAATGGACCTGCAAGTTCGACCAGAACGTCTCCGTCATGCCGAAATGGCGAGCCAGCCGCAGGGCCGTGTCCGGGCTGATCGCACGCTTTCCGTGCACGATCTCGTTGATCCGGCGCGGGGCGACCCCGATGTCCTTCGACAGTCGATACTGGCTAATGCCGAGCGGCTCAAGGAACTCCTCCATCAGGATCTCGCCGGGATGTACTGGCGCCATCTTCTGTGCGACCATGGAAACCTCCTCAGTGGTAGTCGACCATCTCAACACCGTACGCATCGCCGCGCTTCCACTCGAAGCACAGCCGCCACTGATCGTTGACTCGAATGCTGTACTGACCCTCCCGGCGGCCCGAGAGCTTCTCCAGCCGGTTTCCTGGTGGAACACGCAGGTCCTGTAGCGAGCCCGCCGCATGAAGGATGGCGAGCTTCTTCCACGCGGCTCGTCGGAGATCTGGCGAGAAGTCCGGCACCCGGTCGCGTGCAAAGACCTGCTTGGTACGTGCGTCAGCGAAGGTCCGTATCATCGCTTCGTATAATAACGCTGTGCGCTAATACCGTCAAGGGACACTATGGGGAGAGCACTGCCCACCGTGCGCGCTCACCCGCGGGCAATCCCGTGGTAGGCCCCGACGCCACTGCACCCCTCGCCGGCAGGGTTCTGATGCGATAGGCTCGAGCCCACTACCTCCACTCGGCCTATGCGAAGAGTGAAGACTTGACCCCGCCGCCCAAGGCCAAAGCCTGTACCTTGGAGATAGCTGCCTTCCGAGTCTGCCCGTAGATCAGGACTCCAGGAAGATCCCGCACCTCGGCGATCCAGCGACCATCCTCTTCCTGCTCGATGTCGATTCGCATGCTGGCGGCCTCCGCTTGCACTCTAGCAGCACCAGAGCGCAAATGGCAAGGCACTGTGCGTCCGCCGCTCCCAGATGGGAACGAACCCCGTCTCTCGATGAGTTTCGCGACTTCGTGGGGTGACGCGCCGCGCGGGCGCGGGAGCGTAAAGAAGCAAGATATGATACCAACGCTAGAGATCGCAGTGCTGGAATGCAAGACCGGACCCCGCGCCCCAGGAAGAGGGGCGTACTACGTGCTTGGGCGGAAACCCGTCACAAACCCGACAAACACGCCATGAACCCCAACCTGACAAGAACCCGACAAACCCGTCCCTGTTGGCACGGAAGCGTGCCGCTCGCAACCGGAGGACCCGAGTCCTGCAGCGGAGCAGATCACCGATGACGACCCCCGAACAACGTGCCCGCGAGACGATCGACGCGAAGTTGGCCGAGTGCGGCTGGGTCGTGCGCCGCCGATCATGTGTCGTTGCAGGGCCAAACCCCGCCGCGCGTGCCCGACCATCGCGCCGCCGTCTTCCGCCACGAGCGACGGAAACGGTATGCCCGCCTCCCGGAGCCGATCGACCACGTCGGCCTCTTTCGGCCGCCCGAACGCAAGAGTGTTCACACGGCGAAGCGCCGCGACGTCCCCAGGGCCTTCGACTTGGACGATCGTCCCCCGCGCATCCTAGTGCTCTGTCGCTCTGCGGCTGTTGTAGACGGTGCGTCAAGTCAAGATCTGACCCCGGTCCCGTTGACTACGGACGCAGTGATGGCGTATTATTCTAATACTATGCTTGCCGCGAGGAAGTCACCGTGCCCATCGTGAAGATCCGCACCAATCGACAAGTGTCTGTTCCAAAGGTCATCTTCGACGATCTCGGCCTCAAGGAAGGCGACTTCGTCGAGGTCAATCGCCAGGGCAGCGACATCGTCATTCGACCGAAGCGCCTTGTCGATCTCGACGACACGCTGAGCCCCGAGGAAGAGAAGCTCGTCGAGCAGGGCTTTCGGCAGCTTCGGCGCGGCGACTCCGTACCCTGGAGCGAGCTGAGAGATGAGCTGGACGTGTAGCCTGGCGCGTAGCGCTGCGAAGACACTCCGCGCCCTCCCGACAGAGCGACAAGCGCAGATCGCACGCGCCATCGCGGAGATGGAGGAGGATCCGACGCAGGGCGACGTCCGCCCGATCAAGAGCGGCAAGCTCAGACGGGCGCTTCGCAAGCGCGTCGGTCCCTACCGCATCATCTACTCCGTCGACCCTGCGACGCAGCGAGTCGACATCGCCGCAATCCTCGTCCGCGACGAAGCGACCTACCGATAGCGCGGGCCGGTGAGGCGCGCTTGCGGTCGCCCGGAGCGCTGGAACGAGGCATCGAGATGCGCCTGCCCCACCTGCCAGACGTCACCCGTTGCGCGCGATGGCGGAACCTGACCAGCGCCCTGGTCTGCTAGATCCCGCGAGATCCCAGTGCTGGAATGCAGGACCCGACGCCGCGACCATCGTCGCCGCGCTCCGCCAGCTCATGGCGCCGTCCGCTCCCGATCGTCACCCGATCGGGTTCACGCCGTCGGATGAGAAACCCGAGATCGACAGCACGTAGGCTGCAGCCAAATCGACGACTCCGGGCCATGGCCTACTGACGCAGTTCCCACAGGCCACGCGCGGCTCTTTTCGCAGTTTCCGCCCATTTGGATTCGACCTACGCCTACGCTAGAATCGCGTAGAAGCGGTTGGAGCATACGGATCGCTCACCTGGGGGCGGGATGGATCACTCGCAGCTCTCTTGGATCACGAATTTCATTTGGGGCATTGCCGACGACGTCCTCCGTGACTTGTTCAAGCGCGGCAAGTACCCGGACGTGATCTTGCCAATGTTCGTCATCCGGCGCATGGACGCGGTGCTCGAGCCAACGAAGCAGAAGGTGCTTGACACCAAGAAGATGCTCGACGAAGCAGGTATCACCGAGCAGCGGGCCGCGCTGTGCGATGCCGCAGGCCAGGCGTTCTACAACACGTCGAAGTTCACCCTGCGCGACCTCAAGTCCCGCGGCAGCCAACAGCAGCTCCTCGCCGACTTCGAGGACTACCTCAACGGCTTCTCGCCCAACGTCCAGGACATCCTCGACAACTTCAAGTTCCGCAACCAGCTGCAGACGCTGTCGAAGGCCGACGCCATCGGCACGCTCATAGGCAAGTTCCTCGACCCTGGCATCGACCTCTCGCCGGCCGGAATCGACAATCACTCGATGGGAACGGTCTTCGAGGAGCTCGTCCGCAAGTTCAACGAAGAGAACAACGAGGAGGCGGGCGAGCACTGGACGCCGCGCGACGCCGTTCGCTTGATGGCGAACCTTGTCTTCCTGCCCATCCAAGCCGAGATCAAGTCCGGCACCTACCTGCTCTACGACTGCGCCTGCGGCACGGGTGGCATGCTCACGGTCGCGGAGGAAACGCTCACGGCGATCGCCGCGAAGCGCGGCCAGCAGGTCAAGACCGTGCTCTACGGCCAGGAGATCAACCCCGAAACCTACGCCGTCTGCAAGGCCGACATGTTGCTGAAGGGCGAGGGCGAGAGTGCCGACCACATCGTCGGCGGCGCCGAGTGGTCCACGCTTTCGCACGACGCCTTCCCGGCGCAGGAGTTCGACTTCATGCTCTCGAATCCTCCCTATGGGAAGAGCTGGAAGAAGGACCTCGAGGCGATGGGTGGCAAGGATGGCATGCGCGACCCGCGCTTCAAGGTCATGCACAAGGGCGAGGAGATCTCCCTCGTCACCCGCTCCAGCGACGGACAGATGCTCTTCCTTGCCAACATGGCATCGAAGATGAACGGCAAGTCGACGCTCGGCAGCCGCATCGCCGAGGTGCACAACGGCTCGTCGCTCTTCACGGGTGATGCGGGCCAGGGCGAGTCGAACATCCGCCGCTGGCTGATCGAGAATGACTGGCTCGAGGCCATCGTCGCGCTCCCACTCAACCTCTTCTACAACACCGGCATCGCCACGTACGTCTGGGTGCTGTCGAACAAGAAGCCCGCGCACCGCAAGGGCCAGGTGCAGCTCATCGACGCGAGCCGATGGTCCAAGCCGCTGCGCAAGAATCTCGGCAAGAAGAACTGTGAACTCTCGCCCGAGGACATCGAGCAGATCAGCCGGACCTTCCTCGAGTTCAAGGAGACGCCCGAGTCGAAGATCTTCCCCAACGCCGCATTCGGCTACTGGAAGGTCACCATCGAGCGCCCGCTGCGCCTGCACAGCCAGCTCTGGCTCAAGACCATCGAGACGCTACGCTTCGCCTCGGGCGACGAGGACATCCGCGCGGCGCTCCACGACGAGTTCGGCGACGACCTGTTCACTGGCTTCGCCAGGGTCGCGGATGCGCTCGAGAAGCGCCTGGCCGATTGGGGCAATGACGAGGACGAAGGCGACGACGAAGAGGACGGCGGCGCAAAGAAGGGCCTGCCCGAGAAGAAGCGCAAGAAGCTGCTCGATCCCAAGACCTGGGCGCGCGACGGCCGCCTGGTCGACGTCGCAACGAAGCTGCGGGCGGCGCTGGGCGACATGCTCTTCGAGGACCACAACCTCTTCCGCGACCGTGTGGACGCCGCACTCAAGAAGGCCGATGTCAAGCTCGCCGCCGCCGACTTGAAGCAGATCCTCAAGGCCGTGAGCTGGCGCGTCGAGACCGCGCCGCCCGTCATCGCCAAAGTGCACAAGCCAGGCAAGGGCGGCAAGGCCGCAGCCATGCAGGCCGACTCACTGCACGGTCTGTTCGAGGCAACCGTGGACGGAAGGCTTGCCGTCGTCGAGTACGAACCCGACTCCGACCTGCGCGACACCGAGCAGGTTCCGCTCCTCGAGGTCGGTGGCATCGAAGCCTTCATCCGCCGCGAGGTGTTGCCCTACACAGTCGATGCGTGGATCAAGGAAGACGCCACCAAGATCGGCTACGAAGTGAGCTTCACCCGCCACTTCTACGAGCCGCAGCCGCTACGCACACTGGAGGAGATCAGCGCCGACATCCTCGCCATCGAACAAGAAGCCGAGGGGTTGCTCGATGATCTGCTGAAGGGAGGCCGGGCATGAAGGCGAAGAAGGCCGCCCCACCCGCCAAGACGTCCCTCGTGCCGTGTGTGCCTGTCGCCCCGAGCGAAGAGTCCTTTGCGGAAGTCGTCAACCTCATCGAGCAGGCTCGCCAACACGCCTATCAGGCGGTCAACACGGAACTCGTCGGTCTGTACTGGCAGATCGGCAAGTACATCAGCGGCAAGCTCGAAGCCGCCGAATGGGGCGAGGGTGTGGTTGACCAACTGGCGCAGCATTTGGAGCGCACCCTGCCGGGTCTACGTGGCTTCACTCGCCGCAACCTGTTCCGCATGCGTCAGTTTTTCGAAGCGTATGCCGGCGACGAGAAAGTGTCGGCGCTGCTGACACAATTGCCGTGGACGCATAACCTTATCATTCTTGGGCAGTCCAAACGCGCGGAGGAACGAGAGTTTTACCTGCGCACGGCCATCCAAGAGCGGTGGTCCAGCCGCGAACTGGAACGGCAGTTTCGGCTCGCTGCCTTCGAGCGGGCGGTGCTCAGCCCGCCACAACTTTCACCGGCAGTGAGGCAAGTGCATGGCGAAGCCACCGCCGGCATCTTCAAGGACGCCTACGTCGTCGAGTTCCTGAACCTGCCCGATGAGCACAGCGAAGCAGACCTGCACCGCGGCCTACTGGCGCGGCTCAAGGCGTTTCTGATAGAACTCGGGCGCGACTTCTGTTTCGTGGGTTCGGAATACCCCGTGCAGGTAGGCGGGCGGAACTTCGCGATCCTCGCCATCGAGAAAGTGGGCCAAGGACTGCTGGATGAAACCGTGGGGGAAAGCCGGCCATGAGCGAGCGCATCTTCCTCAGCAGTGTCCAGAAGGAACTCGCCGCCGAACGCCGGGCGATCCGCGACTTCGTCCGCGGCGACCCGCTATTCCGCCGCTTCTTCGACGTGTTCCTTTTTGAAGACCTGCCCGCTTCGGATCGGCGGGCCGATGACGTGTATCTCGACGAGGTCGGGAGCTGCGCCCTCTATGTCGGGCTGTTCGGCCAAGAGTACGGCAACGAGGATTCTGACGGTGTCTCGCCGATCGAACGGGAGTTTGATCAGGCCACCGCGCTGGGCAAGACCCGTCTGATTTTCGTCAAGGGAACCGACGATGCGGGCCGCCATCCCAAGATGGCGAACCTTGTCCGCAAGGCCGGCGGCCAACTCATCCGCCGTCGGTTCAACGACATCTCCGACCTCAACGCCGGGCTCTACGCTAGTCTGGTGGAGCACTTGGAGCGTACCGGACGTCTCCGCACCAAGCCATTCGACGCCGCAGCCTGTCCAGACGCCACGCTGGCCGATCTCTCCCGCGAGAGGGTTGTCGAGTTCCTGGCCGCCGCCAAGGCCGAGCGGGGCTATGCAATCGGACCGCGAACCTCGACCCCCAAGGCGTTGGCTCATCTGAATCTGCTGGACGGCGACAAACCCAGCCATGCCGCCGTGCTGTTATTCGCCAAGAAGCCCCAGCGCTTTCTCATCGCCTCGGAAGTCAAGTGCATGCACTTTCACGGCACCGAGGTGGAGAAGCCTATTCCCTCCTACCATATCTACAAGGGCACGGTCTTCGAACTGATAGATCAGGCAGTGGATTTCGTCATGGCCAAGATCGACCTTGCCGTCATTCCCCAGGACAACGCCATCACCAGTCAGGTGAAATACGAGCTGCCGTACAAGGCGGTGCGCGAAGCCATTGTCAACGCCGTGACGCACCGCGACTACACCAGCAACGCCAGCGTACAGGTCATGCTTTTCGCCGACCGGCTTGAAGTCTGGAACCCCGGCGAACTGCCGCCGACGCTGACCATCGCCCTATTGCTCGTGCCGCATGCCTCCATCCCGCACAACCCCCTCATCGCTGAGCCGATGTTTCTGGCGACCTATGCCGAGAAGGCCGGCAGTGGCATCCTCGACATGATCAGACTCTGTCGAACGGCCGGCGTTCGCGCCCCGGAGTTCCGGCAGGATGGCGGCCAGTTCGTGCAGATACTCTGGCGACCCGCATCTGCCGCCAGCGAGCGCGTCGAGGCCCATGAGGCCCATGACGAGGCCCATGATCCCATCAGTTGGTCGGAGCGCCGGATCATGGCCGCTTGCCTTGCGGCGCCGCGGAGCACAGTGGAACTTCTGGCGACCTTGGGCTACACCATGCGTACCGGCAATTTCAAGCGCGGCCTGAAGAAACTGCTTGCCCTGCACTTGCTGGAAATGAGCATGCCGGACAGCCCTCGCAGCAAGAACCAGATGTACCGCCTTACGGACAAAGGCCGCGCCTGGCTTGCCACCCAATCCACTATGGGAGGCCAGCCATGATCGCCGACCTCAAGCCGTATCCGGAGTACAAGGAGTCGGGGCTGCCGTGGCTCGGACAGGTGCCGAGGCATTGGAGTACGCGAGTATTGAAGCGCCTGTGTTCCCGCTCGGCGTTGTACGGCGCAAACATTCCCGCGTCTGACTACGTCTCGGCTGGAGTGCGCTTTCTGCGAACAACCGACATAACCGACGAAGGCACCCTGCGTCGGGGGGGAGTGTTTGTTGCCGAGGCCGCGGCTCACGACTACATGCTTACTGACGGCGATCTTCTCGTGTCGCGGAGCGGAACAATCGGCAGATCCCTGCGCTATCGAGCAGAAGTGCATGGGCCGTGCGCATATGCCGGCTATCTCGTCCGCTTTGTGCCAGCGCCCATCGCATCTGCGGACTACCTATTCCACTTCACGAAGTCTCTGGCCTTTGCCGACTTCATACGTGTCAGCGCAGTCTCGTCGACGATCGAGAACGTCAACGGCGAGAAGTACGCGAATATGCCGGTGACGCTCCCCCCGCCCGACGAGCAGGCGGCGATTGTGCGGTTTCTGGACTGGGCAAACGCGCGGCTGGAGCGGGCGATCCGGGCGAAGAGGAAGGTGATCGCGCTGCTCAACGAGCAGAAGCAGGCCATCATCCACCGCGCCGTCACCCGCGGCCTCGACCCTTCCGTCCCCCTCAAACCCTCCGGCATCCCCTGGCTCGGAGAGATCCCGCAACATTGGGAGGTTCGGCGGCTCAAATCTGTGGCAAGCCGGATTGTCGACTGCCTTCACGCGACTCCACGATACTCTGACTCTGGGAACTATCCCACGATCCGGACCGCTGACATTTCGCCTGGGGTTGTTCACGTAGCTAGGGCGAAGAGGATCTCCTCGACAGACTATGTGCGTTGGACGGCACGATTGGAGCCGGGCGAAGGGGACATTCTCTATTCGCGAGAGGGGGAGCGGTTCGGAATTGCCGCGTGCGTGCCGCCGGGCGTGAGGCTCTGCATTTCTCAGCGCATGATGGTCTTCAGGATCGGAGAGGACGACTGCGCAGACTTCGTGATGAGGTTGCTGAACAGCCAATCCACCTACGGCCAGGCTCTTCAAGACGTGATGGGTGCTACGGCTCCTCACGTGAATATCTCCACGATTAGAAACTACTTCCTCGCGCTGCCTAAGAAGCAAGAACAGGAAGCGATAGTTCTGCACATCAAGTCTGAGACCAGCCCCATCGACATCGCCATCTCCCGCCTCGAACGCGAGATCGAACTCCTGCGCGAGTACCGCACGCGCCTCGTCGCCGATGTGGTGACGGGCAAGCTCGATGTGCGCGAGGCGGCGGCGCGGCTGCCCGACGAAGTCGAAGAGCCCATTTTCGTTGCCGCAGGCGACGAACTGTCCGGGGAGATGGAAGGACTTGCGGAAGCCGACGAGGCAAGCGATTGATCTTGTTTCCAGAAAGAAGCAGGATGGACCCATGAGACTGTTGCACTACGTTGAGATCGAGAACTTCAAGCGATTTGGCGAGACACAGCACATTGAACTAGATCACCCTGCAGTGCTGATCGGGCCAAACAATTGCGGGAAGACCAGCGCCATTCAGGCCATCGCGCTTTGGTCGATGGGACTGAAGACATGGCGGACAGAAATGGAGAACTCCAAGGCAGAGACGCGGACGGGCAAGGCACTGAACCGCATGAGTATTCTTCAGGTGCCGGTGCCGCGCACTCGCCATTTCTGGCACGACTTGAAAGTCAGTGACAAGAGAGTGCGGATCACCGTGGGCGTAGACCAGAGTGGCCGGCCCGTGCCGGTGACAATGATCTTCAGACACCATCCGAGCGATGAGTTGGTCTATTGCGAACCCGCGCCAGAGTCGCTGGAGCAGCCCGCCGCGCTCGAGGCGGCGGCGAAACTCGATGTGTCCATCCTGTACCCCATGTCCGGTATCGCAGCGGACGAGGCGGTGATCCTGCCGACACGGATTGACTACCACTTGGGACGGGGAAGCACGGCAGAGGTGGTGCGCAATTTGTGCCTACTGGTCGCAAAACGTTCGGCTGGCGACTGGGGTAAGGTCACGGAATTGATGCGGCGGCTTTTTCACGTCGAGTTGTCGCAGCCCGTGGAGAACGAACGGGGCGCGGTGGATCTGAGCTACACTCAGGTAGGGACGAAGGGAGATCTGGACCTATCGCTTGCGGGGCGGGGATTCCAACAAGTACTGCTGATCTTTGCTCATCTCTTCTCGCACCAGCGCAGCGTCCTGTTGATTGACGAGCCGGACGCACACTTGGAGTTCCTCCGGCAGCGGCAGATCTTCGTGCTGCTCCGGGACATCGCACACCAGAACAACTGCCAGGTCGTCATGGTGACGCACTCGGAGGTGGTGTTGGGCGAGGCGCTGGACACGAACTTGACGCTGATCCTCGATGGGAAGGCAGACGATCTTGCAAAGAGGCGCGATATCCATGACGCCCTGAGGCACTTTGGCGCAGAGAACTATGTGCGAGCGCGGGAAACCGGCCACGTGCTCTACGTGGAGGGCAGCACGGATGTGGACATGCTCAAAGGGTTCGCGCGGAGACTGGAGCATCCGGTGAGCGCACTATTGGAGGAAGAGTCACGGCTGAACGTGTACTACCTGCAAGACAACTACCCCGGCCCTGATCGCTCGACCGATGAGGAGTTGGAGCGGGTGGAGGGCGGCTTCGGGATGCCGGCGCGTGATCATTTTGGTGCGCTCTGTGGCATGCTGCCAGGCTTGCGCGGGCTGGCCCTTTACGATCATGACGGCCATGCGCGCCCCGAAGTCAACGCCGGAGGATTGAGCGAACTGCAATGGCGTCGCTACGAGCCGGAGAACTACTTCGTAACGCCCGAGCTGCTGGAGAGTTGGGTCTCCAGCAAGTTGGACCAGCAGGGGCTCTTCGCCACGGCGCCGACGATCGTCTTGACGGAGTTGCTGAGGGAGCGCGTGTTTGTCGAGAACCCGGCTGACCTGGAGACGTACTTGCGAGCGGATGCGCCGACGCGCAAGGCGCTCTGGCGCGCGCAGACCCAGCATGTGAAGCTGAGCGCCTTTGCCGAGGAGTACTTCCGCCGCATCGCGGCGGCCACGGGGACGGCGATGCTGCTCCGCAAGGGGTCGTTGCATGTGCTGATTGACATGTGCGACCCCGCAGACCTGAACGGGGACGTGAGGGCGAAGCTGGATGCACTGCTGGACCTGCTAGAGTGACCACCGACACGAGCGAGCGAGGTCTCGAAACCCTCATCATGCGGCACATGACCGGTACGGATGGTCTCGCCGTCGTCCCGAATAGGGTCGCCGAGCGGCCGCCGGTCTACAGTGGCACCGGTTACAGCGCCGGTTGCGCGCAGGACTTCGACCGTGCCCACGCGCTCGACGTGCCGCAGCTCTTCGCCTTCCTGCGCGTCACGCAGCCCGAAGCGTTCAAGAAGCTGGCGCTGGCCGACGCGAGCGACCCGAAGGACATCAACCGCCTCAAGTTCCTCGCTCGCCTCTCCGGCGAGATCGGCAAGCGTGGCGCGATCGATGTCTTGCGCAAGGGCGTCGATCACGGGCCGGTGCACTTTGATCTCTTCTACGGGACGCCGTCACCGGGCAACGCGAAAGCTGAGAATCTGCACGCCGAGAACCGCTTCTCGATTACGCGCCAGCTTGCCTACAGCATGGACGAGACACGCCGCGCGCTCGACCTCTGCCTGTTCATCAACGGCCTGCCCATTGCCACCTTCGAGCTGAAGAACAGCCTCACCAAGCAGACGGTCGAGGATGCCGTCGAGCAGTACAAGCGCGACCGCGACCCGCGCGAACGGCTGTTCGAGTTCGGTCGCTGCGTCGTGCACTTTGCCGTGGACGACAGCGAGGTGCGGATGTGCATCGAGCTCAAGGGCAAGGGCTCGTGGTTTCTGCCCTTCGACAAGGGCTACAACGACGGCGCGGGTAACCCGCCGAACCCGCACGGCCTCAAGACCGACTACTTGTGGAAGGAGATGCTCACCCCGGCCGGCCTGACCAACATCCTCGAGAACTACGCGCAGATCGTCGAGGAGAAGGACCCACGCACCGGCAAGAAGAAGCGCAAGCAGGTGTGGCCGCGTTACCACCAGCTCGGCGTGGTACGGCAGGCGCTGGCCGATGTGCGCGCCCACGGTGCCGGCAGGCGCTACCTGATCCAGCACTCGGCGGGCAGCGGCAAGTCGAACTCGATTGCCTGGCTCGCGCACCAGCTCATCGGCCTGAAGCGCGACGAGAAGGAGGTCTTCGACTCGGTCATCGTGGTCACCGACCGGCGCCTGCTCGACGACCAGATCCAGACGACGATCAAGCAGTTCATGCAGGTGGGCGCGACCGTGGGCCACGCCGAGCACTCCGGCGACCTGCGCCGGTTCATCGAGGAGGGAAAGAAGATCATCGTCTCGACGGTGCAGAAGTTCCCCTTCATCCTCGACGAGATCGCGACCGAGGGCGGCAAGACCTTCGCCATCGTCATCGACGAGGCGCACTCGAGCCAGGGCGGAAAGACCTCGGCGGCGATGAGCCAAGCGCTCGGCGCGCCGGCGGACGACGAAGACGAGGGACCGGACCCCGAGGACACGGTGAACGAGGCGCTCGAGAAGCGAATGGCGGCGCGCAAGATGCTGACCAACGCGAGTTACTTCGCATTTACCGCCACGCCCAAGAACAAGACGCTCGAGATGTTCGGCGAGCCGCTGCCGCACGACGCCGAAGGCAAGGTCAAGCACCAGCCCTTCCACAGCTACACTATGAAGCAGGCGATCGAGGAAGGCTTCATCCTCGATGTGCTCAAGAGCTACACGCCGGTGGACAGCTACTACAAGCTGGTCAAGAAGACGGAGGACGACCCCGAGTTCGACACCAAGAAGGCGCGGAAGAAACTCCGCCGGTACGTCGAGAGCCACGACCACGCGATCCGGCTCAAGGCCGAGATCATGGTGGACCACTTCCACGATCAGGTGATGGCCGCCGGCAAGATCGGCGGGCAGGCACGGGCGATGGTGGTCACGAGCGGCATCGAGCGGGCCATCCAGTATTTCCACGCCTTCAAGACGTATCTCGTGGAGCGCAAGAGCCCATACCAGGCGATCGTCGCCTTTTCGGGCGAGCACGACTACGACGGCGCAAGGGTCAGCGAGGTGTCGCTCAACGGCTTCTCGAGCAGCGAGATCGCGGCCAAGATCCAAACCGACCCGTACCGCTTCCTGATCTGCGCCGACAAGTTCCAGACCGGCTACGACGAGCCACTTCTACACACGATGTACGTGGACAAACCGCTCTCCGGCATCAAGGCGGTGCAGACGTTGTCGCGCCTCAACCGCGCGCACCCACAGAAGCACGACTGCTTTGTGCTCGACTTCCAGAACAACGGCGAGGCGATCACCTTCGCCTTCCAGGACTACTACCGCACCACGCTGCTTGCCGAGGAAACCGACCCCGACAAGCTGCACGACCTGAAGGGGGCGCTGGATGCGGCGCAGGTGTATTCGCCGGAGCAGGTGCAACAGGTGGTGGAGCTGTTCCTCGGCGGCGCGGATCGCGACCAACTCGACCCGATCCTCGATGCCTGCGTGGCGGCCTACGTGGAGCGGCTCGACGAGGACGGCCAGGTCGGCTTCAAGGGCAAGGCCAAGGTGTTCTGCCGCACCTACGCCTTCCTCTCGTCGGTCATCCCGTACAGCAACGCCGAGTGGGAGAAGCTGTCGATCTTCCTCGACCTGTTGACGCCCAAGCTGCCGGCGCCGAAGGAGGAGGACCTTGCGAAGGGCATCCTCGAAGCCATCGATATGGACAGCTACCGCGTCGAGAAGAAGGCGGCGATGAAGATTGCGCTGGAGGACAAGGACGTGGAGATCGACCCGGCGTCGGCGGACGCGCACGGCCACATGCCCGAGCCCGAGATGGATCGGCTGAGCAACATCCTCAAGATGTTCAATGAGCAGTTCGGGACGGCATTTGCTGATTCAGACCGGATCTTCCGTCACATTTGTGACGACATCGCGCCGAAGGTCGCCGCTGATGCCGACTACCAGAACGCAAAGGCAAACACACCACACACCGCCCGCATGGCCCACGATCAGGCGCTCGGCAAGGCAGCTCAGGGCTCCATGAAGGACTTCACCCAGTTCTACAAGCAGTTCGTCGAGAACGAGTCCTTCAAGCGGTTCGTGGGGGACATGGTGTACGCGATCACGAATCAGTGAAGGCTACGGGGCGCAGGCGTGATGGTATGGTCTAGGGCGTCGGGGTCTTGCAATCCAGCACGAGATCCGAGGAGATCCCGCATCGCTCTGAGGCGCGTTGGCGTGTGCCCGGCGGACGGCGTCGCTGTCCGCTCATCGAGGCAGTGCGGGGCGATGCTGCGGCACATGGAGAGTAGCTCGGATGTCTTCCTCGGCGATGGCAGGATCGGGCACGCTAACAGTCGAGAACTCGGCGCTCTTCTTGCTGCGCAGGGCGATGGGGCCTGGACGACACGCGACGCAGGGGCGCGAGGGTCTGGTCTTGCAATCCAGCACCAGCTTCTAGCGGACTGCGGTAGTCACGAGGG